>Ga0315268_10000984_pt1 | contig 33196 bp, 36 predicted proteins | sample C1_top_MG_FD_204535 | JGI IMG/M metagenome (GOLD analysis project Ga0315268, IMG submission 204535) | Sediment microbial communities from Yellowstone Lake, YNP, Wyoming, USA - C1_top | ecosystem: Environmental > Aquatic > Freshwater > Lake > Sediment | place: USA: Wyoming | collected 2017-08-01
CAAAAAACGCAAGCATGAAGGCATATGAACAACGGTTTCCATATAGATCGAAGTGTTTAGCTTGAAAATTTATCGTGTCTCACTGCCGCCCCTAAAAATTGAGGTGAATTTCAACAAACTGTTAAACCGTTTGCCAGCAGTAAGCCACAGGCAACGCGACTGAAAGGAATATTATTATGGCTAAGAAGATGCATGATACCCCAAACCTGGATCAACTCGAGTCAGGCCCATGGCCCAGTTTTGTGACCGGCTTGAAAGAACTGGCCAAGAATAAAGATTACGTCGTTGATCTGCTTGGACAGCTCGAGACCTCGTACAGGACTAAAAAAGGCTACTGGAAAGGTGGCACGGTCGGCGTGTTCGGCTATGGCGGCGGCATCATCCCGCGCTTTACCGAACTCAAGGATGAGAACGGCAAGGCGGTTTACGAGGATTGCACTGAATTTCATACGCTACGCATTATGCCGCCGCCCGGTATGCACTACGATACCGGTACGCTGCGCGAATTTTGCGACATCTGGGAGAAGCATGGTTCCGGCCTGATTGCGTTCCACGGCCAGTCGGGCGACATCATGTTCCAGGGCGCGACCACTGACAACGTGCAGAAGGCTTTCGACGAGATCAACGAGATGGGCTTTGACCTCGGTGGCGCGGGCCCGGCAGTGCGCACTTCCATGTCCTGTGTGGGCGCGGCGCGTTGCGAACAGTCCTGTTACGACGAGGCCAAAGCGCAACGCAGTGTGCTGAACACTTTTCTCGATGATATACACCGCCCTTCCTTGCCGTACAAATTCAAATTCAAATTCTCCGGCTGCCCGAACGACTGCATGAATTCCGTGCAGCGTGCGGACATGGCGGTGATCGGCACCTGGCGCGACAACATCCGCACCGATGAAGAACTGGCCAAAAAATGGTTCGCCAAGCACGGCATGGACGAACTGGTGAACGACGTGGTGGCCCGCTGCCCGACCAAGACCTTTCAGCTCAAGCAGATCAAGAATGTCAAGAAGGGTCCGAGCATCTCCAGCGTTGCGATCAATGACACTCACGCGATTGAGATCGACAACCACGATTGCGTGCGCTGCATGCACTGCATCAATGTGATGACAGGTGCGCTGGCTCCCGGAAAAGACAAGGGTGCAAGCGTGCTGGTCGGCGGCAAGAGCACGCTGAAAATCGGCGGCTTGATGGGCACGGTCATTATTCCATTCATGAAACTTGAAACGGATGAGGATGTGCAGAAATTGGTTGACCTGGGACAGCGCACCATAGACTTTTTCGCGGAAAATGCTCTGGAACACGAGCGTACCGGCGAGATGATCGAACGTATCGGTTTGATCAATTTCCTGGAAGGTGTGGAAGTCGAGGTTGATTCGAACATGGTTTCCACCCCCCGCACCAATCCGTATGTCCGCACCGATGGATGGGATGAGGAAGTCGCCAGGATCAAAGCCCAAAAAGAAGCCAAGCAAACCAAAAAGCAACACGCCGCCTGAGGAGAAAAAAATGAATCAAGCAGTTCAAATTGAGAAGCCTGCCCCAAAGCGTAAGCCAAAAGAAACCGGCGTGCCGGACAACAAGCCATATTTGCATCCACTTATGGCGAAAAATTACGGCAAGTGGAAATATCATGACCGCCCACGCCCCGGAGTACTGCGTCACGTGGCGCATGGCGGCGACCAGATCTGGACGGTGCGTGCCGGCACGCAGCGGCAAATGGACGTAGGCACCATCCGCCTGCTATGCGATATCGCCGACAAGTACGCGGAAGGTCGCGTGCGTTTCACTATCCGTTCCAACATCGAGTACATGGTATCCAAGGCTTCGATGGTTGATCCGCTGATTGCCGAACTGGAAAAACACGGTTTCCCGGTGGGCGGCACCGGCAACTCCATTTCGATGATTTCCCATACCCAGGGCTGGCTGCATTGCGATATTCCGGGTACCGATGCTTCGGGTGTGGTCAAGGCGCTGATGGATAATCTGATCGTTGAATTCAAGCGCGAGGAAATGCCCAACCGCGTGCACCTCTCAACTTCATGCTGCGAGATCAACTGCGGCGGTCAGGCCGATCTTGCGGTCATCGTGCAACATACCAAGCCGCCGGTGATCAATCACGATCTGGTCGCCAACGTATGCGAGCGTCCTACGGTAGTGGCGCGTTGCCCGGTCGCAGCGATACGCCCGGCCATGGTGAATGGCAAGCCTTCCCTGGAAATCGATGAGACCAAATGCATGTGCTGTGGTGCATGCTATCCTCCCTGTCCGCCGATGCAGATCAATGATCCGGAGTATTCCAAGCTGGCGATCTGGGTGGGCGGCAAAAATTCCAACGCGCGCGGCAAGCCGACTTTCATGAAGATGGTCGCATCGGGTTTGCCCAACAATCCGCCAAGATGGCCCGAAGTCAACGAGGCGGTGACGCGGATATTGCGTGTGTACAAGGATGATGCGCGCCCATGGGAGCGTATGGCTGACTGGATAGACCGTATCGGCTGGCCGCGCTTCTTTGAAAAGACCGAATTGCCATTCACCAAATATCTGATCGACGATTGGCGCGGTTCACGTTCCACGTTCAATGCTTCCACCCATATTCGCTTTTAACCGGGGGCTGACGCATGAAATTCGGGATTGTGGTTAACGAAGGGCCCTACCAGCATCAAGCCAGCGATACGGCCTACTTGTTCTGCAAGGCGGCCATTGCAAAAGGTCATGAAGTGTGGCGCGTGTTTTTCTATCACGACGGGGTGAATAACGCCTCGAAGTTGACCGAGCCGCCGCAGGATGACCGCCATATTGTGAATCGCTGGGGCAAGCTCAACGAGGAGCATGGTGTGGATCTGGTGGTTTGCGTGGCGGCTGCGCTGCGGCGCGGAATCAAGGATGAGAACCTGGCATCCGGGTTCCGTATTTCCGGTCTGGGCCAACTGGTTGAAGCAGGCATCAAGACCGACCGCACGGTCGTGTTCGGCGATTAAGGGGAGCGGGATGAGTGATATCAAGAAATTCATGTTCGTTAACCGGAAGGCCCCGTACGGTACGATCTACGCGCTGGAGTCCCTCGAAGTCGTGCTTATCACCGCCGCCTTTGACCAGGACGTGTCGCTGGTATTTCTGGATGACGGCGTTTATCAATTGAAGAAGGGTCAGCAGACCAAGGGCATAGAGTGCAAAAATTTCTCGCCTGCTTATCGCGCACTGGAGGGATATGATATCGAGAAGCTGTATGTCGAGAAGGAATCAATGGAAGCCCGAGGGCTGAGCGAGAAAGATTTGCTGGTAGATGTAACCGTGTTGGGACGCGCAGAAATGGGCGAGCTGATGGATCAGCAAGACGTGGTCTTGAGCTTCTAAGGGAGAATCGTTACATGTTGCACATCATCAACAAATCTCCACTCACAAACAGCGCGCTCGATAGTTGTTTGCGCGTGGCTCAATCGGGAGATATTTTGCTTATCGAAGACGCAGTTTATGCTGTTACATCGGGCAATGCGTTTGAGGGTAAAATGCGCGAGGCGATGGGGCGTTTCAAGATATATGTTTTACAGCCCGATCTCGAGGCGCGCGGACTTGCCGATCGCATCATTGCAGGTGTTTCACCTGTCGATTATGGCGGCTTTGTCGATCTCACGGCGGCCAATAAAAACTGCCAATCCTGGCTGTAAGGTGAGATTCGCGTAGCGATTCGTTTGCTCCCTCGCCCGGGGATTGAACATTGCCTTTCCCGTTTGCTCTTTCTCCCGCTTGCGTGGGGGAGAGCGACAGCGAGGGGGTCTTGGATAGGGGGTAATGCGGAAGAGGGTTGGGGAGAGGGAATTCTCCCCTGCGACAAGAAGCTGCAATTGTGTATAACCAACCGATTTTTAAAAGGAGAATTACCATGCCCAACATCGAAGTTGACGGAAAATCTTATGAAACAGACGAAGAAGGTTATCTCACCAATCTGACTGACTGGAATCCTGAAATCGCCAAATATATTGCGCAAACCGAAAACGTCGAAATGACCGAACAGCATTGGGAAGTCATCAATTTTCTGCGCGAGTATTTTGAAGAATATCAAATTGCTCCGGCAGTTCGTGTGCTGACCAAGGCGATAGGCAAGAAGCTTGGAGCCGACAAAGGCAACAGCGAATATCTGTATGGCCTGTTTCCTTACGGTCCAGGCAAGCAGGCTTGCAAGATCGCAGGGTTGCCGAAGCCAACCGGTTGCGTCTGATCCGGACGTTCTGGAGCTGACTCGCGATGAGCGCCTTTTTCGCAATCCTGTTTTACTTTGCCACCCTGGTGTTTGTTGTGGGTACGTTCTACCGTATCAGCGTTTATACCCGTACTCCCGCCCCGCTCAAAATACCCACCACGCCGGCGCCGGTCACCACTGGCGGGGTAGTGTTGCGCATGATGCGCGAGGTGTTCCTGTTTGAAAGCCTGTTCAAGGCGAATCTGTGGACCTGGGGCCTGGGGTGGTTGTTCCATGTCAGCCTGGCACTGGTTCTGTTGCGTCACCTGCGTTATTTCACCGACCCGGTCTGGCCCTGGGTTGCGTTCGTCCAGCCGTTTGGCACGTATGCCGGCATCACCATGCTGGCCGGTGTTGCTGGATTATGGGCGCGGCGAATTTTTGTCGAGCGCATCCGCTATATCTCCACTCCCTCCGACCACCTGATGCTCGCACTTTTCATGGCGATCGCGATATCCGGTCTGACGATGAGTTTTTTTGTGCATACCGATGTGATAGCGGTTAAGGGATTCATGCTTGGCTTGATGCATTTCGACTTGCAGGCCCTGCCTTCCAGCATCGGTCTTTATGTGCATCTATCACTGGTCGCGCTATTGATGATGATTTTCCCGATCAGCAAGTTGTTGCATGCACCCGGGTTGTTTTTCTCACCCGGCCGCAACCAGGTAGACAATCCCCGCGAAAAACGCCATATCGCAGCCTGGGCGAAACGAATGGAATCGGAGAACTAGCATGGCGGAAATTACTGCACCGGCTTACCGTGTTATTCCCATCATTCCCGCATTGAAGCCGGGTGCGATGGAGGGAAGCGGTCCTTATGTTTCCGGTGAGAAAATGAATGAGGCGTTGGGCTTTCCGGGCAAGCTGGTGGACGACTGGCATGACAAAGCCATTGCCAAAATGGGCGACTTGCTTGGCAAGTACCGTTCGCTCAAGGTGTACATGGACAGCTGCGTGCATTGCGGAGCCTGTTCGGATAAATGCCATTATTTCATCGGCACGCAGGATCCGAAGAATATGCCGGTCGCGCGGCAGGATCTGATGCGCAGTGTGTACCGGCGGTATTTCACTTTACCGGGAAAGCTGTTTCCCAAACTTGTAGGCGCGCGCGACCTGACCCGCGAAGTGCTGGACGAGTGGCACAACTATTACCATCAATGTTCAGAATGCAGACGCTGTTCGGTATTTTGCCCGTATGGAATCGATACCGCCGAAGTCACGATGGCGGCACGCGATATTCTGGATTCCGTGGGCTATGGCCAGAAGTACGACATCGAAATCATCGGCAAAGTGCACAAGATCGGCAATAACCTCGGTTTGCCCGCCCCGGCGCTGATCGATACGATGGAGGGGCTGGAAGAGGATGTCAAGGAAGCCACCGGTATTGATGTGCGCTTCCCGATCGATGTCAAGGGTGCGGAAGTTCTGTTGATCACGCCGTCGGCGGATTTTTTTGCAGAACCGCATATCGACAGCCTGATCGGTTATGCCAAGGTATTCCACGCGACAGGTACCAGCTGGACGCTGTCGTCCATGTCATCCGAGGCGGCAAATTTTGGAATGTTCATCGGCAATTATGAGCAATTGCGCAAAGTGGCGTTGCGCATCCGCCAGGCCGCACTCGAGTTGGGCGTAAAGCGCATCGTGGTCGGCGAATGCGGCCATGCATGGCGCGTGGCATACAGTTTCTGGAATACCCTGAGCGGCGTGGGCGAGGGCGCCGACCCGGATGACAAGTTCGCCCAGATGCTGCAGAAACAGCTTGATCACCGTTACAGGCAGCCGACCCATATTTGCGAATTCACTTGGGACATGATCGAACGTGGCGCACTGTCCCTCGACAAGGAAGCCAACGACAAGCACATCATCACTTTCCATGATTCCTGCAACGTCGCGCGCGGTTCCAGCATGGGCGGATATCCCGGTGGCCAGTTCGATATTCCGCGCAATATCATCAAGGCGGTGGCCAATCATTTCCATGAGATGGATCCGAGCACCACTCACGAAAAAACATTCTGCTGCGGCGGCGGCGGCGGGCTGCTGACCGACGATTTGATGGACCTGCGCGTGAAGGGTGCCTTGCCGCGCATGGAAGTGTTGAAACAGGTCTCGGATGAACACGGGGTTAATTTCATGGCAGTCATCTGCGCAATCTGCAAGACCCAGTTCAGCAAGGTGATGCCTATATACGGATTTGACAGAAGAATGGTCGGTGGTGTTCACCAGCTGGTCAGCAACGCAATCAGGCTGGGTGAGAAATAACAATTAATTGGAGGCATGCAATGTCATCAACAACTGAAACAACTCAAAAAATCACCTTCCGCCGCTATAAAGACGGGGACAATAAAGTCGGCCGCCTGAGCGAAAAAATCATGCAGGCGGGCTTCACGCACAAGTGTCCGACTTATATTCAGTCTACACCGCCTTGCCAAGGAAGTTGTCCGGCGGGCGAAGATATACGCGGCTATCTGGACATCGTGCGCGGCACGGAAAAGCCGCCGGTCGGGGCTGATGGCAAGCCGGCCATGCCCTGGCAGGAATATGCATTCCGCCGTTTGACCGAGGCCAATCCTTTTCCGTCGGTGATGGGCCGTGTTTGTCCGGCGCCGTGCGAGACCGGATGCAATCGCAATGCGCTGGAAGATCACGTCGGTATCAATTCGGTGGAACATTTTCTCGGCGAATATGCGATAGCCAACAACCTGGCATACCATACCGATGCGAAGCCCACCGGTAAAAAAGTGGCGGTCATCGGCGGTGGCCCGGCCAGTTTGTCCTGTGCCTACCAGCTCACCCTGAAGGGTCATGAAGTCACCGTGTTCGACGAGCACGAACATCTCGGCGGCATGATGCGCTACGGCATTCCGGGTTTCCGTACGCCGCGCGAAGTACTGGATGCGGAAATCAAGCGCATCACCGATCTGGGCGTGAAGACGAAGATGAAATGCCGCGTGGGCACGGACATTACCCTGGAACAGATCCGCAAGGACTTCGATGCCGTTTTCCTCGGCATGGGTGCTCAGGCCGGTCGTGCGTTGCCGCTTGCGGACAGCGCTGCACCCAACGTGGTGACTGCGACTGCTTTCCTCAAGGCATTTAATGATGGCCGTCTGCAGCACGTCGGCAAACGCGTAGTGGTGGTCGGTGGCGGTGATACGTCGATCGACGTGGCGACAGTCGCACGGCGTCTCGGCCATCTGGAGGAATCCAAACCTACAGATTTCGAACAGGCGATCGCAGGCCGGGCCGCGCATGATGTGGCAGAAATTTCGGCCAAGCAGGGTGCGGAAGTGACGCTGACCTCGATCTTCGCCATCGACAAGATGCAGGCCAACAAGCACGAGATCGAACAGGCGCTCGCAGAAGGTATCGCGATCCGCGGCGGTCTGGCTCCAATAGGCATCGTGCGCGGCGCGGATGGACGCGCCACAGCGCTACGCGTCTGCCAATGCGAGGCAAAGCTGGCCGGCGGCAAGCTGGAGGTTAAAAATATAGCGGGTACCGAGGAGGATATTCCCGCTGACCTGATCGTGTCGGCGATCGGTCAGGCAGTGGACTTTACCGGACTGGAAGAATTCAACAACGGCAAGGGTGCGGTCTCGACGGATCGCAATTATCTGGTGGCCGGACAGAAAGGCGTGTTCGCCGGCGGCGACATCATACGCCCGCATCTGCTGACCACCGCTATCGGTCACGGATCTATCGCGGCAGACGGCATACACAGTTACCTGAATGGTCTGGATCTGGAGAAGCGTCCCAAGATCGACGCGCACCAGTTCGACCTGATGCGCAAGATGATGGAGAAGGGGCTCGAAGTCAAAGAGATTCATGAGCCGTTGCGCGGGACCTTCGCAACCAATGTTGCGGTGCATAACTTCGACGATCGTTCGGACCGCTATGTGATCCCGCACGACAAACTGTTCCTGGGGCACTTTTCCATCGTCGCGCGCAACAAGCGCAATGTCATTACCCTGAGCAAGGAATCCGCACTGGGTAATTTTCAGGATAGGCTGGGCGTACTCCCTCAGGATCAGGCGGTAGCGGAAGCCAAGCGCTGCATGAGCTGCGGCATGTGTTTCGAATGCGACAACTGCGTGGTGTACTGCCCGCAGACCGCCGTGTTCCGTGTACCCAAGGCAAAGGCCACGCTCGGTCGCTATGTTGATACCGATTACAACAAGTGTATCGGCTGCCATATTTGCGCGGATGTGTGCCCGACCGGGTATATCCAGATGGGACTGGGCGAGTAATGAAAGTGGGCGAATAACAAAATGTTAAAACTATTCGCGCTGCTGGCGGCACTCTGCATCTGTGCATCTGTAGGCGCCACTGAAAGTTACGGCATGCCCAAGCTCGATATCGGCAAGGGCGGCCAGTGTGTGGCACCGACGGAGTGGATGCGCAAGAACCACATGAAGGTGCTTTTCCGGCAACGCGATGAAACGGTGCACCAAGGCATACGCGACGGAAAATACAGCCTGAAAAACTGCATCGAGTGCCATGCCAGTTTGCGCGACAACAGCGTGATCGGGCGCCCCGACAGTTTCTGCGAAGGCTGCCACCGTTACGAGGCGGTCAAGATCGATTGTTTTGAATGCCACTCCAGCAAACGAAGCGCCGCTTTGGTTCAGGAGGAGTCTAAATGAGCGACACGAATGTGCAGCGCAGGCAGTTCCTGAAAATCTCGGTCGGGGCGGCGGCGGTCGCTGTCGCTCCGGGAATGCTGCTGTTCGATATGGCGCACGGAAAGTCAGAGGGTGTGTCGAACAAAGTGCGCTGGGGCATGCTGATCGACACTGCGAACTGCGCGGGCGGCTGCGACGACTGCGTGACCGCGTGCAACAAGGAAAATGGTCTGTCAGGCAGGCTGAGTCCGACCGACTCCCAGTGGATACGCAAGGTCGAACTCAAGGACATGCGCAGCGGCCGCACGTTGTCGCTACCGATGATGTGCCAGCATTGCGAGGAGCCTCCCTGCGTGGACGTTTGTCCGACAGCCGCCTCCTTCAAGCGTGCAGACGGCATCGTGCTGGTGGACAGGCATCTGTGCATCGGCTGCCGCTACTGCATGATGGCCTGCCCTTACAAGGCACGCTCCTTTGTACACGAACCGCTGCATGACCAGAAACCCGATGTGCCGCGCGGCAGGGGCACGGTGGAAAGCTGCACGTTGTGCGTGCAACGTGTCGATAAGGGCCTGCAACCCGCTTGTGCCGAAGCCTGCCCGAACAAATCCATCCTGTTCGGCAATCTCAACGACCCCGACAGTGAGATTTCCAAAAAGATTCGCACTGTGGCATCCGCTCAGGTGCGCGCTGATTTGGGACTGAATACCGGCATTCGTTACCAGGGACTATAAATATAATGGCCAACCACTCTCCATTGCTGTTCAAGAACAGAATCTTTTATGTACTGATTGCTGCAAGTGGTTTGGTCGTGCTGATGGGTTTGTATGCCGCGCATATGATGGAGGAGCACGGCCATATCATCACCGGCATGAACAACCAGATCGTATGGGGGATACCCCATGTGTTCGCCATTTTTTTGATTGTTGCCGCGTCCGGCGTGCTCAACGTGTCATCCATCGGCTCGGTGTTCAACAAACCCGCCTACAAGGCCAGGGCCCCTTTGGCAGGACTGCTTTCTATCGCCTTGCTCGCGGGTGGATTGACAGTATTGATGCTGGATTTGGGCAGGCCGGACCGCATCATCGTGGCTGCTACCCACTTTAATCCCACTTCGGTCTTCGCGTGGAACATCTTTCTCTACTCGGGAATGTTCACAACTGTGGCTTTGTATCTGTGGACCATGATGGAAAAGCGCATGAACCCGTGGTCCAAGCCTGCGGGGTTATTGGTGTTTGTCTGGCGTTTCGTGCTCACTACCGGTACGGGAGTGATTTTTTCTTTTCTGGTGGCGCGGCAAGCCTACGGGACGGCAATCCTGCCACCGATGTTTATCATCATGTCTTTTGCCTGGGGCATGGCAGTGTTCCATGTCGTGCAGTCCGCCATCTATGAATGGAATGAAAAATTGCTGGACGAGTATGTCCGGAAGCGCATGAAAAACCTGATGGGCGTATTCGTGATTGCCACGTTGTATTTTGTGGCAGCGTACCATCTGACGAACTTGTATTTCGCCAGACAGGCAGAATTTGAGCGGTTCATACTGTTCGATGGCGGGGTGTATCCGTTGGTGTTCTGGGTGGGGTACCTGCTTGTTGGGAATCTGCTCCCGCTGTTGCTGATTTATCATCCGGCCATGGGTAATACGAAGTGTGTGCTCGTCTCCTCACTGCTTATCATCCTGGGCGGTTTTTCCCTGCTGTATGTGTTTATCATCGGCGGCCAGGCATACCCATTGTCCATTTTTCCGGGCTTCGCAGCCAGCAGCAGTTTCGGTGATGGCGCCATAGGCCTATACCGGCCGTCGATGCCTGAAATATTGCTGGGGATTGGCGGTGCGGGCGTATCTTTCATGATCACAGCTATCGGTATTCGGGTACTGGATTTCGTGCCGCGCGAGATACCAAAATCGAGCTGAAATGAGCAGCCGAATGCTGGTTTCCGCAGCGCATAAATCATCCGGGAAAACGGTTGTCAGCATAGGCTTGTGCGCCGCGTTGAGAAAACGCGGACACGCGGTCCAGCCATTCAAAAAAGGTCCCGATTACATCGATCCGATGTGGCTCAGCCAGGCTGCCGGGGCAAACGAATCGGGGCGCGTCTGCCGCAACCTCGATCTGTACCTGATGGAACGCGACGACATCGTCGCTACCTTCGCGCGCCACAGTGCGGAAGTGAATCTGGTCGAGGGCAACAAGGGACTGTACGACGGTCTCGCGCTGGACGGCAGCAACAGCAACGCCGCGCTGGCGAAGCTGCTCGACCTGCCGGTGTTTCTGGTGATCGATGCGCGCGGTATGACGCGCGGTATCGCGCCGCTGATTCTCGGTTATCAGGCATTCGATCGTGACGTCAATATTGCCGGGGCGATACTCAACAACCTTGGTGGCAGCCGTCACGAAGCCAAGTTGCGCGCAGTCATCGAGCATTACACCTGCGTGCCGGTGATCGGCGCGATCCATCACGACGAACGGCTCAGCATCGTCGAACGCCATCTGGGCCTGATGCCCAGCAACGAGTCCCATGTCGCCACGGCAAAGATCAAACAGATCGGCGATGCCATCGCCGAACAAGTCGATCTGGACAGGCTGCTCGCGCTGTCGCACAAAGAACCGCTGAACGTGCCGCACAAAGCCGAGGTCAGCCCGCTGTGTCGCGGCGACAAGGTGCGCATCGGCATCGCGCGCGACCGCGCTTTCGGCTTCTATTACGCCGATGACCTCGATGCGCTGGAAGCGGCGGGGGCGGAGCTGGTGCCGTTCGACGCATTGCGCGACGGGCGCTTGCCGGAAGTGGATGCGCTGTACATCGGCGGCGGTTTTCCCGAGATGTGCGCAGCCGAACTGGAGGCGAACAGTTCGTTGCGCGGCGAGATCAAACAGGCCATCGAGAACGGCATGCCCGCCTATGCCGAATGCGGCGGGCTGATGTATCTGTCGCGCGGCATCGAATATCTGGGACGCACCTACCGGATGGTTGGCGCGATTCCCGGTGACGTGAAAATGCACGACAAACCCATCGGACGCGGCTACGTGCATCTCAAGGAAGATGAAGCACATCCGTGGCCGCGACCCAACGTGTCAGCGAAACAGATCAAGGCGCACGAGTTCCATTATTCCAGTCTGGAGAACCTTCCGCCGGACACCTGCTACGCTTACCATGTCGAGCGCGGTTACGGTATAGACGGGGAGCGGGACGGCCTTGTGGTGCATAACCTGGTGGCTTCCTATACCCACCTGCGCAGCATCGGCAGTTGTTACTGGGCTACCCGCTTCGTCGCATTCATCCGGCTGCAATTGGAACAACACAAACATTTCGAATCAACCCATTCCGCCAAACAAGCGATATGACACGGGAATGTTATCAAGCCGCCATCGCTGCCTTCGACCGCGCCAACGCGGAAGATCCGAACAAGGAGACGGCCGATGGCAAGGAATATCCCAAAGAGCTGCTCTACGCGCAGCGCATGAGCGCGATGCAGGAGCGCTACGCCCCCGAAGCATCTGAGGCCGTGAAACTCGCGGTCCGCGCCCAGCACATCCAGCGCTGGGAAACCCCGCGTAGCGGCTATCCCATGGACAGAGAAGGCTATCTGCAATGGCGCACCGGGCTGTACAAGTTCCACGCCGAGACTGCGGGGCGCATCATGCAGGAAGCGGGTTATGACGACGCGATGATAGCCCGCGTAAAGGCCATCGTGAGCAAGAAGGGGCTGAAGGTCAACGCGGAGACGCAATTGATGGAAGATGTGGCCGATCTGGTGTTCCTCGAACATTACCTGACCGGATTTGCCGTGCAGCATCCTGAGTATGACGAAGCGAAATGGATACCGATCATCCGCAAGACCTGGCAGAAGATGTCATCGGACGCACATCAGTTTGCGCTTGCGGGCAAGATCAAACTGCCGGAAGCGCTGGTGCCATTGATATTGAAAGCGGTCCAATAGCGTGGACTATCTGCCGATTTTTTTGAACGTCAAAGACAAGCGTTGCCTCGTGGTGGGCGGCGGAGAGGTCGCCAAACGCAAGGCAGGCGTGTTGTTGGAGGCGGGTGCGAGAGTGCGCGTGGTCGCGCCGCAGATTGAACCCGCACTGGCAGAACAGCAGGGCGTCGAGATCATCGTTGCGCGTTTCGCGGCGCAGCACCTCGATGGCGTGACGCTGGTCATCGCTGCGGCCAATGACCGCAGCGTCAATCGGCAGGTATCCGAACTGGCGCGCGCGCACAATATCCCGGTGAACGTGGTGGACGATCCCCGGCTGTGCAGTTTCATCATGCCCGCCATCCTCGACCGGTCGCCGCTGATGGTGGCGTTCTCCAGCGGCGGTGCGTCGCCGGTGCTGACGCGCATGATGCGCGGCAAACTGGAGACCATGATCCCGCAGAACTACAGCCGCCTTGCGGCATTTGCGGAACGTTTCCGTGAACTGGTCAAGCAGCGCGTCACCAATCCGGCGAAACGCCGCATCTTCTGGGAGAACGCGCTGGAAGGCGTGGTTGCCGAGAAGGTGCTGAGCGGAGATGAAAGCAGTGCGGAGACGATGCTGCAACAGATGCTGGCGAACGAGGACAACATCCAGCACGGCGAAGTGTATCTGGTCGGCGCCGGCCCCGGTGATCCGGATCTGCTGACTTTCCGCGCGTTGCGCCTGATGCAGAAGGCCGACGTGGTGGTTTATGACAATCTGGTATCCAAGCCGATACTCGAGATGACGCGGCGCGATGCGACGCAAATTTATGTGGGTAAAAAGCGCGACGACCACGTCATGCCGCAGGAAGAAATCAATGATCTGCTGGTTCGTCTGGCCAAAGAAGGCAAGCGCGTGTTGCGCCTGAAGGGCGGCGATCCGTTCATTTTCGGACGTGGCGGCGAAGAAATCGAGACGCTTGCCGAACATGGCATCCTGTTCCAGGTCGTACCGGGCATCACCGCGGCTTCCGGCGTGTCCGCCTACGCGGGCATTCCGCTGACGCACCGCGATCATGCGCAGTCCTGTATATTCGTGACCGGGCACCTGAAAGACGGCAGCATGAATCTCGACTGGGACGCGCTGGCCCGGCCGAAACAAACCATCGTGGTTTATATGGGGTTGCACGGGCTGGCAACACTCTGTACCGAACTTGTCTCGCATGGTTTGCCGGGCAACACTCCTGCCGCGATCGTGCAGCAAGGCACCACGCAATATCAGCGCGTCATTACCGGCACGCTGGCGACGTTGCCGGCCATTGCGCAGCGTGAAAATTTGCATGCCCCGACCTTGATCATCGTTGGCGGGGTCGTCGCGCTCAGGGAGAAACTGGCCTGGTTTACTCCCAGGAAATTTGAATGTGTAGGAAGTCGATATCCGTACTTAAATGACCTGTGAGGAGAATCACGATGAATAAATTGACAATCAAGAACATGTTGTTGTCGGCGCTGTTGTTGTTCGGCATAAGCAACGCGATGGCCGATGACGTACTTTTGAAACCTTTTGTATTGGCTTCAAAAGGTGCGGGAACGGTTGCCGAGAAAACCGAGCAGGCGAAAGCGGCTTTGGTTGCGGGAGGCTTTACCGTGGTCGGTGATTATTCGCCTTATGCGGATGCCGAGATTTTGATCGTGACCGACGACGAGCTGAAAAAGAATGCGGCAGCCTCGGAACACGGAGGCTTTGGCGCGGTGCAAAGGGTTGCGATCACCAAATCACATAATGAAGTGCAGGTGAGCTATACCAACCCTGTCTACATGGCGAATGTGTATCGCATGAAAGGCGATTTGAGCAATGTCGCCGCACAACTTGGTACGGCACTGGGCAAGGTGGAAGAGTTTGGTTCGGAAAAGGGGCTGACCGCGAGCCAGGCGCGCAAATACCATTATATGTTCGGCATGGAATATTTCGACGAGCCCAGTGTATTGGCTGAATATCCCAGCTACGAAGAGGCTGTTCAATCAGTCGATGCGAAACTGGGCTCCAATAAGAATGGCGTCACTAAAGTTTATCGTGTGGATATTCCCGGAAAAAAGGAGACTGTATTCGGGGTGGCTTTAAAAGGGGCAACAGAAGCCGATCAATACATGGACGATAAATTTATTATGAAAGAGATTGATTTTCATGATATTAAATCTACCGCCCATTTACCTTACGAAATATTGGTTTCGGGCAACAAGGTTTATGCGTTGTATGCCCGTTTTCGGATTGCGATCAACTTTCCGGATTTGAGCATGATGGGAAAAAACAGCTTCATGAACATCATGAAATCCCCGGAAGCGATCCGTAACGTTCTGCAAAAAACTGTGCAGAAATAAGGATCTGAATTTGAGATTCGGGGATAAAAACCCGACAGATAACTTATTGAGAATTACCTAAATGAAGACAATATCCGTAGAGTAATGAGGAAAGTTGTCATTCCGAACCCTTCGACTTTGCTCAGGGCAGGCTCCGTGAGGAATCTTAAGATTTCTCGCTACGCTCGAAATGACAAAAAAGTATGGCGTTTCCAGAAAAGGTCGACAGAAGTCTGTCGTCATTTATGTAAGTGCCAATAGTGAAAAATATTATTTTTTAATCTGGAGATCGTAATGGCCGAAAATGTTTTGGGTGATTCTAATCGCCGCAATTTTTTAATCAAAGTGACCTCTGTCGTGGGTGGTGCGGGCGCGGCAGCGGTATGCGTGCCATTTGTCGCCAGTATGAATCCGAGTTCGGACGTGCTGGCCAAGGCCACGACTGAAGTGGATTTGTCCGGGATCCCGGAAGGCGGTGTGCATACAGTCGCCTGGCAGGGTAAGCCGGTATTTGTTTATCATCGCACCCCGGAAGAGATCAAGGAAATGGAGGCTTCCGACGGCGGATTCGATCCGGAGCCGGACCAACAGCGGGTAAAGCGCCCGGAATGGCTGGTCGTGATAGGAATCTGCACACATCTGGGTTGCGTGCCGAACAAGGAAGGTCTGGGATGGACATGCCATTGCCATGGCAGCCAGTATGACGACAGCGGCCGGGTCGTGCGCGGCCCGGCGCCGAAAAATCTGGCAGTGCCACCCTACCGGTTTCTTGCGGCAGACAAAATACTTATCGGCGAAGCATAGGAGGAAACCATGACAAACAGAATCATTAATTGGATAGACCAGCGTTTTCCGTTCAGCAGTTTCGTCAAACATGATTTGACCGAATATCCTACCCCGCGCAATCTCAGCTATTGGTGGAATTTCGGTTTCCTGGCGGGTTTCGTGCTGGTGCTGCAGGTGGCCACGGGTGTTTTTTTGGTGATGCACTACAAGGCGGATGTCAATCTTTCGTTTGACTCCATCCAGCACATCATGCGCGACGTGAATTACGGCTGGCTGTTGCGCTTCATGCATGCCACCGGCGCGTCGGCATTCTTCCTGGTGATCTATATCCATATGGCGCGCACGCTCTATTACGGCTCGTACCGCGCACCGCGCGAGCTGATGTGGTGGACCGGACAGGGATTGCTGCTGATGTTGATGGCAACTGCCTTCATGGGCTATCTGTTGCCGTGGGGGCAGATGTCCTTCTGGGGCGCGACCGTGATCACCAATCTGTTCCGTGCCACACCATTCTTCGGCGAACAGGTGGTTACATGGTTGCGCGGCGACTATGCCGTCGGCGACGCAACGCTGACGCGCTTCTTCTCGCTGCACTATTTGTTGCCGTTCCTGATCATCGGAGGGGTGGTGGTGCATCTGGTCGCACTGCATACCGTCAAGAGCAGCAATCCGAGCGGCATCGATCTGGCCGCCAAGGACAACATCCCGTTCCATCCCTATTTCACTATCAAGGATTTGTACGGGTTGGGCATATTTTTGATCGTGTTCAGCATCTTCGTGTTCTTTTTGCCCAATAGTTTGATGGAACCCGCCAACAACATTCCGGCCAATCCGATGCAAACGCCGACACACATCGTTCCGGAATGGTATTTCCTGCCGTTCTATGCGATCTTGCGCTCGGTGCCGAACCTGGTGGGTGGCGTGGTGGCGATGGGGCTGTCGGTGATGGTGTTTTCTTTCATGCCCTACCTGGACCGTTCCAGAATTCCCGGCGGGGCGCGTTACCGTCCCTGGTATCGCGTGATGTTTTACCTGTTTGTGGCGGATATGCTGGTGCTGGGATATGTCGGCTACAACCCGCCTACCGATCAGACCATCATGATGGGTGAAATAGCGACGATTTTCTACTTTGTGCAGTTTGCGCTTCTTCCGTTTGTTTCCAGGAAGGAAGAACGATGGCTGATTCAACGCGGTCTTCCCGCTGAAGTGAAAGAATTGATGGCAAGCGAGGCCGGGGAAAAAAGCAAATTACCGTCGCGCCATCGTAGTGGAGATAGCAAATGAAAAAAAATCTGATTGTTTCATTGATATTGTGTTGTTCTGCTTCACAACTCTGGGCCGCAGAAGCGACGCTTGAGAATATCAAGGTTGATACCGATCTGCCCGCAATCGAACGCGGGGTGGACGACTTGATGAATAACTGCCACGGCTGCCACAATCTGAAATACATCAGGTATCTCGACCTGGCCAAATTGGGCATCGACAGGAAAAAGATAGACGAATGGCGTGGCGAACAGCCGCTTGATGCGCCGCTTAGCAGTCTGATGTCCGACGTGGCGGCCATGCAATCGTTTGGCTTGGTACCGCCGGATCTAAGCTTGATGACCAAAGCGCGCGAGGGCGGGGCAAACTATGTGTATTCCTACCTGTTGGGCTATTACAACACGCCTGATGGGGTGACCAAAAATCGCATCTTCCCGGAAACCAAGATGCCCGATCCACTTGGAATCAGCAGTGCGACCGAACATGCCCAACGGGAACAAATAACGAAATCGGCGCACGATATCGTCTCATTCCTCTCGTGGGCGGCCGACCCGCATGAGCAGGAGCGGCATAGGCTGGGCTATTATGTAATCGGCTATTTGGTCATTCTGACTTTGCTGCTTTATTTCGTGAAGAATCAAATCTGGTCGAGGTTGGAATAGAGGATTTCACATATAGGCGGCGCCTATCCGATGTGTGATCAGCCGGCTGTGGAATATACGGTAATATTTTTACATGCAGTTATAACTTTAAGGAGCGAAATATGAAAAACATAACTTTACTGGGCAGTGCTGTTCTTGCGCTGCTTGCTTTTCCTGCTCTGGGATCACCCATTCAGGAAAAGGGAGAAGTCAGCTACAAGAATGATGTCTACCCCATCATCCATGACTATTGTCTGAGTTGTCACCAGCCGGGAGGCAAGGGCTACGAAAAAAACGGGTTGGATATGCGCACTTACCAGAGCCTGATGAAGGGTACCAAGTTCGGGTCTGTGATCAAACCGGGTGACAGCTTTACCAGCATTATAATTCAGGCGGTTGAGGGGCGTGTCCATGCATCCATCAAGATGCCGTATGGCATGAGCGGAGGTTTGGCCAGGGATAAAATCGAGATATTGAAGAAATGGGTGGACCTGGGCGCCCAGGATAATTGAGAAGGACAACAGAGTTCAACGCAACCGAGAGTTGAGAATACAAGCAAGATGGGAATTGTATGTCCGCAGAGTTAGTCGAAGCAGTGAAGTCGGGCGATGTTGATTCCGTCCGGCGGATGCTGGCCGCCGGAGCCGATGTCAATTTTCGTGACGGCGAGGGCGCCACGTTTCTGATGCGGGCTTCCCACGCCGGCAATCTGCCCTTGGTCACGATCCTGATTGGAGCGGGTGCGGACGTCAATGCATGCGATGAGCGCGGTTGGACGCCGCTGATGAAGGCTGCGTATAACGCGGATCAGGACCGGGGATTTGCGGATGTGGTGCAGGCGCTCATCGATGCCGGAGCGAACGTGGAGGCGCCCATCAGCTACGGTATTCGCCCCTTGATGTTGGCGTCAGGTTACGGCGAGACGGCGGTGGTCGAGACGCTGCTTAAGGCGGGCGCCGATGTCTTGGCGCGCAACGATGGCGGTCTCACTGCACTGATGATGGTGAAGCAAAAACACTACGTGGATGTGATCAATCTGTTGCACGAAGCGGAGCGGGATGCCGGGGTCGGGGAGGGCAGTTGCTCGAGCAAAAACGAACCTGGATCGAAAGTGGTGACATTCCTGAAGCCTCTTGCCAAGTCCTGATCGTTCAACCCGGAAAATCCAATAGGCGTTTCGACCCCTTCGACTTTGCTCAGGGCCGGCTCCGGGAGAAATCCGCTCAAAACAAGATCCCTCACGGAGCCTGCCCTGATGAAACTACTAGCCATTCGACTAGGCTATCAAAAGACGATAGCCAAGTCGCTGGTTATGAGCGGAGTCGTAGGGTTCGGGATGACAATGACTCTGTCATTTCGACCGAGACGAAAAACTTTTGTCCGGGCACCCGAGGGAGAAATCCTGCGGAGCCTGCCCTGAGCAAAGTCGAAGGGTTCCTGAACTTACCCGGCTAATGGATTATTTGGGTTCAATATAAAAATCAGGTTTGTTTTAACCCCGTGAAAGATTGGAATGCCTTACTTCGTTTACAAGATATTCGAAAAACCGATCCGCCATTTGCAAATGGCGGGGCAATTTGATGCTTTCCGTCCAGCATCGGAGCGGGCAAAGCAAATGCGCGGTGAACTTTCCAGCGAAGCGGGAAGCACGATCAAAGTGATCTTTGCCGAAACGGAATTGCACGCCGAGGATTTGCTCAATCAAGCACGCGAGCCGATCCATAACCCCCAGGACGATTGAACAGGCATGATATATCCGGCGAGCTATGGATGAGACTGCCTACCGGCAAATATTGTCCTCAACCGTCCCAAGCGCCTGCCCGTTTGAAAAATCCATCCTATCCAGTTGTGCAGCTTGCTCGAAAGCAGAAAAGCGCAACATTGCCGAGCGCGAGATCGTTGCCTGCAACAATACGCAAGCGCTTGGGCGTTGTATTGCATTGCGCGATTTGTTGCGGCACAACTTCACTTTCGCGCTGGGTAAAACACATATTGATGGGCCGCTGCCCCATGCGCAGGAAATGCGTATGCAATGCGGTGGCTTGAGGGGACTGCAATTTTCGCTGGATGGCAGTGATCGGGTTCACGATGTTGCCGCGCTGCTGGAGTTGGCGTAGCAGAAGTTTGGCGAACCGGCTGACTTCCCTTATGCGCAGATCGTCCGGTTGGCAAATACCCTTTACAAGGCACGATAGATTTTATTACCGGCGGCGAATTTGCCGCACACCACAGGAGCAACACCAGAATCATGACAGAACAACCCACTGAAATAAAATTACACCAGCAATCCCGTTCGCTGGAAATCACTTTCAGCGACGATGTTTGTTATCAGTTGCCCTATGAATTTTTGCGGGTGTACTCGCCATCGGCTGATGTCAGCGGGCATGGCCCGGGGCAGGAGGTATTGCAGACAGGCAAGAAAAATGTGGGGATCAGCGCAGTTATTCCGGTTGGCAGTTATGCCGTGCAAATCGATTTTGATGATGGGCATGACACCGGGATTTTCACGTGGGGCTATCTGTACAAATTGGGCAAAAATAGGGCTGCATTATGGCAGGATTATCTGGATCGGCTGGCCGCCGCCGGAGCGAGCCGCGAAGCTCGACCCTAAGCAAATAATACCGGGCGAAAAATACCCGATAAAACCAGTCAACATAGTTTAAAATACGAATCCAAACCTTTTATCTGATCCGGGAGCAAGTGATGAGTTTTAACGAAACAGATGTGCAGAGCGCGTTGAAGAATTTGATCGATCCGAATACCAAAAAAGATTTCGTCAGCGGTAAATCAGTCAAGAACGTCAAGATCAGCGGCAGCGATGTTGCGCTGGATATTCAGCTGGGTTACCCGGCCAAGAGTGTATGGGACGAAATACGCGCAATGGTCGAAACACATCTCAAGGCGGCGTTGCCGGGTGCCGGCAAGGTCAGCGTCACTGTATCCAGCAAAGTTGTGCCGCACGCTGTGCAGCGTGGCGTGAAGCTGGTGGAAGGAGTGAAGAATATCATCGCCGTGGCGAGCGGCAAGGGCGGCGTCGGTAAATCCACCACGGCGGTGAATCTTGCGCTGGCGCTGGCAGCCGAAGGTGCGCGAGTCGGCGTGCTGGATGCCGATATTTACGGTCCTTCGCAACCCACCATGCTCGGCATTTCCGGCCAGCCCAAATCGGTCGATGGCAAATCACTGGAACCGATGATGAATCACGGCCTGCAAGCCATGTCCATCGGTTTCATGATAGATGGCGAGGATACGCCCATGGTCTGGCGCGGCCCGATGGTGACGCAGGCGCTCGAACAGTTGCTGCACCAGACGCACTGGGACAACCTGGATTATCTGGTGGTGGATCTGCCGCCCGGCACCGGCGACATCCAGCTGACACTGGCGCAAAAAGTGCCGGTCACCGGCGCGGTGATCGTCACCACGCCGCAGGACATCGCGCTGATGGACGCGCGCAAGGGACTCAAGATGTTCGAGAAGGTCGGCATCAAGATCGTCGGCATCGTGGAAAACATGAGCACGCACATCTGCTCGAATTGCGGGCATGAAGAACATATCTTCGGCGCGGGCGGCGGCGCGAAGATGTGCGCCGATTACAATGTTGAATTTCTGGGCGGCCTGCCGCTGGACATACGCATCCGCGAGCAGGCGGACTCGGGCAACCCGACGGTGGTGGCCGACCCCGATGGAAAAATCGCCAAAACATACAAGCAGATCGCGCGCCGCATTGCGGTCAAGGTCGCGGACATGGCGCAGGATCACAGCGCGGCTTTCCCGAAAATCGTGGTGCAGAACACCTGAGGAAGCCAGCTCTGTATAAGTACCGTTCGCGGCGAGTGTTTCCGTTTGCCCATTCGTCCCGCCGGTGCTTTAGCGTTGCGGTGGGGGAGACTGGTAGGGTGGGCACGATTTTGCCTTGTAGAGGTTCTCGCACCCGTAGGGTGCGCCCACGCGGCCAGATGGGAGTTGCTATGGATGCGACGGGGTACGGTAGCCGAAGGGTCTGGACGAATTGGAAAGGGCTGGTTGATTTCCCGGTGGCGAGCCTGCGCCTGTCGTCTTGGTTGGCACACCCACTTTCAACTGCGCCTTCGCATCTTTGGACAATTCGACCCGCTTGGTCACGCCGCCTTCCGACAACAGCACATAGCGCCGGTTTATTTCCTTGACCGTGACACCGGGCAGCACTTGCGAATTGACCCGGATCGCCTGCGCCGGTTTGCCGTTAGCCGCCAGTATCGCGACACTCTCGGACGGATTGCTCGCCACGACCACGCCTTTCAATTGAAAATTGCTGGCGACCACGGCATTCGCATGGCCGCCCAGCAAGCCCGCTGCCGCATCCAGTGTTGGGGCAGGCAGATTCGTCTGCGGCGGCGCCGCGACCGCACGCAGTGGCGGCTTGAACAATTGCATCGCCCAATACGCGGCCGATACGCACAAGGCGATGAACAGTACAAAACTTGTTATTGATGGCAAGCGTTTCATTGTGCCCCTCGATCAGCGACGAAATATACCATTAACAGGGTGTTGAAAAACGTAGCGAGCGCAGCCAAGACAAGGCAAAAATGGGTGAAAAACCGGAATGTACACAAAAGTACATGAGGATTTTGAGTCCATTTTTAACGCAGTATTGGAAAGCGCAGTAGTTTTTCAACACCCTGTTAGCGCACCAACTGGTTGATCTCGATAATCGGCATCAGCACAGCCAGCACGATCAGCAGCACCACCACGCCCATCGCCAGTATCAGCGCCGGTTCCAGCAATCCGGCCATGGTCATCGCGCGCCGTTCCAGATCCTGCTCCTGCGCGTTTGCGGCGCGCTCCAGCATCGCCGGCAATTCTCCGGTGACTTCGCCGGCGCGGATCATGTGGATCAGCATCGGCGGGAAATGCTTGTGCGCCGACAGCGCTCGCGCCAGGCCGACGCCTTCGCGCACGCTGTTGGCGGCCTCCTCGACCTGCGCGCGCATCGCGACATTGGTCAGCGTGTCGCGGCTGGTTTGCAGCGCGCGCAATATCGGCACGCCGGAACCGGTGGTGATCGCCAGCGTGCTGGCGAAACGCGCCGTGTTGAGGCTGCGCTCGAATCTTCCGTACAGCGGCGCGTTCAGCAACCAGGTATGCCAGCGCAGCCTGATCGCGGGATCTTTCAAGGCGCGGCGCCACGCAAATGCCAGCGCGATGACAGCCAGCAAAACGATCCAGCCGTAATTACGCACGAAATCCGAAACGCCCAGCATCACCGTGGTCAGGAACGGCAGCTTTTGTCTGGTGTTGGCAAACACCGACACGATCTGCGGCACCACGTAAGTCAGCAAAAAGATCACGATCAAAAAAGCCACCACGGTGACGATCGCCGGGTAGGTGAACGCGAGCCTGACTTTTTGCACCAGCGCATTGCGCCGCTCGATGTAGTCGGCCAGCCGCGACAGCACCCGCGCCAATTGGCCGATCTGCTCACCGGATGCGACCAGCGCGCGATAGATGTCGGCAAAGTCGCGCGGATGCTGCGCCAGCGCATCGGACAGCGCCGCGCCGCCCATCACTTCCGAGCGGATCGACGCGATCAGGTCACGCACATAGGTTCGTTCGGCTTGTTCCAGCAATGCGGAAAATGCCTGTTCCAGCGGCAGGCTGGCTTCCAGCAGGCTCGCCAGCTGGCGCGTGAACAATGCCAGCTCGACGGTAGACAGATGGTCGCCGAATGCGCTGCGTTTGGTCAGGCCCGATTCGTCGAACTGGGTCGCAATCGCATCGACGCTGATCGGCACCAAGCCTTGGGCGCGCAGGTCGGAGCGCGCGGCACGCGCGCTGTCGGCATTGACCACGCCCTTTCTGCTGGCGCCAGCCGCATCGACGGCTTCATAACTGAATGCGGGCATGCTGTGTCCTTAATTAATAAGCTGGTAGCGGGTAGCTCGTAGCTGGTAGCTAGGGGCGGGCAAGTCGCGCTGCGCGCGGTTTTGGTTTGGCTACAAGCTACCAGCTACAAGCTACCAGCTATGTTGAACGACTACTTATTCCTTGGTGACGCGCAGCAATTCCGCCTGCGTCGTCGTGCCCTCTGCCAGCCAGCGCTCGCCATCCTCGCGCATCGTGCGCATCCCGTCCTGTTGCGCGGCGGCGCGAATGTCGGCTTCCGAGGCGCGGTTATGGATCTGTGCGCGGATCTTTTCGGTGGTCAGCAATAATTCATACACGCCGACACGCCCCTGATAGCCGGTGTGGCCGCACCGATCGCAGCCGGCCTCATGCCAGAATTGGCCTTCGTGCCGTTTGCAGTGCGGGCATAATTTGCGCACCAGGCGCTGCGCGACCACACCGAGCAGCGACGACGACAACAGGAACGGTTCGATGCCCATGTCGAGCAAACGCGTGACCGCTGCCGCAGAATCGTTGGTGTGCAGGGTCGCCAGCACCAGGTGGCCGGTCAACGATGCCTGCACCGCGATCTGCGCGGTTTCCAGATCGCGGATCTCGCCGATCATGATGATGTCCGGGTCCTGGCGCAGGATCGCGCGCAGCGCCTTGGCGAACGTCATGTCGATGCGCGGATTGACCTGGGTCTGACCGATGCCGTTCAGCTCATATTCGATCGGATCTTCGACCGTCAGGATGTTGGTGGCGGCAGTATTCAGCCTTGAGAGCGCGGCATACAGCGTGGTGGTCTTGCCGGAGCCGGTCGGGCCGGTGACCAGCACGATGCCGTGCGGCTGCGCGATCAGCTTGTCGAATTGCGCCAGCACCTCCGCGCTCATGCCCAGATTCTGCAGGTCGAGCCGGCCTGCTTCCTTGTCGAGCAGGCGCAACACCGCGCGTTCGCCGTGTCCGGTGGGCAGAGTGGAAACCCTTACATCTACAGCCTTGCCGCCGACGCGCAGCGTGATGCGGCCATCCTGCGGCAGGCGTTTTTCTGCGATGTCGAGCTGCGCCATGATCTTGATGCGCGAGATCAGCGAGGCATGGATCGCTTTTTTCGGTCTCACCACATCGCGCAGACTGCCGTCGATGCGGAAGCGCACCACCGAAATCTGCTCGAACGGTTCGATATGGATATCCGATGCGCCTTCGCGCAATGCCTGCGTCAGCAGCGCATTGATCATCCGGATCACCGGCGCATCGTCGGACGATTCCAGCAGGTCTTCGACTGCCGGCATATCCTGCATCAGTTTGTTCAAATCGAGATCGGATTCGTATTCGTCGATGACCTGCGCCGCATCGCCGCCGGAGCCGGCATAGGCTTTGGCGATTGCCGCTTCGAGCGCTGCGCGCGGCATCGATTTCAGCCTGACACGTCCGAAACAGCGGCTCACTTCCGCGATTGCCGTTGGCGGGGTTGCATCCGATACCCAGACCTCGACAGGGTTATCCGCAGAGCCGTTGCGTTGCGCCAGCAGCGCGAAGTCGCGGGCGAATGCGTAGGGGAGAAGGCGGGCATCCATCGCAGAATTACCCATGGGCACCTATCAAAATCCAGATTTCATCCCAACTGCTGCGTTGCATAAAAAATTTCTTGCTTACATATAACTCATATGCGGCGCGGCGAAATTTTTTCCACGCCTTGCATTTGGGCGAACTCTGAATTTTTATAGGCACCCTCATTGCAATTTATTGCGGTGCTGCCGCCGGTTGTTGCGGAACATGGTTTTGTGGAAGTGCTGATGGTGTATTCGCCGGAGTGCTTGGCGCGGTCTTGTTGGACAAAGGACCACCAACCATCCGGCCATCCTGCAGCGGCGGCAACTGCGGCGCGTCCATGTTGGGCAACACGACAGTCCGCTCCGGCTGTCCGGCGATTTCGGCATTGCGAATATAGTCGTAGCGATCTCCGGCCAGGCTCACGCTCTGCTCATTGCTGCGTATGATGGTCGGCCGCAGGAACACCATCAAGTTGGTTTTGACGTGACTGCGCTTCTTGTACTGGAACAAACCGCCGATGATAGGAATGTCGCCCAGCACCGGCACCTTTTCGACAGTATCCTGCATGTTGTCATCGATCAAACCTCCCAGCACGATGATCTGCCCGTCATCCACCAGCACATTGGTGTCGAGCGAGCGTTTGCTGGTGATGAGCCCGGCCGAGTTGGTCGAATCCTGAATGGCCGACGTTTCCTGATAGATCGACATCTTGACCGTGCCGCCTTGCGAGATCTGCGGCTTCACGCGCAACGTCAAACCGATATCCTTGCGCTCGACCGTCTGGAACGGATTCACACCCGCACTCCCCCCGGCCGAGGCGGCCGTGGTGTACTGGCCGGTAATGAAAGGCACGTTCTGGCCGACGATGATTTTTGCTTCTTCGTTGTCCAGCGTGATCAGGTTGGGCATCGACAGGATATTTGCGCTGGTGTCGGATTCAAGAGCATGTACCAATGCGCCCAGGCCGGTCTGGTTGAGAATGCCGAGGCTCAAACCGTTGCCCGGCGCCAGGGGGGGAGCGCCCGAGGCTTTTGCGGCGGCCTGGCTGATCAGATTGTTGCCTCCTGTATTAAATCCGGTCAGAGCGCCGACCCGGTAACTGCTGGTGCTGTTTCCCGACAAGCCGGCCCACTGAACGCCCAATTCGGCCGCTTTGCTTGCCGACACTTCGACGATCAGCGATTCGATATAGACCTGGGCGCGGCGCGCATCGAGCTGGTCGATGACGCTGCGCAAGTCGCGGTAGACCGACTCGCTGGCGGTGATGATCAGCGCATTGGTGGTCGGGTCGGCCTGGATGAATCCGGCCGCGCCCCCGCTCGAAAGCTGAGGCTGGGTTGGTGCCGGCGACGCAGTCGTTACGGGTGTCGCAGAACTGATCGCGGAGGTATCCGATGACACCACGGCTCGCAAGGTTTGTGCAAGCTTGGTCGCTTCGGCATTCTTCAGATAGACCACATGCACGTTGCCCGGCTGAGCGGTCGGCTGGTCGAGTTTTTCGATCAGCGCTTTCGCCAGATTGGCGCGTGCTTCGGAAGGCGCGCGCACCACGACGGAATTGGTGCGCGGGTAGGCCAGCAGAGTGATGCGCCCGGCCTCGCCTCCGGGCGCCCCGCCAGGCTCCAGCAGCCGGTTGGCCATCACCGCAATATCGCTGGCGATCGCATAACGGATAGGCACCACATCCATATCGGTGCTCGCGGGTCCGTCCAGTGCCGTGATTATTTTGTCCAGCCGCAGCAGGTTGTCGGCATAATCGGTGATGATCAGCGTGTTGCTGCCCGTGTCGGCGTTGATGGTGTTATTGGGTGAAATCAGCGGGCGCAACACCGCCACCAGATTGTTTGCAGATTCAAAATTCAGATGAAAGATTTGCGTCGCGATCTGGTCGCCGCGCACTGCGCCGGCACGGATCGGGCCCGGACCCGCCTGCAACTTGGCATCCGCCTCCGGCACCACTTTGGTATAGCCGTTGCCGGCTACCACCGTGTAGCCGCGCAAGCGCAGCACCGAGGTCAACAGCTGAAATGCCTGGGCCTTGCTGAGCGGCTTCTCGGATACCAGGGTGACCGTGCCCTTGACGCGCGGGTCGATGATGAACGTGGTGTTGGTGTAATCGCCGACCGCCGCGATCACCGATTCGATATCGGCATCGACGAAATTGAGGGTGCCCTTGTTCGAGCCCGCATCCTTGTTCGCACTCGTGGCTTCTTGCGTGATCGCGGTTTCATTCGTGCCGGGAATTTCATTTGTAGCCGCGATCTTATTGATGTCCGGGTCCTGCGCATACGCCGGCTGCACACCCGTCACTGCGCACAGCAACAGCATCATTGCACTCCAGCACTGCCACCCTGCCGATCTTTGCTCTGTCTTTTGCATTCTATACTTTGGCAATTTATTATTTATCATTTGAATTCCAGCGCGATAACATCTTTGTCGCCTTCCCTGCGGCGTTGACCCAGCAAATTCAGAAAATTCGCCAGCCTCTGTTCCTGTCCCGCTTCGGCCTGCGCCGTGGCGGAAAACTGCAAACGTCCGTCGGTAAACATCCCGGAACCGTTCAATAACACCGGTCCTTTGATTGTCTCGAGCTTCACATCCGCCTGTGTTCCATGCCAGTCGACTGACAGATCATAGCTGCCCAGCGGTTTGACCGGCGACAGCCGCGACGCCAGATCATTAATTTCCAGATGCATCGCTCCGGCCAACGCGATTTTTCCATTCTGCTGCGTCAATTGCAGCGGTTCCCATGATAAGCGCATCTGGCCGGACGGCTGTATTGTATTCAGCGGTGCGCCCAGAGCGGCCAATCGTTCCGCCGGCAAGGAAATCGCACCCGGGCCCACCTGCCATTGATGCCAGCCGCCCGTCACGCTGATCGGCTGCGACAGCGCCGCAGTGTTTTCCAGTTCTGCGTCGACACTGCCCAGCAATACCTTTGGCGACAAACGCCACGAGAAGCGTCCCGGCAGCAGCGGCGTCAGCGGATCGCTGCCGCTGGCTGCGCCGCCGATGAAGGCCGAACCGCGCCACAATGTGCCACGCGCGTCGCCAAGCGTCAAGCGGCCCGCGGTCTGCTTCTCAACCAGAACCGTCATCCAGGTCGCCGGAAAAAATATCACTATGGTGAGCGCGACACTGGCAATCCCAGCCAGCAACCATAAAAATCCAGATTTCATCCCAATTGCTGTGTTGCAGAAAAAATTTCTTGCTTGCATATAACCCATATGCAGAGCGGCGAAATTTTTTCTGCGCCTTGCATTTGGGCGAACTCTGAATTTTCAGAGGTGTATATCACTCGTGTCCTTGCTGGCGTAGCGTAAATGTCGCATTGATCATATCGGGTTTATCCAGCGCAACGATATTCGCATCGACCGCAGAAAGCCGCGCGGTTTTTTGCATATCGTCCAGCCAATTCAGCGTGCCGGCAAACGAAACCGCGGTGAGTTGCACCTTGGCAAAGTTGCCGGTCAGCATCACGTTTTGCGGTTTCAAGCCGTTGCGCGCAAGCGCTGCCTCGATATTTTCCCTGGACATCGCGATCAACGGCGCAGCGGGTTTTCCGGCCAATGCCGACGCGGACTTTCCTGAGAGCGCCGCAGCTTCTTTGGATAATGAACGCATCTGCGCGACTTGCTGGCGCAGCACGGGCAGATTCTTGTTCAAGCGTTCGCGACCGGTCAGGGCAGGGTCGATCAGCAAGGCATAGCCAGCGCCAAATACCACGACCAGCGCAGCTACGGCAAGCATAGCCCGCTCGCGCGCATCGCGCGCCGCCCAGAATTCCGCGAACGATTGTCTGGATCGATCCAGTAGACCGTTCAGATTCATTTTGCGCTCCTGATCTGCCAGACGACCGCGCCCGATTGTTCGGGCGCAAGGTCGAGCGCCAGATCGCGCTTTGCCAGTGCGGTTTTCATCTGTTGGGTTGGCGCGTCACCACCCTGTTTCAGGCGCACGAACAGGCTGCGATCGCGATATTCGATCGAGGCGATCGCGGTTGATTTTCCCGCCGCTGTTATGGCGCCCGCCCAGGCCTCGCCAAAGGCGGCGGTGATCGCCGTAAAATCGTCCGGTGCGGGCATCCCCGAATCGTGTTTGGCTATCGCGATCTTCTGCTGCATTTGCGCGATGGGGTCGATGATCACGGATTCTTTCGGATAGGCCGACTTGTAGATCTGAACCATGGCAGCGCGCAATGAACGGGATTCGCCCTTCATGTGCCACCAGCTGATATTCAATGCGCTGGCATTGATGAGCAGAATCGCTGCAGCCAGTGCCAGCGGCCAGCGCCACGGACGCCAGTCCATCCTGGCGCCTGTTGCCTTGCCCAGTCCTGTCATCAGGTCCGGTGTCGCGGCATTGGCGCCGGCAATCCAGCGCGACCAGTTGTCCGTGGATACGCTGATGCGCTTGCTCAGTTCTACTGTTTCGTTAACCGTGTCCTGGTAAGCGCGCACCCATGGTTGAGGCACATACAGCGTGATCGGCGCTTGCGGAACCGCCGCGAATAATGTCTGCAGGACTTCCTGCACCGCAGATTGATTCTGTTCGGGTCCTTCGCCCCGGTTCAGGGCAGGCGTGATCGCCAAACCGATACCGTCCTGTTCCGACAGGCGCAGTGTCATGTCGATAGCAGTATTCTGGCCCGGGTCATTCAGGTCGATGATGGCTGCGGTCACGCCACCGGGTTGTTCATTTGCATAAGGCAGGCACAATTGTGCGGGCAATGCCGAGATATGGCGGGCTCCGAGCGAGATCAATGTATCGGCCAGCATGTCGAGCCATGCGCGCTGCACCACCGCAATGGTGCGCAATCCATCAAATACGCCACCCGCGACCACCACACAGTCGGATATATCGCTGATCAGCCGGTCTTCCACCAGATTGGGCAAGGCTGCCTTCAGCCTGGCAGCCGAAAGCGGCGGCACCTGCAAACGCAATAGGGTGACATCGCTGGCGGCCAGCAGCAGCACCACGCGCTGCGATTTGGCTATCGCGTCGGTCAAGTCCGGCAAGGCTGTAGTGCCCTGGCGTTCGATTGAACTGCCATGCGATACCAGGGCGAACTGGCAAGCCAGGGCAGGCCAGTGGGGCGCGCTGCCGGCGACGGCCTTGGAAGCCGGGCGGATATAGAGTGTGCTCAAGGTGTCTAGCCAGTGTTACTGATGGGTAATATGAAAAAGTTTATGTTTGTCATACCTGTTTCAATATCTTAACACGCTCTTTGGGAAGTATTGGTTTTGTGGGAATCGGTTCCGGAACCCGCCATCCTGCCGCTGAATAGTGTTGTGCAATTGCCGATATCGCAACAAGGCCGCACTGAATTTCATTTCCATCGGAATCCTGCCCACTAAACTTTTCCTTATAAACTTGTAATTTCCCGCAGTCTTGCTGCGGGATAGTTCATTTGTTGCTGATTCTGGGAAGTATAGAAGCGTCACCCGGTAGCGTATGTACGCTAGCATACACGAGGCGAAAAAAAGGACCCGCTTGGGTCCTTTTTCTTGTTTCGGTATTTCCTGGATTACTTCTTGCCACCCCTGCCCGGGTCGCCCTTGGTGCCACCGTTCTCATCGTTCGAACTGCCCCACGGGTTCTTGTCCGTAGAATGACCTGGATCGCAGCCCTCAGTACCGTTGCCTACGCCCTGGTTGCATTTGCTATGCGAATGTTCCCCACGTCCGCCGGTTGCATTGCAGCCTGTGACGATGACGTCAGTCAGCGTTACTGCGGCTTTTGACAAGAGATCACCATTCAAGGTTGTGGTGGTAGGAGTGCCAGCAACACCGGTAACAGTGATGGCTGCACCCGCGAGAATATTTCCCTGGAAGGCCGATGTGGTCATTGTCGAGGCCTGTGCGACCCACCAATTCACGTTGCACGAATCTCCGCTGTTGACCATGTTCACGGTGAAATTGGTGCCGGTAAGCGCGCCGGTGCCGAGGGTCCCGATCTTGAAAATCCAGGTCGCGTTTGCGTCGCCCTGGCCATCAAGCGTCAATGTGGAGTCCGTGAAGGTCACGGCCGCATCGCTACAGTAGACACCCGGTGTGAGCGTGAGCGCAGCACCTGTGTAAGCAGGCAACAACGATCCGGTGCAGGGAATGGCCGCGTACTGGTCATAAGCGTTGTTGAAGTCTTTTAAGACATTAGCGGAAACCGGCGCGATGATCGCCCCGTTAATCGTGCAACCGGTCTGAACGACCGATGACATGGGTCCGGAGGAGCCCACGTCACCGTTGATCGTGGAGGTGGTGCAGGTCACCGCCCCCCCGAGATTGGGTGCTGCACTCAGGACTGCGAAGGTTGACGCTGTACCCAGTGAAGGTGCAGCCCATGCCGCCACCGGGGCCGCTGTTAACGCGGCCAGTGCAATCAGGCTCGCGGAGAAATGTTTCTGAAGATGATTCATGGTGAGTCTCCTTAAAATTTTTCCAACATAAGTGAGGAAAGAATCCCATGCGGGTATGAGCATTGAATAAATGCAACGCTGATATCACCGTTGGTGTTCTTTTCTCACGACGTAGGCAGATACTCAAACAGGTTATTCAGTCCAATACAGGATCAAGCTGAAGTGAGACTGCTTATCGACGGGAGCAATGTAACCCTTGCACTACAGCGGTACCGTGCGCTGGCACACATTGGGCAAACTTATTGCACACGGCCGGTGCATATCGTGGCTGGATACCCTCAATCTTTTGCCGGGCGGCAGCCGGAACCCTTGTTTCAAGGCGGCGGTTTTCTTTGCGGCAGTGTGTGCCAGCGTACATACGGCAAAAGATCCTTGCTGTAACTTCACACCATCTCGCAGCTCGCCGAGGTGCACGGCGTGAGTGTGCTGCCAATGAAGCGTCGGTTTTCGGCAACGGACATGCAGCTTTGCATCTCCGTTGCAGGCTATGGAATCGCCCGACTGCTCACTACACAGGATTGCCCAATGCTGGTTGCAACTCGAGTTCCTGTCGCAAACAGTCTGCTGGCCGCCTTGCCGGACAAGGTCTGTCAGTCGCTGCTTGCGCGCCTCGAACCGGTCACGCTGACTTCCGGCGAAGTGCTCTATCATCCCGGCGAACCGATACGCCACGTTTACTTTCCGACCGATACGCTGGTGTCTTTGCTCACGCAGGCAGAGGGGCATCAGGCTCTTGAGGTTGGCATGGTTGGCCGTGAAGGCATGCTCGGGATTCCATTGGCGCTTGGCGTAAGCGCTTCGCCGGTGCACGCCGTGGTGCAGGGCGCGGGGGTGGCGTTGCGCATGACATCCGCGCAATTTCACAGGGAATTTCACCACAGTGCGCTATTGCAACGAGAGGTGTACCGCTACATCTACGAGTTGATGATACAAATGACCCAGACTGCCGCGTGCAATCGCTTTCACCGGATCGAAGCCCGTCTCGCACGCTGGTTGCTGATGACGCGCGACCGTGTGCGATCGAATCGATTTCATATCACGCAGGATATTCTTGCAAATATGCTTGGTGTACGGCGGGTTGGCGTTACCAAAGCCGCCGGTGACCTGCGACTACGCAAACTGATCAGTTACAACCGCGGCGAAATAGTCATTCTCGACGGGGAAGGTCTCGAAGCGGCCGCGTGCCGGTGCTACCAGATAGTCAAAGACATGCACGATGCCGGGTAAACCCGGCGACCACCGCCACGTATTGTTTGCGGACATTCTTTCCCAAAAGAAAGCCCGGCGCGGGAATGCCGTGCCGGGCCAATTTGCTGCGGGTGTTCATCAGGGGGAGGATTGAACACCTGTGCGCATCTTCTCCCTATGTCCGGGCACGTTCTGTGCGATAACGCACATACCCCCATTTCATTCTACTATAACAGTTTGTTGAAATTCACCTCAATTTTTAGGGGCGGCAGTGAGACACGATAAATTTTCAAGCTAAACACTTCGATCTATATGGAAACCGTTGTTCATATGCCTTCATGCTTGCGTTTTTTGCCG
>Ga0315268_10000986_pt1 | contig 33187 bp, 32 predicted proteins | sample C1_top_MG_FD_204535 | JGI IMG/M metagenome (GOLD analysis project Ga0315268, IMG submission 204535) | Sediment microbial communities from Yellowstone Lake, YNP, Wyoming, USA - C1_top | ecosystem: Environmental > Aquatic > Freshwater > Lake > Sediment | place: USA: Wyoming | collected 2017-08-01
GTAACAGGACGCTTAGATCAGGCAAAAGATCTTTCCTCGCACACTAGAAAGCTTCGGTCTCTCATCGTTCCACATATAAGTTTTGGTGAAATCCGAACGAAACTCATCGAAAAAATCCACCGAAAGAGATATTAAAATCTGGATCCGATTAGCAGCAACAACCGTGAGGTTTAGGCAATGTCAATAAAATTATCTTCAGGCAAAGAAATTCCTGTTGAAATGCACAAGGCGCGGATGGTTCAGAAAATCTCGCTAATACCCATAGACGAACGACTTAGGGCTATGGGAGAAGCAGGCTACAACACGTTTCTGCTTAGAACTAAGGACATATTCCTCGACATGCTCACCGACAGTGGTGTCAACGCTATGAGCGACAACCAGTTCGCCGCGATGATGAATACCGACGATGCATACGCTGGAAGCATGACTTTCTACGAGTTTGCAAGCGCAGTGGAGGATGTCATGGGGTACAAGCATGTGATGAACACTCACCAGGGCAGAGCCGCAGAACATTTGCTGGCAAAAGTCTTCATCAAGCCGGGTGATGTTGTTCCGACAAACTATCACTTCACCACGACCCGAGCACACATTGAACTCGCAGGAGCGTTGGTTCTCGAAATCTACTATGATGACGCTCTGAAGACGGAGAGCGCAAACCCATTCAAGGGGAATATGGATCCACAAAAACTGAAGAATATGATCAAGAAATACGGTAAAGACAAAGTTGCTTTTGTCCGAATGGAAGCGACCACTAATCTGATTGGTGGACAGCCATTTTCTATGAAGAATCTGAAGGAGATAAGGCAGATATGCAATGAGAACCGACTGATCATGGTCTTAGACGGAAGTCTGATCTGCGAAAATGCCTACCTGATAAGGCAAAGAGAGAAGGAATACGAAAACAAGACGGTGGCGCAGATAGTCAAGGAGATGTGCAGCATTCCTGACGTGTTTTACATGAGCGGAAGGAAGAACACCTGCGTCAGGGGCGGCATGATAGGCACAAACAACAAAGAACTCTTTGACAAGATAAGACCTTGGCTTCCCGTGTATGAAGGCTTCTATACCTATGGTGGCATGTCTCAGAGAGAAGTCGGTGCGATGGCTGTAGGAGTCAGAGAAATGGTAGATCCTTCTGTCGCAGGGTGCTCGGTGGAACAGATAAAGTACTTCGTAAATAGACTGGTAGAAACTGGAATACCCGTCGTTACTCCGCCAGGCGGGCTGGCCTGCCACTTGGACGCGATGAAGTTCTTGCCGCACGTTCCTCAGCAGCAGTATCCTGCAGGGGCTTTGGCCGCTGCCCTCTACATAACCTCTGGAATACGAAGCATGGAAAGAGGCACAATTTCAGTGGACAGAGACAAAGAAGGGAAAGAAATCATGGCCGACGTGGAACTAACAAGAATAGCACTACCAAGAAGGGTGTACACGGTTTCGCACATAGAGTATGCGAGTGACAGAATCAACTGGTTGTACAGACACCGAAACCTGGTGAAAGGGTTGAAATTCGTTTTTGAACCGCCAGTACTGAGATTCTTCGACGGAAGGCTAGAACCCATCGGTAACTGGGGAAAGGATCTCTTAGAAGCATTCAAGAAAGAACTAGGCAACTATTAACACGCCGAACGCGAAAACTAGCCAAAATTCTCTCTCCTTTTTCAAGCAATATTCGATGGCAGAATCCAGACCCCACTTTAGAACAGGAGCCATTTGAGGATGAAAATCCAAGCGCAGAGAAAACTCAATCTCCGAAATCGAAGAGGGCAATGGGCCATTTTCCTTGCTTTTCGAGCCAAGAAAGCGTCAGGTGAGTCTCAGCTTTTCTAAAGCTCTTAGAATCTCTTCCACAGCAACTTCAGGCGGCATGTCAATCGATTCACATTTGAACTCCACAAGAGGAATCTTCTTGTCCTTGTAGTACTGAAGTATCGGTTGCGTTTGGCGCTCATAGACTCCTATGCGATCCTTTATGACTTTAGGGGTGTCGTCTGAGCGCTGGTACAGTTGTCCACCGCACTTATCGCATACTCCTTCAACTTTTGGCTTTAGGTAACGAATGTTGTAGACTTCTCCGCACTTCTTGCATATTCTGCGCGTGGACAAGCGCTCAATTATTATCCGGTCTGGCACGGTCAGTAGAACTACTACATCTATATTGGCAATTTTCTCCAGAGCCTTTGCCTGATCAATCGTGCGCGGAAAACCATCCAGAATGAAACCTCTCTTGCTAGAGGATTTGCCTAAACGCTGTTTCAAGACTTCTACCACGACGTCATCCGGTACGAGCAAGCCTTTTTCCACAAATCCCTTGACCTTCCTGCCCAATTGGGTTTCTTCCCCTATGATCTCCCGGAAAATATCTCCCATGGCGATCACATCAACACCAAGCTTCGTCTGCAATCGCGAAGCGTAGGTGCCCTTACCCGAACCGGGGGGACCGAAAATAATAGCCTTCAACTGCCCTCTCACACTCCCGAGCTTTCCTATCCGCTTTAAGTGCAAACGGTTCTTGCTGCACTTTAATATATCATTTTTGAACGAAGCATCGGAAATTCAGCTTAAGAAGCTTGCGTTCAACAGATTTCTCTGACAAACAAAATGAAAAGAAAGAATCGCAGAGGCTGCTACTTGCCCTTGAACGCCGGTTTTCTCTTTTCTGTAAAAGCTGAAACTCCTTCTTTCAGATCTTCTGAGGATGCAACGACGCCGAAACCTTCCCGTTCCAGTGCCAGCGCGGAGTCTAGGCTTATATCTGCGCCTTTGTTAATCACAGCCTTAGCCACCTTCAATGCTACGGGAGCCTTCGTCGCCAATTCTGAGGCAAATTGCCGAACCATCTCCCTGAACTTATCCGCCGGCACAACCATGTTCACAAGGCCCAACTGTTCCGCCGTTTTCGCGTCGATCATTTTTCCCGTGAAAACAAGTTCCTTCGCTTTTGTCCTGCCCACCAAACGCGTGAGCCTTTGGGTCCCTCCCCAACCAGGAATCAGGCCTATGTTGATTTCTGTTTGTCCCATGCGGGCGTTTTCAGAAGCTAAACGAAGATCACAGGACATTGCAACCTCTAAGCCGCCCCCCAAAGCATAACCGTTTATCGCTGCTATCACCGGTTTTTCCAGATTCTCTAAGGCCAAACAGAGTTTTTCCCCCATCAGCGAAAGCTCCCTTGCTTTCAAAGCGGTCATTCCAACCATGGCCTTGATGTCTGCACCCGCCGAAAACGCTTTTTCGCCTGCCCCGGTCAATATGAGGACTCTCACGTTCTCATCGTTCCTAACATCTTCCAGAGCAAGGAACACCTCTTCGACGACATCTTTGCTGAAAGCGTTCAACGCTTCAGGACGGTTCAGGGTGACTGTGGCTACTCCGCCGCTCTTTTCGTAGATTATGAACTTGAACTCCATGTGTTCTCGCCTTCCTCTATTTCTGTGTCCAGTCGTAGAAGCCTTTGCCAGTTTTTCTTCCAAGAAGCTGAGCTTTTACCATCTGTCTCAGCCCCGTCGTCGGATGAAATTTCGGGTCCAGCTCCTTCGTGAGGACTTCAGCGATAGCCAACGTCGTATCCGTTCCAATGTAATCCAGTAGCATCAGCGGTCCCATCGGCCAGTTCAGTCCGAGCTTTATTGCCTTGTCTATGTCGTCCCTGTCGGCGATGCCTTCCCAATACACGGCCACCGCTTCGTTTAACGCCGGAACAAGTATTCGGTTGACGATGAAGCCCGGAGTGTCCTTCTTGACCAGAACGGTCTCCTTTTCCATCCTGTGCGCCACGTCCAAGACTGTCTCTACTGTTTCGTCCGAGGTTCTAGCCCCTCTGATGACTTCTACGAGCTTCATGAGTTGTGGAGGGTTGAAGAAGTGCATTCCACAGACCTTTTCAGGATGCTTAGTCGCAGAAGCGATTTCGGTTATGCTGACAGACGACGTGTTCGAGGCAATAATTGCATTTGCTGGAGCGTGAGCACCGATTTCTCGAAAGAGTGCCTTCTTCAACTCCACGTTTTCGGGCGCAGCCTCGATTATCAGATCAGCGTCGGAAACGCCCTCTTTCAAGTCCAGCATCGGATGAATTCTCGCCAGAGTCGCCTTAACATCCGCCTCGTTCAGCTGGCCTTTCTTGACGAATCGTTGGAGGCTTTCGCGGATCATGCTCATGCCTCCATCAATGAAACGCTGCTCGATGTCTCTGAGACTTACGTCGTACTTGCCGACCTGAGCGGCTACTTGAGCTATTCCATGGCCCATCAAGCCAGCACCCAAAACTGCAAGTCTCTTAATTTCAGTCAATGCTTTCACCTTTTTTTCTAGACAAAGAAATAGTTAGCTTGCCGTTCCACTAAAAAAGGCTTTCCAGAATTGCCAGCCATTCCATCCTTGAGGTCGTTAAATGTTTAAATATTCTCATTCGCTACTTCTACGAGAAAGCTCATGAACAGCTCGGCTGAAAACATACATCTTTTCAACACCTTGACGCGGAAGAAGGAGAGGTTCGTTCCTATCGAAAAAGGAAAAGTCAAGATGTACACGTGCGGGCCTACGGTTTACGACTTCGCCCACATAGGGAACTTTAGAGCGTTCATCTTTGAAGACCTTCTCAGGAGATGGCTTGAATACCGCGGTTTAGAAGTCACTCAAGTCATGAACTTGACGGACGTCGATGACAGAACGATCAAAGCTTCAAGAAAACAGGGAGTACCCCTCGGCGAGATTACAGAACGCTACATCAAGGCCTTCTTTGAAGACGTGGCCACGCTGAATATAGAAAAAGCCGAATATTACCCGAGAGCGACGGAACACATTCCCGAAATGGTCGCTCTAATCAAGAAACTGATAGACAAAGGGTATGCCTATCGAGGCCAAGACGGCTCAATTTACTATGACATTTCCAAGTTCAAGGAATACGGCAAGCTCGCAAAGATCAAGGTTGAAGACCTCAAACCCGGTGCAAGAGTGAACGTCGATGAATATGCTAAGGAAGAAGCATCCGATTTTGCACTGTGGAAAGCGTGGGATGAGACTGATGGAAACGTTTTCTGGGAGACAGAGATTGGAAAGGGAAGACCTGGATGGCACATCGAGTGCTCGGCAATGTCGATGAAGTATCTGGGCGAAACATTGGACATTCACTGCGGCGGCGTGGACAACATGTTCCCGCACCATGAAAACGAGATTGCCCAAAGCGAGGCAGCCACGGGCGGGAAATTCGTGAATTACTGGCTTCACAACGAGCACCTGCTTGTCGAAGGAAGAAAGATGGCCAAGAGATGGGGCAACTACTACACGCTCAGGGATCTAACCGCCAAAGGCTATCACCCCATGGCCATACGCTACCTGCTCATGTCAACGCATTACAGGCAACAGCTTAATTTCACGTTTGAAGGTCTGGAAGCAGCAAAGAGCACACTCGAACGTCTGACCAACTTCATTCGTCGCCTACTCGACGTTGATGGAAAAGGCTCTGGCGAAGAACTGAAGCCGTTGATCGATAACGTAAAAAGAGGCTTTGAAGAAGCCATGGATGATGACCTGAACATAAGCGTTGCCTTAGCGTCGCTGTTCGACTTCGTGAGAGAGGTCAACAATCTACTGAGCGGAAACATGCTCAGCAAGAAAGAGGCAGAGGAAGTCTACAATTTGATGCTGAGATTCGATAATGTCCTCGGCGTTGTTGGTCAAGCTAAGGAAAAAGAGAAGCTGCCGGAACGGGCTGAAGAACTGATTCGCAAAAGAGAAGACAAGAGAAAGGCCGGGCATTGGAAGGAAGCGGACAAGATTCGGGAGGAACTTAAGGCCATGGGTGTAATAGTCGAGGACACAGCCCAAGGCGTAAAATGGAGAATTGAGAAGCACTAGATCATGTTTGTTTAGACAGAAGAGCATGAAGCACTGAAACTTGGGAAGGGAATGGATAGTCATGGATTGGCGCGAGGTTTTGATGCTGAACATTTTTCGCATGGTCAGGATACTGCCTTTAGACAAGCTCCTTCACATCATGGGATCAACACACGCATTCGCTGAATACTTCAAAGGCATGGAGAATGTGAAGGCTGTTAGAAGAATATTCGGGGAAAAAACCGAAGAGGTGCTCCGTAATCTCAAGGTTCAGTTCATGTGGTTCGGCGGCTACATGTTTGTCGACGGCGCAGACGGACATCTGATGATTAGCGCCAATTATCTGAAAAACGGCAGCAAAGTCGACATATACCTCGACCTGATTCATGAGCTTGTCCACATCAAACAGTTTATGGAAGGTAAAGAGCTGTTCGACGCTCACTACGCATACACTGAAAGACCAACTGAGGTTGAAGCTTACCGCCATGCAGTAGAAGAAGCGAGGAATCTAGGACTGAGTGACGACAGAATTTGCCAATACTTGAAGACTGAATGGATGAGCGACAAGGACTTGAAACGACTGGCAGATACACTCAGCGTGAAATGTGAACACTACTTAGCCTCATGAGCGCCTTTCCAGATGTCCAGAGTTGCGTGAATCTTCCCCGCGGAAATTCCATTCATCCCTACGATATTTCTCTTTGCAGAGTCTTTCCGCAAGCTCGCGCTCAAAAGGCGTCAATTCACCTGCGGTAAGCTCAACGTTCAAAGCCCTCGAAAAACCCTCAACCAAAGCGCTGTTTACTTCAGACACGGAAACGTCTTTCCCAAGCTCATCATCTATCGACGTGATTCTCTTTTTTGCAACATCTATGACTTGCATGCAAGTCTTAGCCCACGGAACCCGCAGAAACGTGAACATTTTCTCTAAATTGACCTTTACAAGAACCGTGCCATGCTGCAAAACCACTCCGGCCTTATGACACTGGGCGCTCCCGGAGATTTTCTTGCCATTGATCGTCAAGTTTGGACAGGTTTTTGCGTTACCTTCACTAAAATCCGCAGTCAGGCACAGGATCTTAAGTGCTTCAGTCAGACCAGCATAAACCGACGCATAGACAGCCGTTATGTCTTTTGCTTTCAAGTCCTCTTTGCCTGCGACCACGCTGTAGGTGATTTCATCTTCTGCGTCATGATAGACTGTGCCTCCTCCAGTCATCCGTCTGACAACGTCAACGCCCAGTTTCTCGCAGTTTTCCAGCTGAACTTCACTTTCAACCGTTTGGAATTTCCCAATCGAGACGGCTGAAGGTTTCCAGCGGTAGAACCTCAAAGTGTCCGGACAATCGCCTGCAATTTTCGCTACCAAAATGGCCTCGTCTACAGCCATGTTCGTGGAAGCATCACAAGTTTCTAATCGAAGCAACCGCCAAGCGTTCAACGTGACGACCAGATGAAGAGAATTCAACGTACACTTAAATACGTGTGGTTCAGCTCACACATGTTTCTAGATGAGCGGCGTTTGACATCCACTGACTAGTTTCCTAACCGATTTCCTGGTGAGTCTCATGGCATTCCACCCTTGTTTCCAGCATTCTTCTTGGCCATCTTCACTTGTAGAGATCCAGTCGTCGCCATGCTTGCCATACCATTCACGCCCAGTGACACACAACAGAAATCTGCCCCTGAGACTGAGACACTAATAAGAGAAAGGTAGACAATCCGGAAATAGTGAAAATCAGTGTCCCTCCGGCGACAACCTCCGTGATGATGAAGAAGACAAATGCCCATGTTGCGCCGCGAGCAATCCTTAAGATCAAGAGCCGATTGATGAGTGGGCTATGGTGAGGGTTGTATGGCGAAGTATCTTGCTGTTTCAATCAGCGAAGACCTGTTGCAGGCGATATTCGAAGGTGCAAGAAGACTCTATCCTAAGGAAACGATTCTGCTTCTGCGTGGTAAAAAGAAAAAAGATCAAATTGTAGTTTCTGATCTTGTCGTTCCACCGCTCGCGAGTTATGGCAGAGGCTTCGCCAATATTCCTGTTTTCATGTTGCCGATGGATTTCTCAATCGTAGGTACAGTCCACTCACATCCTTCGGGAAACACGATGCCTTCTCGCGCTGATTTGAACCATTTCTTTGGCGTTGCACTTATGATCGTGGGCTTTCCGTTCGCAAATCAGGAGAACGTGGCAGTCTACAATTGCAGCGGAGAAAAGCTAATGCTGAATGTTGTAAAGGCCTAGGCTCATGAATGCTTTGGTTCTTATGGCCACAAAAGGATTGCCAAGACTCCGCCATCGAGTCCGGTCACCAAGCCCAGTCCAAGACTGATCTTCCAAGTTGCAATGTTCGTGACTGAAAAGACTATCCCAGATGCACCCCACTGCACAGGCTGTCTGGAATTTATGTAAAGCCTGATCGCCGAGACAATCACCATAATTGCAGATTATTCTCAACAAGCCCCGCGAAAAAGCATCCCTGCTTCAAGCAGCATATGACCGTCTAAATCATGCATCACAGCCTTCCTACAAGCCATGTGCCAATGCGCCGCGAATCGTCCCCACCAAACGGGGCTAGCTAAGAGCATGAGCGCGTCAGAAAGCAAAGACAGAAATAGAGGCTACAATGGGTTTCTTGTTCGAACTCACAGAAACCACCAAAAGACCATTTCCTTAGACAAGCACTAACCGTTTTCATCTTTGAAGCTCACTGACACGGAACAAACGCAAGACGTAAATCAATTCCCCGGTTTTCATTAATGGGCAGAGGAACACTTGCAAATGCGCACGATTATGCTGGTTGATCTGGACTACTTCTTTGCACAATGTGAAGAATTGAGAAACCCTGCCATCAAAGACAAACCAGTAGTTGTCTGCGTCTACTCCGGTCGGAGTGAGGACAGCGGAGCCGTGAGCACCGCAAACTACGTAGCCAGAAAGTATGGCGTAAAGTCCGGAATGTCCATCTATCTGGCCAAGAAGAAATTGGAGAGCACTGAAGCGATATTCTTGCCGGTGGATTATGCTTATTATGAAGAGATTTCTCAGCAGGTCATGGAGGTTTTGAGGACTCACGCTGACCGTTTCGAACAGGTCGGAATAGACGAAGCATTCCTTGACGTAACCCAGAGAACAAGCGGCGAATTTCAAAAAGCAAAAGACGTAGCTACAGCGATCAAGAACGAGTTGTGGATCAGGCAGAAACTCACGTGCTCCATAGGGATAGGGCCTAACAAACTCGTTGCGAAGATCGCGTCCGACAACAAAAAACCAGACGGCCTGACAATCGTTGAACCAGACCATGTCGAGAGCTTCCTTTCACCGTTGCCCGTAGCCCGACTTATCGGGGTTGGAGCGAAAACCCAAGAGAAAATGCATTCGTTAGTTATCAACACGATCTTCGACCTTGCTAACTATGACATGCAGAAGCTGATAACAGTCTTCGGCAGGACCTCGGCAACATATTTTCGCAACGCATCACTCGGGAAGGATGATGAACCTGTGGAAGAGAAAGGCGAAGCCGAATCGATCAGCAGAATCTCCACGCTGAAACAGGACTCGCACGACTTGAGTTTTATCCTAGAAAAAACAGACCAGCTGTGCAGCGAAATCCACGTTGTGATTACCGAGCAAAGACTCAGGTTCAAAACAGTTGCAACCATCGTGATTACGACTGATATGAGTATACACACGAGATCAAAAACTTTTGAAAACCTCACAAGTGACCTTGAGACGATGAAGAAAACTGTAAGAGAACTTCTTGAAAAATTCTTGGAAGAAAATGAGCTCGGAGCACGAAGGGTCGGCGTGAAAATCTCAAACCTTGTCAGAGAGCAAAAGAACCAGAAGGAACTTACCAGCTTCATTCAACCACACAAAGCCTGACCATACATCGCACCGTATCTAGTTCCGAGTCATATTCGAGCAAGCCTTATCTTGCATGTTGTCATTTCTCTCTTGAGCAAACATGGTTTCACAAAACCCGGAAAAACAGCGTAAAAGGCTGCCTCCAGGTCAGGCTCCCATCAAACAGCTCCTGAAATGGGGGACAGACCACCCTGGAATCTCGCGCAGTAACCCGAAAATCGACTTGAAAGCTTACACGTTGACCATAGACGGTGAAGTCGAGAAAGCCCTAAGGCTGAGCTGGAGTGACGTTCTGAAGCTTCCAAGAGTTGAATCTGTCAGCGATTTTCACTGCGTCGAAGGGTGGAGCGTCCTTGACTGCAGGTGGGAGGGCATACGGTTCAAGCAGGTAGCTGATCTAGTCAAGCCTAAGGAAAACGTCAAATCAGTCACGTTTGAATGCGCAGACGGCTACACAACCTCTCTCCCTTTGGAAGAGCTTTCAGGCGATGATGTCCTCTTGGCGTACAGACTCAACGGGAAACCGCTCGAAGAGGGCTTCGGATTCCCTCTACGACTCGTGGTTCCCAGCAAGTATGGATACAAGAGCGCGCTGTGGGTTACGCACATTAAATTCACGGTCGAGAAAGAACTCGGCTACTGGGAAAAAAGAGGCTACAGCGACACCGCGGACGTTTGGTCGAACGATCGATTCGCAAAATGAAGAACTTGAAACTCCCGGAGAAGTTCATTTTCTGTTAGGCACCCGCCCTTTCACTCCTCGACGATCCATCAGCCTATCGAAACGAACCTTCAGAAAATCTGTGATCACAGCCTTTGAAACAGCTCGCGTACTCCGGCTTTTTTGCTTCTCCCGTGCTCAGAGAATCTGAAGTGCCGTTATTCATAACGGTCTCAGCTTCTATTTTGACAGAAGTGTTTCATAAATCTCCAATGTTTGGTCGGCGACTTTTTTCCATGTAAAATACTCTAGGACCCTCCGGCGGCCATTTTCGCCCCACAGCTTAGCCCTCTTCGGATCGCTGAGAGTTTCTTTTATTCCCCAAGCTATGTCCGCTGGATCCTCACCGTTAACGTGAACACCGTTTTGCTCCGTCCCAGAGTTAATCACCTGCTCACGAAAACCGACCACGCCTCGGGCGCCAACGACAACCGGCTTTGCCATAGACATAGCTTCCAAACTCACTATCCCAAAGGGCTCATAGATCGATGGAAAAATGCACACATCTGCAGCCGCATAGTGCAAGATTCTTTCGTCTTCAGACACGAACTCGAAACGATAAATCACTTTGTCCTGTATCCCAAGCCTGTTTGCCATCTCGATGACATCGCTCTGCTCTTCACCCTTGCCCAAGATCACGAGCTTCGTTTTTGGATACTCTCCCAGAACCAGCGGCATCGCTTGCACCAAGTTCTTGATGCTCTTCACCCACGTCAGCCTTCCGAGGAAAAGAAGCATGTTCCAATCTTCTGGGATGTCGTATTTCTTCCTGATCTTCAAGATGTCTTCTCTTTGACTCTTTTGTGGATCGTATTTCTCTGGGTCTACGCCGTTCCAGACTACGTTTATTTTAGACTGAGGCCACCCATGCCTCATCAAGTCCTCCTGCATAGCGTTGCTTACAGTTATTATTTTGTCGGCCCTTTCGGCCGTGGCACTTTCAAGATGAGAAACAACCTCTGAGCCTTGGCCTCCGCTTCTCCCCCATTCAGTGCTGTGAACGTGAAAGACCACGGGTATTTTGGTCTCGTTTTTTGTTATCAGTCCTGAAATGCAGCTCAGCCAGTCGTGGACGCATACTACGTCGAAATGATAGCGTTTTTTCCTAATCAGCTCGTTCAGGAACTTCGTTGAACTCAGAATATTGTAGATGAATATGTCGTTGAAAAATCGGATGTTTGTCCCCCACCTTTTCAAATCATCGACCACGAACATCGGAAAAACATTGCTGGCATCCGCAATCAACGGCCGCTGGACATCCACTCCTTCCAGAATCTCGGTTGTCTTTAGGTCACCCGAATTGAGGGTGAAAACTGAGACATCATGTCCCAGCTGAACATATTCACGCGTTATGTATTGAGCGTACGTCCCTAAGCCGCCGACGAGCGTGGGCGGATACTCCCAAACAAAAAAACCTATTCTCAAGTCGTACCACCGCAAATGCCTTACAAGTGAACCTGGAAGGACGAATTATAGATAAGTCTAGTGTAGATAGGCTTTGCTATACTCCATTCGTCTAAGTCGTTATCTAAAAACACTTACTACTCCACCTGTATCTGCTATAAATGCTGCTTCTATCCATCCCTTTCCGTCACATTCTGGACAAAGAACTATTGCTCTTCCCTTCCCTTGAGGATATTTCGTCATTGTTATCTTTTTGTTTCCATTACATCTAGGACAGATAACTGGGATCTCATCTTTTTCCATAATTTTTCACATCCCTTTTCTTGTGGCTTGATGTGTCCTTAAGCGTCCTATAAGTTTAACAATAGACATTTTACGAAAGTCTTTGAGCAGAAGAAAGAGGAAAGAAGTGACTAGTCATTGTCTAACTAGCTATCGACATTATGTCGAAAGTGTAGAACAGGAAAACGATTTGAGAACTTACTCGAAGCATTAGGAGCTGGGTAAAGGAGAGAATTTGGTTCGAGATGTTTGAAGTAATGCTTGTTGACTTTTCTTGACTTGCCATCGGTTGACTACTGGCTGTTTTCGAAGATTTGGACGTTTGTCATGTCAAGTTTTCTTGACAAAAAAGGTTTTCTTTATGCCGTGCCGTTATATTAGTGGGGAAAACTCGTGTCTGTTTCTGACGAGGAACCATATTCAACCATCTTTGCATCATTGAAGCATCCTATCCGCCGTAGGATTCTCAGGATGCTGTCGAAGAAGCCTATGAGTTTCTCAGAAATGCTTGGGGTTCTGGGAGTATCCAGTTCTTTTCTCACTTACCATCTTGAAAACCTTGGAGAACTGGTAGGCAAGATAGATGATGGTAAGTACAAATTGTCCAGTTTTGGGGAAGCCGCAATAGCAACAATGACCAAGGTTGAGGACATTCCAACATCTGCACCCCAGCAATCCCCAGAGCATCCGGAAACTCGCTCACAGAAATGGTCAGGCCCTCTGGGCATTATCGCGAGGAGATTCAAAAGTAGCGAAACAGAACCAAGGAAAGTCGTCAGAAGAAGCGTCGCCATAGCATTAGGAATTATGTGCATCATCTTAGTGGCTGGCATAGGTGGAGCAATGATATACGATACGATGACAATTAATAACAAGAATAATGAAGTGAACTCTCAAAAAATCGCAATTAATCAGTTGAATGCAACGATTGTAGAGCAGAACGACACGATTAGTCAGTTGAGCACGGACCTCACGAACCTTCAAAACCAAATTAACCAGTTAATTGCAAATCTTTTCCAAGAATCAACGGTCATAGCTCAAAATTATTCGGTAGCCAGCGCACCAAACTCATCCACGGTCATAGTGTCTAACAATACCGTACTCCCCAATAACGTACCTGTACTATGCAACGGTATTAGTGTTCTCGTTACTAATGGTCTCCAGAGCTATTATATTGACCATGTTGACATAAACCACGCTGGTTATATCGTTGTCGTTGTCGATTCACCGGACTCAGTCGTTGAATTGAAGTATTCATCGAATGGGGTCAACTATAGCAGCACAGTATACTTTGAAGGTCCAAACGGCTCAGCATATTTCCCTGTTCTTCCCACGAGTACGCTCGAGATTCGAGTGGGTAATACCAATCCAACTGTTTATCTCAATGAAACAACAATAAATGTTGAGACGGGCATAGGCATAGCATCAAACACGGTATACATTATTCTTTCGTATATTGAAACTGTAACAATCACATACTACTACTAGAATCAATAACCAAAACCCTAGCGAGACAGAAATCTTGAACTTGCACGGCAACAGAAGACAAACTGGGGGTTTAAAAATGGGTGAAAAGAAAGGTACAAAAAGAAATATTGTTGCGATTGCAATCGGGGTTATTGTCATCGTCATAGTCGCTGGGGTTGCATTATATTTCATATTCAATACTGTTGGAATCGGTAAACCTAAAGATGTGCTGGTAGTTGGATTTGTCACCACAGCACGCTCAGCAACCACTCCCGAAACGATAACATTCACAAGTTTGCGAAACGGAGAAACCTATGTAGCAAGTGCCACTGGGGGAACATACGCAATTACTCTACCTAATGGCGATTCGTACAGCGTGACCATAACTTGGGAATCTCATGGAGTTACGGGTGGGACTGCGAATGCAGGTACTCTAAACCTTGACACAACTCAGTCATCAATTACAGAAAACTGGGTAGGGTAAACAAGGACAAAGAAGAGAAAGAAGGGAAAACTAGGCTCTAGTCAAGCTGAAAGAGGAATAAGAAGAAGAAGGAAAAAAGGAAACTTAGAGGATGATCACTAAGTTTCTCAATGTGGATTAGACTATTTAAGCTCAGATTGCTATTGGAACAATAGGGATGATATGTGAACTACAGAGGTCTTCTACCATACTTTGTAACAATTCTGGTCCTCATTCTGGTCATGGAATTGTTATATCCTAGTTCTCTGTCTTCTCTTAGAGATTTTGTCAACAGTAATCGATCGATCATTTATAGTGCTTTCACAAACTAAGAAAATAACGCTATACAGGTGAAACGGTTGGCGAACCCAGTCTTGGTTGCTGCTGAAAAAATAAGAAAACTGGAAATCCAAGGTGCGAGAAACGTTGCCATAGCCGCCATAAAGGCCACAGAAACCTTGGCAAGCCAATCAAAAGCGAAGAGCAAGAAGGAGTTAGTGAAGGAGCTTCTTCAAGCGAAAGAAATCCTTTTCACATCAAGAGAAACAGAACCGCTCATGAGAAATGCGGTTCGACTCATAACAAATCAGGTGGAAAAAAGTGGCGAAAGAAGCGTTAAGAAGCTGATCGAAGCGGTGTCTTTGGCTGCGGAGCACTTCCTGAACGATCTTGAGGATTCAAAGCAAAAAATCGCCGAAATAGGCGCCAGAAGAATCAGGAACAATTCGACCATTCTAACGCACTGCCACTCATCCACCGTCACTTACTTGTTGCATAGAGCGAAGCAAGAAGGAAAAACGTTCGAGGTAATCTGCACAGAAACTAGACCGGTTCTCCAGGGTAAAATAACCGCCAAAGAAATGCTGGAGTTGGGCCTGAAAACCACGTTCATCATCGATTCAGCCGCAAGGTTTTTCATGAATCAAGTCGACCTGGCAATAGTAGGGGCTGATGCGATAACCTCTGAGGGAAACGTGATAAACAAGATTGGAACGAGCACAGTTGCCCTTGTCGCTCATGAGGCGCGGACACCGTTCTACGTGGTTTCGGAACTGCTGAAATTCGACCCAGCAACGATGTATGGAGACTACGAAAAGATAGAAGAAAGAAGCCCGGACGAGATTTGGAAAGACGCGCCAAATAAGTTGTTCATCAGAAACCCTGCGTTTGACGTTACTAGAAGAGATTTCATCCACGGGATAATATGTGAAGAGGGGATAATCTCGCCCCACTCAATAACCGAAGTGATCCGCAGAAGATATCCTTGGGTTTTCGAATGAACGATTCTTGGCTCTTCAGCTCCAAGTTTCTAGGGCTGCTTCCAGTTCTTTGTGCGTCTTGGCGTATTCACCCAACGTTATGTCCTGCAATGTTGCGTCCACGGCCTGCCGCATCGCCTTTGCCCCTGCTTCTGTTCCATCTCGGTGCCCATGGATGCCGCCTCCTGCTTGAATGACAAAGTCCATGCCGAAAAAATCCACCAGTGCCGGAACAAGTGCCGGATGTAATCCACCAGAAGCCACAGGCAAAACGGGCTTCAACCCGCTCATCCTCATCTTTAACGCGTCCAGGTTCTCAGCCACTTCCGTTCTCGTCTCAAACATTTTTCCCACTACGGTGCCCACGTGAAGCTGGTCCACACCCAAGATTCTGGCAACTTTCGATATAACCCGCATAGAGATTCCATGTTTGGGGTTCTTCGTGAACGCAGCGTGTCCTGCTCTGTGTGCGTGAATCACAAGGCCAAAGTCTTGTGCGCGAAACGTCTGCAGAGCAGCGAATCCACACGTTAAGATGTCAATCATCACGTATTCTCCGTCTTGACTAAGAACCAGTTCAGCTCTTCTCAACATTTCATTCGTCTCAGCCGTGATGTTGATCATGTAGACCTTTTTTTCACCGGTTTCTTCTTGTGCTCGGTCCCTTCTTTCCAATGTTTTTGTTAACCTATCTTCAAATGGATTAAACTCTTGATTGCTTAGATTTTCATCATCTTTAACGATGTCGCATCCGCCGATCCATGCTTCATACGCGACCTTTGCATGGTCTGACGTTTTCAGTCCGAGCTTAGGTTTGATGATTGTTCCCACCAGCGGACGATCGTAAACTTTCAAAAGCTTGCGGATTCCTTGAACCCCATATTTTGGACCCTTGAACCTTCGAACCAGCTCTTCGGGAAAGTTGATGTCGTTTAGCCGCAGGTTCTTTAAGGCTCTAAGCCCGAAAACATTCCCTGCGACGCTGCTCAACACGTTGGGCATGTTGCCTGGTTCGAATAGTTCTATTGGATAAGCTATTTTTGCTTCACTATCTGTTACGTTGAAAACTCGGGCGGCCAGTTTTTCAACGTAAGGCTTCACCGTCGTGAGTTCTGTCCATGTTCCTATTGAACTCTCAGCAGCGACGCCCCCAGCCGCCTCATTCATGTCGGTGCTTTCCGGTTCAACGTGAAACGTGCAAACGACATCTGTGTCTTTAGGCTTATAGTTCAGATCGATGAAATCTGTATACTTCAAACTGAGCCAGCCTTCTTCATTCAGAGATAAATCAAGCCGCTTAAACCTTTAGCGGTTAACCCTTGCTCCGTAATGTGATAGTCTAAGCCAAAGAGGAAAGTGAGAATTTGCCTGAGACAGCATGTTCTCTCCTCTGGCAGATAGAGTGTGGGCGCGCTTTCAACATCGTGCATTTGACGCTGTTTCATCGCCCTAAGTTTAAATATCAGAGTTGTGATTAGACGTACCGAGAGGAAAATCGAAGCATGGGTTCGAAGTCACCGAGAGGCGAATTTGCTGCAAGGGCGCTTGTTGAAAAACGCCAGAAGTTCCGCTGGAGCAGCATGTACTACAATCGGCGAATCCTAAGATTAGACGTCAAAGCAGATCCACTTCAAGGCGCTCCCATGGGGCGTGGCATAGTTCTCGAAAAAGTAGGTGTCGAAAGCAAGCAACCCAACAGTGCAATAAGAAAATGCGTGAGAACGCAACTGATCAAGAATGGTAGACTGATCACGGCTTTTCTGCCCGGAGACGGCGCCTTAAACGTTGTTGACGAACACGACGAGGTTTTGGTAGAGGGCATAGGCGGCTCACGTGGTAGAAGCATGGGGGACATTCCGGGAGTTCGCTGGAAAGTCATAACAGTCAACGGTGTATCATTGAACGAGCTTGTGTACGGAAGGAAGCAGAAGCCAGCACGGTGAGATTTTTGAGTCAGAAGCAGGAAGAGAAAAAGGAGAAAGAAGTAAGACTTTTTGGGAAATGGAGTTTCAAGGGCGTTGAAGTGAAGGATCTGGGTTTACAGAGATACGTTTCTCTGAAGCCAGTTGTGATCCCCCACAGTATGGGAAGACACGAGCACAAGCGATTTCGCAAAGCCAACATCAACATCGTGGAGAGGCTTGCGAACAATCTTATGCGCCCTGGAAAAAACGCTGGAAAAAAAGCCAAGATAATGAACGTGGTGAAGAATGCGTTTGAAATAGTTGGTCTGCGCACAGGCAAGAATCCAGTAGAAGTGTTGGTGAAGGCCGTTGAGAACTCTGCTCCGTGCGAGGACACCACAAGGATCAGCATGGGAGGCATCGTCTATCACCAGTCAGTGGACGTGGCCCCACAGCGAAGAGTTGACTTAGCGCTGCGAAACCTAGCCGACGGAGCAAGACAGGCAGCGATAAACAGTCCACGTTCAATAGAAGAATGCCTGGCTGAAGAGATAATAATGGCTGGAAACCACGACATGAAAAGCTTCGCTGTGGCAAAACGACACGAGATAGAAAGAGTGGCCCAAGCTTCAAGATAGGACAAGAATCGTCTTTCAGCCTTCACGCGTTGTGTTCTTTGTCTCAAACCACTTGTGTGTTAAGTCCTAAAGCAAATTGTCAATCAACGTAAGGTCTGATGCCTACGGAGTTTATTTGGGTGTTTCGCTCTAGCTTAATACGGTTGCCTTGACTTGAAATCCAAAAAGCCGCTGAGAGAAATCATTGATAGCCTCAGTCACGTTCCTTCACCTACTCATGACGACCTAAACCGTCTCAAAATGCGAACCTCGGCCAAATACCAGCTCGAAAAAGTACCCTCCAACTCCGAAATAATACACTTTCTCACAACAGAGGAAAAACGCAAGCTCCTCCCCCTTCTAAGGAGGAAAACTACACGAACGATCTCAGGTGTTACGGTCATCGCAGTAATGGCAAAGCCCTATCCATGTCCACAGACCGAACCGTGCGCGTACTGCCCTGGCGGACCAAGGCTCGGAGTCCCTCAAAGTTATACGGGTTTCGAACCCGCGGCAATGCGCGGAATACAGAACATGTTTGACCCGTTCCTGCAGGTCAAAACCCGAATCGAACAATTGCAAGCGATAGGGCACAATGTTGACAAAGCAGAGCTGATTATCATGGGCGGAACTTTTCCAGCCGTGCCCCTAGAGTATCAAAGATGGTTTGTTCAGCGATGCCTCGACGCCATAACAGAAAAAGAATCCGGCAATCTTGAAGAGGCAAAAAAGAACGCAGAAGGAAGCCGAATCCGCAACGTCGGCATAACAGTGGAGACGCGCCCTGACTGGGCGAAAGAAACTCACGTAAACCAAATGCTAGGAATGGGTGTAACACGCGTGGAAATGGGTGTCCAGAACCCGGATGACAAGATCTACCGCTTGGTCGGCAGAACCCACTCAGTTCTAGATGTGGTCGAAGCCACGCTCATAATGAAAGACGCAGGGCTAAAAATAGTGTACCACTTAATGCCCGGACTTCCAGGTTCTGGCCGACGCAAGGATTTGCGAGCCTTCAAGAAAATCTTCACAGATCCAGACTTCAAACCCGACATGATCAAAATTTACCCATGTCTGGTCTTGAAAGACACACAGGCTTACAAATGGCATCTTGAAGGGACCTACACGCCATATACTAGCGAGGAAGCAGCAGACCTAATCGCACAGATCAAACGAATCATTCCACCGTGGATACGTATAATGCGCGTCCAAAGGGACATTCCAGCACCATTAATCGCCGCCGGCGTGAACAAAAGCAACCTGCGCCAACTAGTGCAGGCGAGACTCAAAGAAAAAAGCTTCAAGTGCAGGTGCATACGTTGCCGAGAAGTGGGCCATAGAGCGAAAAGCGACAACATCAAGTGCAGCCCGGAAAAAGTCGAGATTTTGACCATGCACTACGATGCCTCCGAAGGCGAAGAAATCTTCATTTCGGCAGAAGACCGAGAAAATGACGTTCTAGTAGGCTATCTGAGACTGAGAATTCCGTCCAAAAAAGCCCACCGCGCCGAGATAGCAGCCGAACTATGCTCGATAGTCCGAGAACTTCATGTTTACGGATCCCTAGTTCCCGTCGGCAAACACCTTGCCGAGGCATGGCAACACAAAGGCTACGGCGGCATTTTGCTAGCTGAAGCGGAACGCATAACTCGGGAAGACCATAATTTAAAAAAGATTCTGGTCATAAGTGCTCTGGGAACAAAACTATACTATAAACGGTTCGGCTACAAATACGATGGAGCTTACATGTCAAAAATGTTGGAGAGCTGAAAATGAGCGAAAAAGAGTTTTCGGGTTACAGGGGCAAAGCGTTGGAAGCTATCAAGAAGGCCGGAGCCGAAAGTGGCGACATGTTGCGCGTTTCGAAAGGAGGCCAGGTTTTCGAAGGGATCTTGATTCCCCGGTCAGAATACGGTGATGAAAAACACCTTGTGATAAAGCTGAAGAACGGCTACAACATCGGCATAAGCCTAACATCGGACACGAGAATTGAGAAAATAGGTAAAGGAACAAAGCCGACTTTTACGCCACCGCCTCTGGCAGCCCAGAACCCGACACTGCCCAGGGTCACAATAATAAGCACAGGTGGAACAATAGCCAGCCGCGTGGACTACCGAACCGGCGGCGTGCGCCCAGCTTTGACAGCAAGCGACCTATACAGCGTCGTACCTGAACTTGCGGACATAGCACGCATAGACACCCAAATATTGCTCAGCCTCTTCAGCGAAAACCTGACGCCAAAAGATTGGACACAAATAGCCGAGGCCGTCGCAGAACAAATCGCATCAGGCGTAAACGGCGTAGTCATAGCCCACGGCACTGACACTATGGGATACACAGCTGCAGCCCTCAGCTTCGCACTGCATGATCTTCCCGTCCCAGTAATGATTGTCGGTTCACAACGTTCAGCGGATCGACCGAGTTCAGACGCCGCTACAAACCTCATCGGAGCGATTACAGCCGCAGCCCATGCGCCCTTCGCCGAAGTAACAGTGGCAATGCACGAAAACCCTTCAGACACGTCAATAGTCCTTCACAGAGGCACAAAGGTTCGAAAATGCCACACCAGCAGACGAGACGCATTCAGATCCATAAATGCAACGCCGATAGCAAGAATACAGGACAGGAAAATAACCATGCTAACACAAGACTACAGAAAAAGAGACAACACTGTGAGACTTGTCTCGAAGCCAGACTTCAGTGACAAGGTTGCCTTGGTGAAGTTCTATCCAAGCATGAATTCTGCAATAATAGATTGGCACGTAGAACGTGGTTACAAAGGACTTGTTCTCGAAGGAACAGGTCTAGGTCATGTCAGTAAACTGTGTTTTGAAGCAATTGGAAAAGCTGTTGAACAAGGATTGATTGTGGCTATGACTTCGCAGTGTATTTGGGGGCGAGTAAACATGAACGTCTACGATGCAGGACGGGACCTGCAAGCGCAGGGTGTGATCCCGTTAGAGGACATGCTTCCTGAGACCGCCCTTGTCAAGCTCATGTGGATTCTTGGACAGACTCATGACGCTGAGGAAGCAAAGAAACTGCTGAATACAAACATTGCAGGAGAACTTGCACCAAGAACCCTTGCAGAGAAATCTGACAATGAATAAGGAAGGGATGGAAAACGTGTTGAACATGGATTACGATAAAACCGGGTTGAAAGTCGGTTTGGAAATCCATCAGCAACTTGACACTTCTGCAAAGCTGTTCTGCAGTTGCAAGCCTGAACTTTTCAAAGAAGACCCAGAGATAACGTTTCTACGTGCACTCAGACCCACGCAGAGCGAACTAGGTCAAATAGACCTTGCAGCTTTCTTTGAGTTTCAGAAAGGAGTCAAAATTCTCTATGAAGCAAACAGGGCAACTTCCTGTCTCGTTGAGATGGATGAGGAGCCGCCGCACCCGCTGAACAGGGAAGCAGTAGACACTGTCATAACGGCGGCTTTAATGATGAAAGCCAAACCTGTTGATGAAATTCACGTAATGCGAAAAGCAGTGATAGATGGTTCAAATACCACTGGCTTTCAACGAACATGCGTAATTGCCATGAACGGCGAAATCCGAGTAGGAGAAAAAACCGTTCCAATACAGCACGCTGGCCTGGAGGAGGACGCTGCACGAAAAACAGGGCAAGAGGAAGGCAGGATAACACGTTACCGGATAGACCGGTTGGGCATACCGTTAATAGAAGTTGCAACAGCACCAGTCATAAAAACGCCCAAGGAAGCAGAGGAAGTTGCCTTTGCAATAGGAAGAATTCTAAGAGCCACCGGAAAGGCTATGCGAGGCTTAGGCACTATTCGCCAAGACGTAAACGTATCGATTCCAAACGGTGCGTTGATAGAAATCAAAGGGGTTCAGGAGCTTGAGCTGGTCCCTTTTGTTGTGGAATATGAGGTTCAACGCCAGCTCAATCTTCTGAAAATAATAGAAGAATTGAAGAGAAACGGTGTCCAAGAAGGCGATATACGAGAAGAATTCTTCGATGCTAGTGGTGTTTTCAAGCAGACAAAATGTAAAGTCATACACAAAGCTTTGGATCAAAACCGACAAGTGCTGGCAATGAAGCTCCGAGGGTTCAGGGGCTTTCTGAAAAGGGAGTTGATGCCCGGGATTCGCCTAGGAACCGAAATGGCAGATAGGGCCAAATTCTGGGGAAGAGTGGGCGGTATATTCCACACGGATGAGATGCCAGCGTACGGAATTACAGCAGAGGAAGTTGGAGAGCTTAGGAAGACCGTTAACGCCGAGGAAGAGGACGCAGTAATATTCGTAGCAGACAGCCCTGAAAACTGCAGAGACGCTCTGACGGCTGTTGCGGAAAGAGCCCGAGAAGCCATGAAACATGTTCCAGAAGAAACCCGAGGAGCAAACCCCGACGGAACAACACGTTACCTCAGACCTCGACCTGGCGCAGCAAGAATGTACCCCGAAACCGACATCCCGCCAACACAGATAACTGACGACCACGTGAAACAGATCCGTTTGCACTTGCCAGAACTGCCCGAACGAAAGCTTGAACGACTTATCAAGGAACACAAGCTTAATCAGAAATTGGCAAAGCAGATTCTGGACTCCGAATACGGCGAACTGTTTGAAGTCGTCGTTAAAGAAACCAACGTTTCGCCGACAACTGTCGCTGCGTTCATGACTGAGACTCTGAAGGCACTGAAGCGCAACGGGGTTAAAGTGGAAAATGCATCAGAAAATCAGATACGAGAAATCTTCAGGCACATAGGCTCGGGAGAACTGACGAAAGAAGGCATCCCAGACATCATCACCTGGCTTTCACAGCACTCAGATAAAACAGTGCAAGAAGCAATGAACAGCATCGGCCTGAAGATGCTTTCCAAAGAAGAGCTTGAAAGAATCATTGAGACCACGATCGAACGCAGCCGAAGCCTAATTGATGAAAGAAGAGCAGACGCCTTTGGGCCACTCGTAGGCATCATAATGAAAGAGGTCAGAGGCAGGGCAAATGCCGCGCTAGTAACCGAGCTGCTGAAAAAGAAAATGGAACGAGCAAAGAAGAAATGACAAAAGCCGCTACAGAGTAGAACATCGACGGCGGCGGCTCTCGGGAACGTTGAGGGCTAATAGAAGGGACATGCGACGAAATGGTCTTTCTGGACCTCAATTAACTCCGGTTCTTTCTTATCACATTCATCTTGTCGCATAGTGCAACGCGGATTAAACCTGCATCCAGGCGGCACATTGATTGCAGACGGAACTTCTCCAGGCATCTCAATGTTTTCTCTTTTCCTCTCAGGATCCGGAACCGGAATCGCAGACAACAAAGCCCTCGTGTACGGATGTAACGGGTCTAAGAAAATGGATTCTTTACTACCCAACTCGATTATTTTCCCAAGATACATAATGGCTATCCGGTCAGAGATGTACTTGGCAACCGCGAGGTCATGCGTCACGAACAGATAGGTTAACCCGAGCTCTTTCCTGAAGCCCAAGATCAGATCGATTATAGTGGTTCTGAGAGACACGTCAATCATAGAAACCGGTTCATCTGCCACCATAAATTCAGGCTTCAAAATGATTGACCTAGCCAAGGCGACACGCTGCCTCTGACCGCCACTGAGCTGATGAGGAAAAAGATTAACGAACTGCTCAGGAGGCGTCAATCCTACCTTGTCAAGAACTTCCAAAACCATCTTTTCTCTCTCTTTTCCCTTAGCTATTCCGTTGATTTGAACCGGATGCCCAACAGCGTCACCTATTTTCATTCTTAGACTGAGCGAGGCATACGGGTCTTGAAAGATTATTTGCATTTTTCTGCGAAGATGTCTAAGCGTTTCGCCCTTGAACTTGGTGACGTCTATTCCTTCGAACCAGATCTTGCCAGAAGTTGGCGTAATAAGCCTCACGATCAGTTTTCCAGTGGTGGTCTTTCCGCATCCGCTTTCACCCGCTAAAGTGAAGATCTCGCCTTTCCTCACCGTGAAAGATACATTGTCAACGGCCTTAACGAAGCTTCTCATCCTAGTAAAAAGCTGGTCGAGAAAGCTCTTCTGGACGGGAAAATACTTTTTCAGGCGTTCGACTCTCACGATTTCACTCACTCTTAACACCTTCTTCGCCGTACAGGAAGCATCTGACAAGATGACCCTGGCCGATGTCAATCAGTGGCGGCTTCTTAACGGGGCAGATCTCCATAGCATAAGAGCAGCGCGGCCAGAAACGGCAGCCTTTTGGCGGATCAAGCATGTTTGGAGGCGACCCTGGGATGGCTGTAAGCTTTTGATCCGACAATTCTATGTTCGGAATGCTTTGCAGAAGCTTTCGAGTGTAAGGATGTCTTGGCTGCGCGTACAGTTCTCTGCTGTTTGCGTATTCAACCATATGGCCAGCGTACATAACAATTATGTTGTCGCACCTTTCCAAGATTATGCTCAGATCATGCGAAATTAGGATAAGCGCCATGTTGTATGTTTGACGCAGACTTTCCAGCAGATCGAGTATTTTGGCCTGAACTATCACGTCCAAGGCAGTGGTGGGTTCATCTGCTATTACGAGATCAGGGTTCAAGGCTATTGCCAAACCGATCATTATGCGCTGTCTCATTCCACCGCTGAACTGATGAGGATAGTCATTAATCCGTTCAGGCTGTATTCCCAAACTTACCAGCACACGTTTGGCGCGTTCAAACGCTTGCTTCTTACTTGTACCAGGTTCATGAGTCTGGATTAGTTCCACAAAATGCGCGCCGATGCGCTTAACGGGGTTTAATGAAATCATTGGATCTTGAAAGACGTAAGCGACGCGTCTCCCTCTTATTGAGCGCATCTTGCTTTCGGGTTGCTGAGCAATGTTTTTTCCATCAATTCTTATTTGACCATTTCCAATTACCCCGGGGTATGGAATCAGACCTATAATAGAAAGCCCAAGTGTTGACTTGCCTGAACCAGATTCACCGGCTAAGCCGAGCTTCTCACCTTTTTCAAGAGAAAACGAAACATCATCAACCGCATGTATTATTCCTCTGCCAGTACGATAGTCGACAGCTAACGAATCAACTTCCAACAAGGGCAACCTTGGCACCTCAACGTTGAAGCTTCGGATTTAATAGCTCGCTTAGACCTTCCCCCACTAACGTGAACCCGAGTGCAAGCAAGATTATCATGAGACCGGGGAAAGTTATGATCCACCAAGCACCAGTTGAAAGATAATTCCGTCCGTCTGTCAGATCCCATCCCCAGTCAGGGACGTCTTTTGTAACTCCTAAACCGATGAAAGTCAAGCCGGCGGCCGTAAGAACTGCGTCGGCAAAGTTTACCGTGGCGACAACCACTATTGAAGGAATAACGTTTGGGAAAATGTAGCGGGAAAGAATCGTGTGCCATTTCGCTCCTGATGCTTTAGCGGCTTCCACATACGCGAATTCCTTTATGCTTAACACTTGGCTTCGAATTATTCTGAAATATGATGGAATGTAAACAACCGCTATTGAAAGAGCCATGTTGATCACACCTGTCCCCAGCATAGCTGCAATTGCGATTGCGATGACCAAACCTGGAAAAGCGTACACTGCGTCTATCACAAGGGAGACTGTGCTGTCAAGCATACCTCCGACGTAAGATGAAAAAAGGCCTAGGGGTACGCCTATGAGGAAACAGATTAGAACAGAGAGAGCAGACACCTGAAGCATGATTGAGCCGCCTGTAAGGGTTCTGCTCAACATGTCTTGGCCGAGATGGTTTGTGCCCATCGGATATTGCAGGCTTGGCGCGGCTCTTATTGGTCCATGATGTTTGATCGGGTCATAAGGCGTCAGCCATGGACCCAACGCTGTCATGACGACTAATGCCAGCACGATTACAAGTCCTGTGATCACCATCCATCCTGAAGGCCCCCTTTTCGCCAAGGAACCCAAGCCGGGAATCAACCGTGCAAGCATGCTTCGTTTAGTTTTGCTTGAGCTCATTTGTCTCCTCCCTACAGTCTTATCCTCGGATCGAAATACGCGTAGAGAATGTCAACGACGAGGCTTACAAGGGCAACAAACACGCCGAACATGACCACGGCGCCTTGGATAGCGGTGTAGTCTCTGAAATTGATTCGGGTTACGATGTATCTTCCCAGTCCCGGCCACGAAAAGGTAGTTTCAGTAAGAATTGCTCCACCCAAGAGCAAGGCAAACTGCAATCCCATCATCGTTAAGATTGGCAGAAACGCATTTCTCAAAGCATAGCCGTAGGTCACTGTAGTTTCTCTTAATCCTCTTGCTTTTGCAGCGGTAACAAAATCAAGGCGGAGGGTCTCAAGCATGTTGGTTCTCGTTAATCTAATGAATATGCCAGAAAGGATTAATCCCAGTGTCAAAGAAGGCAAAACGAGCGCCTTTAGTGACTCAAGAAACTTTGTGAAATTTCCTTCCAATAGACTGTCAATGGTATACAAGCCTGTTATGGTAGTTGGGGGCGTTATGTTTGGATTGATGCGTAGGCCGGTGGGCAGCCAGTGAAGATACACGCCGAAGATCAGTTGGAAGACTATCCCTAAAAAGAATACGGGGATGGCATAAGTGACTGTTCCAAAACCTCTTATTGCATGATCCAGAACGGAGTTGTACGATTTTGAAGCCACGACGCCGAGCAGTATTCCGATCATGCAGGCTATTATCATGGAATATATGGCCAGTTCGAGCGTCGCTGGAAACGCGGAGAAAACCTGGCCTCCGACTTCTTCATATGTTTGCATAGATTTTCCGAGGTTAGGATATCCATGGGCCAGAAAGTAATTGACATCCACAAGACCTAAAATGTAGTCGGCATACTGACCCCACAAGGGCTTATCTAAACCCAGAATGTGCCTCATCTCATCCATCTGGCTTTGGGAAGCTTTTTTCTCAAAATGAAGTGCAACCGGATCACCCGGCAAAACCCTCATCACCAAGAAAACCATTGAAAGCAACAGCAAAAGCGTCGGTATGGTCAACAATATTCTTGTGATTACATACGAACGAAGCCCCATAATTCGCCCTCAAACTCACGATTCAACAGTGATTCAATCAGAAAAAATAGAAAAAGGGAAGATAAAGCTTCTCACCTGGATATCAGCCAGTACCTCATGTCCTGCGTAATGTCAAGGTAGACGCCGTAGATTGACGGTTTAGTCACAGCCCAAGCGCTGCTTACGTACAACGGGACAACAGAGCTCTGCTGAACAGCCATTTCATCAATCCTATCATAAAGTTCCGCTCTTAGAGTCAGATTAGTCGTGGCGCGTGCTTGATCGTACAACGCAACCTGAGTCGCATTCTGGTAGTTGGTGTGCAACCATGAAGCCCAGTACAGGAATGAGTAATCGTCTGGGTCAACGTAGTCTGGGTACCAGCCGTACACGTAGGCGTCCATGATCTCATTGTTCCGGTTCGCCCTGTAACTAGCCCAATCTGCATGATCCAAGGTCACCGAGATAACTCCGCTTGCCTCTAGGGCTTCCTTGTAGAGAAGAGCTTGGTCAGCACTCGAGGGATAGTGCCCAGAAGATTCATACCACAGCTTGAATGTCAACTTGTTGTTTTCGTTGTAGCCCAACTGGGCAAGCAGACTTCTGGTCAACGTGTAGTTGCTATCTCCTAACTCTTTAAACGCTTCAGTGTGCCCCAGCATGCCTGGCGGTATTATGCTGTATAGCGGCTTCGACAGACCTAAGAAGACTGTTTGGCAAACGGCTGACCTGTTGAGCGCTGCCGCTACTGCCATTCTTACTCTTGAGTCATTAAATGGTGCACGTTTTTCTTGGAAGACCAAGTACTGAATGAAAGCGCCCGAACCCCACCAAGTTCTAAGGTTTGGATTGTTCTGAAGGTCCAGAACGTCAGTTGGAGAAACTTGTCTGAAAGCCATGTCAACATCGCCAGATTCAATAGCAAGCCGAAGCGATGCCGCATCACTGTAGAATCTGAAGATTACGTGTTTGACCTTTGGATAGCCGCTGACAAGGTTCCAGTAGTTGTTATTGCTGTCTAATCTGATTTCTTGGTCGCTTCCACCCACACGTGACCATTTGGACAGGACATATGGACCTACAAAGGCTGCGGGGGTACTTGCCCTGGGACCACCTTCAGTATAGTTCACTTGCGCTATGGGAGCGTACGTTGGATCAACGATCGTCGACGCTCTGCACGCCACGATTCCCAAGAACGCGCTAAACGCAAAGTTCAGGTGGAACCTAACCTGATACTTGCTGACAACTTCCGTTCTGTTTATGATGAGGTCGTAGCCGAGTCCTGCCGGAGCACCTTCAGGAATACTTGGTTCAAGTGCAATTGCCCTGTCGAATGAGTATTTTACGTGGGTGGCATTGAACTCTGTCCCGTCAGGTAACATTATACCTGGTCTGAGGGTGAAGTCCCACACATCCAAGTTGCCGTTCACACTCCAGTTTAGTGCGAGGTCTCCCTGAAAATCAGCGCCAGTTGCCGAACCAGGCTTGACGCTTACGAGAGTGCTTCCTATCTGTTGCAGTATGCACCATCCGAAGTAGTCGTAAGCTTGCGCAGGATCAAGTGTAAGCTCAACAGAGTCAGTTGTTCCAACAATCAAGGTTTCCCTTGCAGCTAAACTGAGCTCTATTTCAGCCAGTCGTGACTCCAAGGAGGATATCGCTCCTGTTGACATGTTGACACTTGTGGCCAAGCTTCCCATAATGGTCGCCAAGTCCGTCATGCGTGATGTCAGGTTTAAGACGCCGTCCTTCAGTATGGACACATCTGTAGATGTTGAGGACAAGTTGCTTATCACCGTGGTTGTATAATACATGGTGGCGCTCGCAACTATGATTCCGATTAAAACCAAGGCTACTATCGCAAGCTCAATTTTCCCTGCCATTTCGTTCTTTCTCCTGTTCTAAAAGTCAATTACATGTGAAAGGTTACATTATTTAAAACTTTACCTCATAATACAGAGACACGTCTCAAATAAACGAATGTAACTGTCTTGAGTACTTGCGTTGAAACTGATTAATCATGTTTTCAGACACATTTAGTTTTTTGGCAAAAAGTGAAAACAAGTGAGCTTCATCTGTATTCGCTGATTGAGATCATTTCTTTGTATGGTGGTTTGGCGCTTTCGCCACAGAATGGACACACTTTAAATTCAGGCAAGAGTGGTTTTCCACATGCAGGGCAAATGATTGGGGATTTGACCCTCTCTTCCAGCCTTTTGACTTCTTTTTTTAGGTTGCTCATTTCGGCTCTCATCCTCTCAACGTTTTCCGCTAGTGGCTGGATCTCTTTGACTTCTGTTCTCACATTATACATTATGCCTTTGACATGTGCCAAGGTGTCGCTGCTTGACTCTATTGTTTCATACATTGCATCGAGCACCTCGGCCTTATCCTCTACGAGCTGTGTTTCGACAGTACTTTGTCTTCTGGCGTCTGAAAGTATCTTATTCAAAAACTGTTCGACATGATTGTCAAAGGCCACTGCACATGTGATTCCCCAGAATATGAGTGCCGAGGTAGCGCTGACCCAGAAATAGGTCGTGGGAGCGACATTTTGAAGTTTCTCATTGATGATTGGATAGAGCTGTAGGAGATGGATTTGGTTGTTGAAGAATAGAGCCAAAACTGCATCGGTGAGGTGCATGACCAATATAAATGTTAGGGAGCTGAAGACCCATACCCAGAGTCCTTTTTTCGTCAAAATACTTCGCTTTTTCTTCGGAAGGTGTCTGCAGGATAACTATGATATCTTGATATGTAATACGATATTCCCAAACCCGTAATATATCGAAATACGTAAATCCTAAAAGCAATAGCACTCTAGTATCATGGGATAAAATTGCGGCAAAAGACAACCAAGACAGACCATGGAAGTTTCACTTTCAGAGCAAAAATAGGCGAATACGAGATTGAGCTCAACGGAAACCGTGAAGAGGTCATAAAGACGATCGAAGACTTGCCAAACCTAATGAACAACGTCCATAAAGCGTTTGAAACAGCAAAGCCAAAGAAAGTGACAACCCTTACGGTCAAAACTGAAGCCGCCCCACAGGAGAAGGCGCCTTCACAAAAGTACCCAAGAATATCGCCCACAGAAAACTATGACGAAGCAATCTTGAGAATTCTTGAAACTGATTGGGGAAAGTGGCGTCCACGCACGATCAACGAACTGAAAGAAACATTGAAGGCCAACGGGATGGATTATCCTGGACGCATGCTGGCAACAGTCTTGATGGGATTGGTCAAGCAGGAAAAAATTAGGCGATGGAACACGGACGCTGGAAACGTCTACATCCTAGCTGAGAAAGAAGTATTGAGCTTGAGAGGAAAAGCAAATGAACAAAGTTGAGACGCGAATCAAAACGCCTTTCGGCGAGATCACGATTGAGGCCGAAAATGCCCAGGAAATTCTCAAGATGCTAGACACGTTTCCAGAAGACTTCATTGAAAAAGTCGGAAGCTTTGTCTCGAACCGTTTGATGCCGTCAGCAGTCCAACTGAAAGGAATAGTTGAATCAACGACAGAAGGCCCCGTCATAGTAGCTCGTGAAAACCTAACTCATTATGAAGCGATTGGCTTGACGTTGTATGCCTCAGAAGAGAAGAAGAACACAGCGGCACAAATAACCAAGCTGCTTGAATCAGGCGGAATGAAATGCATGGTTCCAGCACGGCTGAACGAAATGACAAAAAGAGGTCAAGTGTTTAAGCCAGACCCGAACAAACCCGAGTTCAAACTGACTATGCAAGGCGAAAGATGGATCGAAGACGATGTTCTAGCGAAGCTCAGAGGTAAAATGGCTTGACCGGTCAAACAGAAACCGTGACGGTGAACATCAAATACAAAAACGTTGAAAAAACCCTTTCCGGCAGCCCTGAAGAAGTCTGGCTTCTGACAAACAAGTTTTTCCATCAATTTCTCCCTTCCTTCGAAATTGCAAACAGGCTCTTATTGAGCATTGACCTGCAAGAACTGGTCAAAGACTGTGAAAACGTAATCGCCTTCGCACAGGAAGGCCCATACTTGCTTATCCCTCGGAGCAAACTGACAGACAATGAGACCTTGAGCCTCTTGCTCTTGGCCAATTATCTAAGCCGTCAGCTAGACAGGACCGAGAAAGACGGTGTTTCAAAAGAAGAACTACAAGCGAAGCTCGGGAAGGACGCAAAGATTGCCAGCACTAGGCTCGGAGAACTCGTCAAAAGCGAAATGGCCACAAGAACACCAGAAGACATGTACAGGATCACGACTTTTGGAATAGCACAGATGCAAAAAGACACCATTCCCAGAATTAAGGCCAAGATTGGCACCTAGAAGCTTGCATTCGAACCGCGGGATCTTGGCATCTACCGAAACTGCAGATTTGTCTGCCGTGGCTCCTCCTTATTCACTCTTTTCTTTCAACATCAACAGATCTTTAGCTAGGGTCGCTAGAGTCAGATGTCGATAATGGACTCTATCGTCTAAGTTTATCAGGAAACTGTCAGAATTGTTTTCTAAGTATGGATCGCGCTTCAAGTTGTCCACGAGTTCTACGTATCATGCATAATCCTTGTGGAATGAACCAATTACCGTGGTGTGCCCCAGACCCATGCCTCTTTCTATCACAACGATGTTTGCAGGTGCATTTTTGGCGGCTTCTAAAGCGGTCGCCCTCGCCTTCTCTGCTTCCTCAGGTGAAATTGTCTGCTTCATTGAGATAAAAGTCAGGGCGAACAAGTGATATCCGAGTTTGATGAAGTTGGGCATCATGGTATACTCCAGTGTGTACCCTTCTTTTTCCAGCTTGCTTCTAATCCGCGTGACAGTGGGTTGAGATGCTCCGATCACTTTCGCCAACTCTCTGTCGCTCCTTCGACTGTTTTTCATGAGTTCGGAAATCAGTTTGAGCTCAATATCCTTCACAGATCATTCCTTCTTTCAAATGGATTGCTTGGCCTCTGAATTATGCACAAACACGTGTATTCTTAATAAAAGTAAGTATTCTGTTAGCACATAATTGAATACGTACGCGCGAATCAAGGATTATATTGAAAGAGAACAAGAACACGCGGGGAGTTGGCAATTCATCTTTGTGCTTCCAGCCCCTGGATCACCCCTATGATCATTCCGAGCGAGTTCACCGTCTTATCTGGAATGATGTGGTCTCTCGTCAAGTTACCGAGGTCCCTTGAAAGCGATGCGAGTGAGGAAGGGTTTGACTCTGCTATCTTGTCTCTTCCTTCTTCGCTCAGGAGGTATATCGCAATGAAACCAGCGTTCTTAGCACCCCACACATCGAGTCTCAAGTTATCACCAACGTGGACGATTTCAGACGGGTCTGAGCCAAGTTGCTGCGCGGCCAACTGGAATATCCTAGCGTCAGGTTTTCGAATTCCCACTTCATCGGAGAAAAGCATCACGTCAAAGAACTCCGCTACGCCTTCTCTTACGAGGAACTTCCGCAGTGCCACACCCGGGGTGAAGCCCGTGTTACATATGAGTCCAACGGACCTGCCGTGGCCTTTCAACCATCTTAACACGCTTCGAGCTTCTGGATTTAGGTAAGGAGGGACCTCAAAAATGGGCGCGATGTAAGCTGAAGCTAGTTCGTCAACCCACTGCTCCTTCATCGTGATGGAACCTTTCGAGGCAAACTTGAGTATAAGCCGAATCTGATCTAGATGAGTAATATCTCTGTTTGTTTTCCAAATGTTCAAAAGTGAAAAAGTCGTCTCCTCCAAGGCGGACTGTACTTGTTCGAGAGAGAACTTCACTCCGAGCCTATCCAATGCGCGTCTCAGGTCTTGACAACGGGCAAGTGTTCTTCGCTCGTTGTCCCCATCCTTTTCGAAGAGCAACGTCTCCCAAAGGTCAAGAGTAATTGCATTAGTGCCTCGTGTCTTGGTTTCCAAAGCCGAGACTCCATGAGACTTTCGGCTGGGCTCAATATAAATTTTGTAACTCTCTTGGAGGAAGTTGCCGAGGCCCAACTCAAGGAGGTGGTCTTTTCTGTGCGTACTGGTATCTGCGGGGTTTTCCTTCCCTTGTCAATATCCCGTCCTTGACAAGATCGATTAGTGCATGAGCTACAGCCGTGCGGTCATAGTGGAACCCGCGTTTTGCCAATTCGCTGTGGACCTCGCTTAAGCCCTTGGCGGCCGCGAACCAGCCTTCCTCCCAGAGTTTTTGAATTATGCCTTTGCACGTTTCCGCTCGGGGGGGTTGCGCGAGTCTTTCAGTTAGGAACGGAGTTTCTTTTAGTTTTTGGGTCACTGTGGAGAGGATTTTATCTATGGTGGGTTGGAGTTGGTCTTCTTGGCATTCTATTTCGAATTCGACTTCTCCTATTTTCATCTTGACGCGTATGGCGGGCTTGGTTTCTTTCTCTGCCAATGTTTCACCTTGTTGTTTATT
>Ga0315268_10000987_pt1 | contig 33167 bp, 35 predicted proteins | sample C1_top_MG_FD_204535 | JGI IMG/M metagenome (GOLD analysis project Ga0315268, IMG submission 204535) | Sediment microbial communities from Yellowstone Lake, YNP, Wyoming, USA - C1_top | ecosystem: Environmental > Aquatic > Freshwater > Lake > Sediment | place: USA: Wyoming | collected 2017-08-01
AAAAATGATCTTTAACTTTGGCCGTATATTCCCACATGGTATCCTCCTGTTTATATGCAACCCGAAGTCATTGCTTAATACCTCAGTCCGGGCTCAATAAGTTTAAGGTTCCAGCTTTCAGTATTCCAGTTTCACCTATTTGCTATACTAATCATTTAATTGAAAAAAATAAAGCTGAAAATATAAATATAAGTTCCTTCTCCCATTTTATTTTTTAATCCGGTATGTTAAATAATCTATTCATTATTGTGTTAAAAATAAAAATTCATTTTGACAAATTAACAAGTTATGATATTCAAGTCGGGACTGTTCCGATCTTTTGATGTAATTCTTGCATCATTCTTAAAATGAGGCTTTGTTAATGAAGAAGGCAAATAAAGCTCTTTTTACGTTACTCTTCATGACTCTTACCATATCCGGCGCTCTGGCCGCTGAAAAAACGAACAAGTCACAAATAAAGACAGTTGACAACTATGTAGCCATCTTTGACTTTGAAGTCAGAGATAAAGACAAGGACATTTCCCGTCCTCTTGCAGATAAAGTTATTCACGTATTTTCCGAGTCCAACAAATATGAAGTCATAGATCGCGGTAACATGAACAAGATACTCGAAGAGCAGAAATTCCAGATGTCGGGCTGCGTGGCACAGGAGTGCAAGGTAGAGGCTGGACAGATACTTGGCGTGGGAAAGATAGTAAACGGCTCTGTGGGAGTGGTTGGTAAGGTATACTACCTGACGCTTCAGCTGATAGACGTTAAGACTGGGAAGGTAGAACTTTCCGCCGAGGATGAATGCAGATGTGAACTTGAAGAACTGCTCGGCTCAACAAGGAGGCTTGCGAAAAAGCTCCTCGGCGAAAAAGTTGACCAGCCTGTGGCGATAGTACAGAAACCGGCAACCGCAGCGATTGCCCCACCCGCATCTCCGGCAAAGGAAACCGCGAGGGATGGCCGTTTCATTGCCTATGACAACGGAACTGTGTTGGACACGCGGACGAACCTGATGTGGGCGGCGAAGGACAACGGGAGCAATATAAACTGGGTGAATGCCAGGAGCTATTGCGAGAATTATCGTGGGGGTGGTTATACGGACTGGCGGATGCCGACGCAGAATGAACTGGCGGGGTTGTACGATGCGGCAAAAACTTATAAGTCTGACTGTGGATATGATGTCCATTTAACAGAATTGATTCGTCTTACTTGTATTTGGACTTGGGCGTCAGAAACAAGCGGTTCCGATGCTGCCAACTTCTATTTCAACGATGGCGTTCGGAACTGGGTTTACCGGTCACTCGACCTCTACTACCGGGCGCTCCCGGTGCGTTCCGGCAAATAGATTATTTGGTCATTTGGTTCTTCCTGTAACACACACATTATCATCATTGATGAATATGCGGGATTTCAAACCATTATCAATAATATAATTTCCCCGATAGTTATGATATAAAGAAATTGTCGCTTCACGGGTAAGATTGGCAGAAAACTGTGAGAACAAACCTCAACCAGCATTTTGGGGATATACCGGTCAGATAGAATCGATATCAAATTTAAACAAATGTAAGGATCTCTATGAATGAGTAAGAATGTCATTAAGTCAGCTCTTTTAGGCTTGCTAACACTGTTTATGATTCTTCCCGTTCAGGCAGAAACCGTGGATAAGGAAGTAAAGAATATCGTTGTTATAGGCTGGGACGGTGCCGGACGCAGCCGTACAAAGGAACTTCTTGAAAAGGGGGGACTACCCAACCTGGCGGCTCTTATCAGGGAAGGCATGCTGCTGGATATCGACGTCGTCACCGGTGCCACCGACACCAAGGCTGGCTGGACGCAAATTCTGACAGGCTATGTTCCGGAAAAAACAGGGGTTTACAATAATGGCCGTTACGAGCCGATCCCAGAAGGATATACGGTGTTCGAACGGCTGGAAAAATTTTTTGGCTCGGATAACATTGACACTGTGGCAATAATTGGCAAAAAATTCCATGTCGATTATGACCCTCCATATCGTGGGGAATTAGCAGAATGGACGTTGTTAGTTTCTAATCGTTTGAAGGAACTGAAAAAAACATATCCTAATGCCAAGATCGAGCCTGTTACTGCAGTATACCAGGAAGGCGGCAGAATTGTCGAAAAGGACAGCAGGGAAATTGTCGAGATCCCCGGCAAGCCATGGTACCACACCAGCAAGTATCTCGACCTGTGGGTCAACGGCCTCGAAGAGAACGAAAAAGTGGCTGCACGGGCCATCGTGGAAATGGAAAATCGAAAAGGGCACAGATTCTTCTTTTTCATCCACTTTGTCCAACCCGATCACGTCGGACACAAGTTCGGCGAGAACTCACAGGAATATATTGATGGCATTAAATCAGATGATAAATATTCGGGCTTGATCATCAGCAAACTTAAGGAACTGGGTCTATATGATAAGACCCTGGTCTATATCACCGCCGATCACGGCTTCGACAAAGACAAAAAAAGACACCTTTACGCTCCGTTCGTCTTCGCAGGCACCAACGATCCGACGGTTGTTCGGAGCGAGGGAACTCGTGAGGACCTTGCCCCGACCATTCTGAAGAAGTTCGGTCTGGATCTGTCCAAGATCGAACCCAAACTGGATGGATATCCGTTCGATACGCAGGCACCAACGCGCAAAGCTAACCCCGAACTGACAGAAGAATACCGCCACAAGTATAACTATATTGATAACAAGGAGAATAACGCGAAAAAAATGATTAACTACGATTGAGGATCGTCAAGTTTATTTCATGTGGATGACGAAATCACTACTGAAAGTTGTACCGAGCACTTGATATGTTGCAAATAAGGGTTAGGCTACTGATCTGTACCTCATCCTTCCTGTTATCCACAAAATGTCAGTCTTGAAGAAAATGGATGCTTTCAAACGGTAAGCAGTATCTGATGGCGCACTTACCATTTGACATCTCAATGGGTATTCGGTAGCTTGAAAAAGAGTTTTTTCACGCGGCAAAGCAATCGTGATCGCCTATTTTTGTTTCAGCCAGCATCGCCACGGTGATCTGGTCAACGGTAAGGGGCACCGGATGAAAGATCAAGCCAAGACAAAACAAGAACTCCTCGAAGAGAACGCCTTCTTAAAGCAGAAAAACAAGGAACTGGAACAATCTGAGTCAGAGCGTAAACGTGTGGGGGAGCCGCTACGGGAGAGCGAAGAGAAATACCGTTACAAACTGCATTCGCCGGTTCTAAGCGATATCGACGCTATTAATATTTAGATACCGTTAGCAGTCACCATCCTTCCTGAAAGAATTCTTAAGTCTTTAAACAAATTTATTTCAAGAACATAGCGACATTATATTACGGGGTACATCTGACATATCACAAATAGTAACATTCAGGGGGCATTCATGAACGGAAATATCGAAACTATCGAGCACATCAAGAGTAAGAGCATCGACCTGGCCATGCAGTTCGGTCCGAAGTTACTGGTGGCGATAGCCATAATGGCTGCAGGCGTTTTCGTCGGCCGTTGGGTCGGCCGGATGATGGCGGGCGCCCTCCGGAAGTTTGACATGGAACCGCCGGTGCGTGACTTGCTGGTTCGCATAGTCAAGGTCCTGGTTCTGGGTATATTCGCGATCATGGCGCTGCAGAACCTCGGTGTTGAACTACTACCGCTGATCGCGGGCCTCGGCGTAGCCGGCGCCGGCATTGCGTTGGCAATGCAGGGTGTGCTCGGTAACGTGGTCGCAGGACTCACCATCATTTTCACCAAACCGTTCCGTGTCGGCGAGTACATCTCGATCGTCGGTGTCGAGGGTAAGGTCGAGAATATCAGTATATTCAACAGCACCCTCACCCATACAGACATGTCGCGGGTCGTGATTCCGAACAGGAAAATCGTCGGGGAAATCCTGCACAACTACGGGAATATCCGCCAGCTCGACCTGGCCGTCAGCGTCGCCTACGACACCGACCTGAACAATGCTATATCAACGATCAATGATATTCTGCAGAACAACCCGCTGGTGCTGAAGGATATGGATCCGGTCATAGCTGTGAGTGTGCTTGATGAATTTTCGATCAACATTGCGGTCAAGCCCTGGGTAAGCGTGCCCGATTTCGCCATGGCGGGCGGCGAGATCAACAAGGCGATTGTCGAAATCTTCCGCGGCCGGAACATCGTGATTCCGTTCCCGCAACGGGAAGTGCGGATGCTGGGGTAAGAACTCTTAAATTGTACTACGAAGTTCGAAGGGTGGTCAGACGAACCACATGCGCATCCCAAAACTCTGACCGGCACTGAGACAGTGCTGCTTGTCGAGGACAATGAAGCGCTCCTGAAAATGGCTAAAATCATGCTTGAAAAATTGGGCTACACAGTGCTGGCCGCAGACAGTTCAGACGCGGCTATTAAACTTGCCGAACAATACGCTGGCGACGTACACCTGGTATTGACCGACGTGGTAATGCCGGAGATGAGCGGACGTGATCTTCAAAAATGGTTCAGCGACCTTCGGCCTGGAATCAAATGCCTGTTCATGTCCGGCTACTCCACCAATGTGATCGCCCACCGCGGTATTCTCGACGAAGGAGTTAATTTCCTCCAGAAACCCTTTCTCATGGATGTGCTTGCCACTAAGGTAAGGGAAGCTCTGGAATGACCACAGCTGGATGTGTCCGGTTCGAGAGTCCAGCATCCAACAATAGAAGCACAGCTTACAACGTCTAATCCTCACTCTTAATGGCTAAATGAGTTTGAGGATAAGTAGGTGCTATACGTGAAGAACTCCTGCAACTGGGCTTTGCCGGCGTCTTGGGTATTTCCACGCATGTGAAGAAGTTCCATAATGGTCTAATTTGTTTAACACCATAGGCAAGCTACCGTTACGTTCGTGCTGGGCGTGCCTGGCGGGATGAGTCAGCTTTCCTGAGCTTAGCCGGGTCCGGCAGTAAACCGTTTCCGATCATCGGTGTTGTTGTACATACTTGTGCTATTATCCACCCGATCCCATTATCACACATTCTGCTCTTCGGCCCGATCCGGAAGCTTCCGCAGCAGGAAAATTTAGATAATTATAAATTAAAGGAAGGAACTAATCTGCTGCGTTGGAATTAATACCGGTTCAGTGATTATCGGAAACATGGGATCGCAACAGGTTTTTGATTATAAGCCGCTCTATATTCTATTTCACTTTGCAGGTTGAAATTTTCAGGAGAGCATACAGCGGGCAGAAACCTATGAAGCTGGTTACTGCGAAGATAAGGGCTATCACAATTAAAATAATCCCGGCCGCACCCGAAACTGTTCCGGTCACGTAAAGGATTGCTGTTACGGCGGCCAATGCCAGTCTTATGATCTGGTCAATCGTACCCATATTCTTTTTCATCCTACACCTCCGTTTTTAATTCATCTGCATTGCAGTTTCGATTTCACGGATTTCTTTTAATATATCCTGCTTTTCTTCATCTGAAACGGAATTGCCGCAAAGACGCATTCTGAGCGCAAGGAGAGTCATTTCCTGCCTGTAGTCGAGGCAGGTATATTTACGTTTATTTTCTTCAGCCATAATTGACGGCTTCGTAAAAAGTATATTTTTTACCACGAAGGGCACAAATCCACCTGAGGCGGAGAAGGATAAAAAAGAATTTATAATATTTTCAGCTTCAGGCACGACCCAACTTTTTAATCGATTCCCTGTAGATCCTGTAAAAAAAGTCGTGATCGGTAACGCCGCGGTTGAATATTTTTCCGAAGTCTTCCATGTTTTTGGTATTTATTATAATGTTGACGCTTTTCTGGAACGCGGTCATGTTGTCCATGGTGCGGTATCTGTCGCTCAGCAGCGCCACGAATATGTTGCGCCGCGTTGACATCTGCATTCGTTCAAGATTCATCATGATCGGGCTTGCATCCGGATTGGGATTATCGAATTTCTCATTCAACACAATAACATCGTAATTATGATAACGCATCTTCTTTAAAACATCTCTTCCGTTTTTGGCCTCAGTAATGGTGTATTCCATGAGATGGAGGACTTCAATAATTAGTTTTTTAAATTCAAGACTGGATTCGCAGACAAGAGCTGTTTTACCTTCTTCTTCGACAAAATCAAACGGTTTCTCTGAGGCATCGTAGGAATCGGAGGCGGGAGCTTCATCGAAGGAGAAATCCGATTTCTTATCATGATCAGCCGGTTGCTCCTGCTCTTTCGGAATTTGCTCCTCGGCTTTTTGCGAGTTGTTTATTGGTAGCCTGTTTTTACATTTCGGGCACGGAATAGATTCCAGTCCCGCCGGAATTTTTTCATCCGGAACCCTGAACTTGCTGTTGCATTTATCGCAGGTGATTTCCATAATACCGTTATCAAACCTCCCTAAGCCGTCGTAAGGGCTCCTAACGCTTTTTCGCTTCTTTTCCATCTTTCCCGTAACCACGGTCAAGCTCAAGCTTGTCAATATCGGTTGTTTTTTCTCCTCTTGAACTCTTAACCGAATCGACTCCCCGGCCGACGATACCTTTGTGTGAAGCAAAGGCAAGCGCCGTTTCCTCGGAGATGAGTCCTTTGCTGAAAAGGCCTACAAAGTAATCGTCAAACGTAGTCATTCCGAAGGCTCTTCCTGCCTGCATGACATCATAATATGTTTTTCCTTCGGATTCGCCGTTTAAAATCATATCCTTGACCCGCAAGCTTGTTCTGAGAATTTCAAATGAAGCCACACGCCCGCCCCCGACTTTGGGAAGCAGCCTCTGGCAAACTACCCAGCGGATGGTATCGGCTAAACGTATTCTTACCTGGTTTTCTTCTTCGGTACTGAACATGCCGAGTATGCGGTTTATTGTCTGGCCTGCATCAACGGTGTGAAGAGTCGTAACTACTAGATGCCCTGTTTCAGCGGCGTTCAATCCTATTTCAACCGTTTCCCGGTCCCTCATCTCGCCGACGAGAATGACTTTGGGGGCCTGTCTTAACGCAGCTCTCAATCCGTTTGCGAATGTGTCGAAATCGATACCCAGTTCACGCTGGTTGAATGTCGATTTTTTATGGGGATGCTGGTATTCGACCGGATCTTCAAGCGTTACGATGTGAACGGACTCGGATTCATTTATTTCATCCAGAACCGCGGCGAGAGAGGTCGATTTGCCCGAACCGGTCGCTCCTGTTACAAAAATGATGCCGTTTTTTTCCTTGGAGATTTGATGGAAAACTTCAGGCAGGTTCATGCCTGTTACGGTCGGAACTTTCGATTCGAGTTTTCTTAAAACTATCGAATAATTTCCGGACTGAGAAAAGACATTTACCCTGAAGCGCGCTTTGCCCGGCAGGCTGTAAGACAGATCGCATGAGCCCTCTCTTAACAATGATTCAGTCAGGCGGCGTTCATGGTTTACGAGGTTTAACGCGAATATTTCAGTCTGAAATGGGGTTAACGATTCAAACTTCGGGCTCATATCGATACCGACAAGCTGTCCCGAGCTTTCAACCTGCATCGGTTTTCCGACAGTAAGGTTGAGATCGGACACATCTTTGTGAGCATCAAGCATCTTTGTCAGGATATGATCTATTTCTTGTTTTCTCATAGTTTGACCTCACAATTCGTTATGCATCTGTGAAATCTACAGGCGGATTCTTCAAGAGCGGTCTGAATTTGGCTTTGTCGTTTGCCTTCATATATGCTTCATCGGCGCTGACCCATCCCCTGTTGTATAAATCCATTATTGCGTCATCTAAAAGCTGCATGCCGTATTTTTTGCCTGTCTGCACCATGGAGTTTAACTGGTGAGTTTTTGACTCCCTTATAAGATTGCGGACGGCCGGCGTTCCGATCATGATTTCAAGAGCCGGGCAGCGCCCCTTCTTGTCGATTCTTTTGAAAAGAACCTGTGCGATTATAGCCCTTATTCCGTCGGATAATGTTGAGCGGATCTGGGCCTGCTCACTTGCGGGAAAAACCTCAATAATACGGTCAACGGTTTTTGCCGCGCTTGAGGTGTGGAGGGTGCCGAAAACAAGGTGGCCTGTGGATGCCGCTTCAATGGCAAGCGATATGGTTTCAAGGTCGCGCATTTCACCGACAAGAATGATATCCGGATCTTCACGAAGGGCTCCGCGCAGGGCCGCGCTGAATGATTTTGTATGCACACCGACTTCCCTGTGGTTTACAATGCATCCCTGGCTCTGGTGAACGAATTCAATAGGATCTTCAACAGTGATAATATGATCTTTTCTCTGCTTGTTTGCCACGTCGATAATTGCAGCAAGAGTGGTCGATTTTCCGCTGCCGGTCGGCCCGGTAACAAGAACAAGCCCTCTCGGAAGGAGAGCGAGTTTCGACATTACAGGAGGAAGTCCGAGCTGCTCTGCGGTCAGAACTGTGCTTGGAATTTCCCTGAAAACGGCTCCGACTCCGTATTTCTGCATGAAAAAATTTGCACGGTAACGCGCAAGTCCCGGAATTTCATAACCAAAATCTATATCCCCGGTTTCTTCAAATTTCTTTACCTTATCTTCGGGAGCTATTTCATAGATCATGCTTCTTAGTGTATCAGTGTCAAGAACCTTGTATTTTATTCTTTCAATATCGCCTCTTATTCTCAGCGCAGGAGGCTGTCCTGCAATAAGATGTAGATCCGAAGCGCCCTGCTCATTCATAAGTTTGAAAAAAGCGTCGATTTTTGCCATTGGTAAACTCCTGCCCGAATTAGTCTCCGGTTTCCGGTTTGCAGTTTCCGGTTTCTTCCTTTAACCGGGAACTATGAACCAAATCATTGTTTTTGCCTTTATTGTACCCGGTCAAAAGAGTAAGCTTTTGAAGCTCCCCGCCGGAAGCAGCGGGAAAGCTTCGACTGTAGGGGATATTATCTGTTTTAAATTCGCTCGCTAACCCCGCCAAAAAGAAGACGGGAATGCGCTCGCTGTTTCGGTTCAAAGGTTTCAATAAATAAGAACAGGCCAAGCCGCTGTAAAAAAATAAAGTAGTTATCTGGATGTCAAAAACGGGATAAGGAGCCGTAAGCCGTGACCGGCATAAGGAGCCGTAACAAAATGGTCAGAAATGTAATGGTTATTTTGTAACGGCTCCTAACTAAATAATCAAAAAAAGTACAGATTATTTACTAACAGCTCCTAACCCCGATAAACGGGATAAGTACCTTCACGAAATAATTGTCTGCCACTCTTTTCAGTACCCCCTTGAGGGGTAGAAACGCGCAGAAAATTATTTCTAAGGTACTAAACAGACTGCACAAGCAGTTTAACCTTTGCATCCTCTTCATCTATTTCTTTCTGCTCTCCTCTGCCCATCTCGAGAAGCTTGGAGTGCGCTTCGATTATGGATGCAATACGGACTTCCAGTTGAATCCGCTGGCGCTTGAGCTCTGAAATATCTTCCTGTAACCGGAACAGCCTGCTGTTTGCCCTGCTTAACATTTTTTCGGCTTTTACTTCAGCATCTGCAATAATTACTTCAGCCGATTTCTGCGCATTATCTTTCATCTGCTCCATAACGCTCTGTGAATTTAAAAGAGCCAGTTTGAAAGTTTCTTCCCTGTTCAGGTGTTCTTTTATATCCTGCTTCAGTTTGTCGATTTCGTTTTTCAGGGTCTCATTTTCATTCATCAGTAATTGAAAGGCGTCTGCAATGTCTCCGAGAAATCCGTCGACTTCCCTGACATCGAATCCCCTGAAACTTATTTTAAATTTATGCTGAATAATGTCAAGAGGCGTCATTTTCATATATCCTCCCTAACAGATAAAATAAAATCATGAAAGAGTGAAGGCAAGCTTTGCAATGCTGCCGACCAGAAATTTTTCAAGAAAAACTATTCCAAGAATAACGATAATCGGCGAAACGTCGATACCGCCCATATATGGAACTCTTGAGCGAACAGGATAAAGAACAGGTTCGGTTATATTGTGAATAAACCTGACAATTTGATTATACGGATCCGGGTTTACCCATGACAAAATAGCGCGTGCAATAATTATCCACATGTAAAAATTCAACACATAATGAATTACCGTAGCTGAAGCATCCAGAAAATTTCCCAGAATGAACATGAGGAATACAACCTTTCATATAACATGCATATTATAAACATAATTTCTGTTTCTCAATTGAAATAATTCTGATATAACTAATTATATTTTCAAAGAATAGTCAAGAGATTTCGTTAAAATTCATTGACATGCGCAAAACCGGGAAGCCCCGCTCTTCAGAGCGATGAGCTTCACAATAAGCCGTTGTTCAACAATAACTGTAACATTATAATATCGTAACCGGCATAAGGGGCCGTAACGAAATGGATAGAAATGTAATGGTTATTTCGTAACGGCCCCTAAGCGTAAAAGGATTTGGAGGTAAAATGGCAAAGCTCAACAAAAAAACCGGTTTTATCGGCGCCGGAAACATGGCGGAAGCATTTATCGGAGCCGTTACCAGGTCCGGAATCATTCCTTCGACGATGATATATGCAAGCGATGTGAACGCAGAGCGGCTCAGCATGTTAAAAAAAACTTACGGCATCTCGGTTATGGACGATAATTATAAAATATTTTCAATGTGCGATATAATCGTTCTTGCCGTAAAGCCGCAGCAGATGTCCGATGTTTTGTCTCATATTACAAGCCGCAATGAATACGGCATAGAGCGCAGAAAAATAGTAATCTCCATAGCAGCAGGAATTACTTTGGGGAAACTTGAAAGTTTCCTGTATGCTCCGCTTGAAAGAGAGGTGAGCGGTAACCTTCCGATCATAAGAGTTATGCCGAACACGCCGGCTCTTGTTCTGGCGGGCATGTCCGGGATGACACCGAACAGGAATGCCGTACCGGATGATATCAATACTGCAAGAACCATTCTCGAAGCTATGGGGAAAGTGATCGAGTTTAAGGAGGGAGCTCTTGATGCCGTAACCGCCCTTTCAGGTTCAGGACCCGCCTATGTTTTTTACCTTGTCGAATCCATGATTCAGGGAGGCATAGATATGGGACTTGATCCTTATGACGCGTCAATACTTACGCTTACGACTTTGAAAGGATCCGTAGCCCTGATCGAGGAGATAGGTGAATCTCCGGAATTATTGCGCAGGCGTGTAACTTCTCCAGGAGGGACAACCGAGGAGGCATTCAAGGTGCTGGAAAAAAAGAGGGTAAAGGAAACGATAATTGAGGCTATGGCCGCTGCAGCAAGGCGCTCGAAGGAACTCAGCAGGTAAATAACATGTTTAATGAAACAATATCATATTCGGCCGCCTTTATTGCAGGACTCGTTTCTTTTTTTTCTCCCTGCATATTTCCGCTGATTCCCGGGTATTTTACATTCATTACCGGGTTTTCGCTGGATCAGCTGACAGGTGAATATGATGTCCGGATAAGAAAAAAAGTATTCTTTTCAACTGCCTCATATGTTTTGGGCTTTTCCGCGGTTTTTATCCTGATGGGTGCATCCGCTTCATTTCTTGGCGGGATTATTTTTGAATACCGGCAGATAATAAGAGTCGTTGGCGGTCTGATTGTAATTCTACTTGGGATTCATTTAACCGGTATAATACGCATCAGGAGCCTGGAATTTGAAAAGAGGATTCAGGTAAGAAACAAACCTCTTACTTATATTGGGGCGTTTCTTGTAGGAACGGCTTTCGGGGCAGGCTGGAGTCCGTGCATCGGGCCGTTGCTGGGCTCCATACTGATATATGCCGGCAGCCGGGAGACGGTTTACGAAGGCATTTTTCTTCTTGCTTTCTATTCGGCCGGTCTTGCCGTTCCGTTTATCACAATATCGGTTTTCATAAATTTTCTTATGACATTTATTAAAAAAGCGACTTTTGCAATGAAATATATTAACATTGCTTCGGGGATACTGCTTGTTATTATCGGGCTGTTTCTCGTTACAAACAGGCTGTAGTCAATAAGCCTGCGGCACAGGAGAAAGTTGAATGAGAAAAATAAAATCAGCCGGCCTTGTTATTCTGGCCTTTTTCTGTGCATCCTTATGGGTGCCGCAATATGCCTTTTCCTCTGATAATATAAAGTGGCACTCATATAAAGAAGGCATGGAATCAGGAAAAAAGAATCAGAAAAAGGTGTTTCTGTATTTTTATTCCGATTCGTGCGGATACTGCGAGGAGATGGAAAAAGTAACGTTTAAGGATATATCGGTGATTGATATTCTCGATAAAAATTTTATTTCCGTGAAAGTGAATGCGGACAAGGAAAGAAAGACCGCTGCCGACTATCATGTAAGAGGGGTGCCAAGCAACTGGTTCATAATGGAAAATGGAGAAACCATAGGCAATCGTCCAGGCTATATTCCGCCGGATACGCTTTTCTTCGTCTTAAAGTATATTTATACCGACAGTTATAAAAGAATGTCTTTTAAAAGTTACAAAAATAATCACATATCTTCAGGAAAAAAGCTTTTAAAATAGGGATCACCACCAAAAGAGTTGGTGATCCAGGATTCGAGGGTTCAAGGATTTGAGTGAAAAATCCGCCGTTCTCTTTGTGGCCTTCGTGGTTAAATCGGATTTTTTACGGAAATATAGGATATGGAAACAGATTTTTCAGTTATTAAAAATATTATCATAAATGCCGACCGTCCCGGTGTTCCGGCCGGGTTGTCTTATGATTCGACATGCGTATTCATGCTTCTGTTTGACAAGGACGGAGAGCTTAATGTTCTTGCGGTTCAGAAAACGGATAATGAAGGATATCCATGGCGCAACCAGGTGGCTTTTCCGGGAGGACATGTCGACAAGGAAGATGTAAGCCCTGTGGAAGCCGCATACAGGGAACTCGAAGAAGAAGTCAATATCAGGAAAGAGCATGTCGAACTTATAGGTTCCCTCGGACATTTTCAGACCATAAACAGTAAGGACATAAAAGTATTTGCCGGCATATGGCAAACAAGAGGTGCCGTCAGATTTGAGCCGGTGGAAATTTCGAGGGTGCTTGAAATACCTCTTAAAAAGCTTGTAAAGATCCATGTTGACTCAAAATTCCATGGGCGCATTCCTGATGTGATGGAACTTTTATACCCGCTTGATGATGTCATTATCTGGGGTGTAACTGCAAGGATACTGCATCATTTTATAGAACTTATCCTGCCGTTTTATGAACCGGGGGGCGTGCAATGATTTTGTCCACGCCGGGAAACCGTGATCCGGGTGTGGCAGGCTATTTTGGAATACGGGCAAGATAATGCCTGATGAGCCGGACTGATGTTGAAATTAAGACTGCAAGGCTCAATATTGAAAGAAGGGCAGGTACCCAGATGTACCCGGCGTATTGGACATCTTCACGTGCAGCGGCGATTCCTGCCATTCCGAACAGAAGTATAAGCAGCATTATAATGATTATTATGATGCAGGCTTTCTCGGAATCATAGAAAGGATAAATAGCCTTTCTGAACATTGGTTTCGGTTTGATAGTCATAATAAAACCGTATATTTGATTGTTTCGAAATCCGCCTTAGGCTAAGACTTTTTACAAAGCTGTCGGTGAATAATCGCTTATATGTCATGATAAATCAAGATGAAATAAAAGATGATGACTTAATAATAATTCTCCGCAGAGGCGGATTGTGCTTCATTCTTTTTATTCTGTTTATTACGTACGGGTGTGCTTTGCCTGCAAAAAAACTGACGATAAAAGATTTAAACAAACAGTTTACGGAAGGGACTATTGTTTCCGCCAAAACAGGGGGGCCTGTATCTTTTGATGAGCTTATAGCCGATTTGAAAGATTCACGCATGATTTATATCGGAGAGATCCACACGTTAAAATCCCATCATGATATCCAGCTTAAAATAATAAGAGAGCTGTACGGGAAAAATCCGAACCTTACCGTGGGAATGGAGATGTTTGACCGGACATACCAGCCTCTCCTTGATAAATGGTCAGGAGGAAGCCTTGACAGGAAAACATTTATCGGTAAAAGTCACTGGTATGCAAACTGGAAATACGATTTTGAACTTTACAGCGATATTCTTGAATTTATAAAGGAAAACAGGATAAGGCTGGTCGGTCTGAATATTCCTTTCCACATCCCGGCAAAGATTGCAACCGGCGGTATAGAAAGCCTGTCGGATGATGAGAAAAAACACCTTCCTGAAAATATTGATATTTCAGATACGGCACACAGGGAATATGTTGAAAATATTTTCAGGCTGCACAGAATAAAAGGCAGGGATGATTTTGAAAATTTTTACAGGGCCCAGTGTGTCTGGGATGATATAATGGCCGAGACCGCAAACAATAATCTGAAAGACGGCTTCATGGCGGTTATTGCCGGAAACGGACATGTTTTAAGATACGGGATACCCAAAAGAGCTTTTGCAGGTAAAAGCCTTCCATACAGGATTATTTTTCTTGCACCGGCAGGAACTGTTGCAGGAATCAATAATGTTGATTATGTCTGGGTGACGCCTTCAGACGAGAGAGGCCCTGCAAGATAAACGGAGAGAGATGAACTTATGAAAAAACTTGCCGCAAAATGCCCTTCATGCGGAAAAGAGCTTTCTGTGAGAAGAACGTGAACGGGCATAAAATTGCGCTGCATGGCATGCGGCGCCGATTACCGTATCGAAAATTTCGTTGATTCAATGAGCGACGGATTTGATGACGCGCTTGCCGATATACGCTGTGACAGGTTTTGACGGCTTCGTAAAAAGTCGTTCTGTCCGCCTCAAGCGGATTACTTTGCCGTCTGAATCTATACTTTTTACTAGTCCATCAGGTTTTGATAAAACCGCAATTGGTTGATATACAATGCTCAAAAATATCAAGCTTACTATAGAATATGACGGCACTGCATATAACGGATGGCAGAGACAGAAAAACGTCCGGACAATACAGGGTGAGATAGAAAAAGCTCTTCTTGCCATGACCGGGCGGAAGGTGACTCTTACAGGCGCCGGCAGGACTGATGCTGGGGTACACGCTCTCGGCCAGGTTGCAAACTTTATCTGTGAAACAAGGCTTGAACCGGAAGCTTTTTTTAAAGGTTTGAACAGCCTTCTCCCCGGTGACATAGTAATAAGAGAATGTGTTCAGGTTCATGAAAAATTTCATTCCCGGTACGATGCAAAAAGCAAGACATATAATTACAGGATATTAAACAGGTTGGTTCCGGCTGCCGTGGGAAGGGATTATGCCTGGCATATAAGGAAGCCTCTGATTCTTTATGCAATGGAATCAGCGGCCGTCTGTATTGCCGGAACACATGATTTCAAAGCCTTTGAAGGAGCCGGGAGTCCCAGGAAAAGCACTGAAAGAACCGTTTTCAAAGCAAGGCTTTTTAAAGATAACGAGGATCGTATTGTTTTTGAAATTGAGGCGGACGGATTCTTAAGATTCATGGTAAGAAACATTGTCGGTACTCTTGTTTGTGCCGGGCTCGGGAAAATTTCGCACGGAGATATTAAGAAAATACTCGAGTCAAGGGATCGCAGCAAAGCCTGCGCTACGGCTCCTCCACACGGCCTGTTCCTTATGGAAGTCAGATATTGAGTCTCATATTGACGGCTTCGTAAAAAGTCATTCTGCTTAAGTTGCGCTTCATCTTTCGTCATTGCAGCGTACCAATATGTACGCTTCATTCCTCAAAATTCGCGCGCCTTGCATAATGAGCTTTTTACTTTGCCGTCCGAAATTCGACTTTTTTTCGAGCCTATCTCATATTGACGGCTTCGTAAAAAGTCTGTCATTTAACTAAACTTCTTTGTTACGGGAATAAAGGCGGTGAATTTTCCCCGGGAATTTTTTTTCAAAAAAAGCTTCAAGTTCAAGGGAGCAGGCCGCAACCTTTCCGATATCTATGCCGGTCTTAATATGCATAGATTCCATCATGTATGCGGTATCTTCAGTCGAAATATTTCCGGCTGCTCCGGGAACAAACGGACAGCCTCCCATACCCGCAAGAGCCGTGTCGAAATGGGTAATCCCGCTTTCAAGTCCGGCTAATACATTTGCGAGTCCCAAGCCCCGTGTATCATGAAGATGGAGAACGACGGGTAAATTATGGGTGACTGCCTGTAATTTTTCTATAAGCGTTTTTACTGAAAGTGGATCAGCCATTCCGGTCGTGTCGGATACGGCTATCACATCCGCGCCTGAATCCGCAAATTTTCCGGCGATTGCGATCACACGGTCGGCAGGTATGCTTCCTTCGTAAGCGCATCCGAAAGCGCACTGAATTCCGGCCCGTATTTGCATTTTATACGATTTTGCAGTTTCGATCATATTCTGCGCGCTTTTAAAAGCCGTTTCATAAGGCATGCCGGTATTTTTCCTGCTATGCGTATCGCTTGCGGAGACCGATATTTCAACATTTTTCATACCGGATATTTGAGCGCGGTTCAGCCCTTTTTCATTCAGAACGAGGCAGCTGAAAGCTGCATCTTTATTTTCAGGCAGAAGTTTTATCAGTTCTTCGGCATCTCCCATCTGGGGAACGACGGCAGGGTTTACAAATGATGTTACCTGAATGTTTCTTATACCTGCATCAATAAGCCCGTTAATTATCCGGAGTTTTAATTCTGCCGGGATTAATTTTTTTTCAAGCTGAAATCCGTCACGCGGGCCGACTTCAATGAGAGTTACTTTTTCCGGAAGGTTCATGATGCTCCCAATCATTCCTTGCTTTTCATGAAAATATGTGAAATTTTTCACAGTCGATTGAACCTTTGCATAACTAACGTCTGAGAGCTGGCACATGTAAACGGGAAAACCGTTTACATGTGCCAGCCCAAGGGGCATTTTATGCAAAACTTTCTATGTTATCTTAGAATCCAAGTCCTTTGCAGGTCAAGAATAAATATGAAAGTTAATATAAAAGAACCGGAAAAATTAAGAATATGTCTTTTAAGTTACAGGAGCAATCCTCATTGCGGCGGGCAGGGGGTCTATCTTAAGAACTTAAGCCGCGCATTAAAAGACCTGGGGCATCATGTTGAAGTCGTATCGGGCCCTCCCGATCCGATTCTTGACAAGGATATTCCGGTTCACCACATTCCGTGTCTTGACCTTTATAATGAAAAAGATCCCTTCAGGGTACCATCTTTAAAAGAGCTTTCAGACCCGGTAAATCTTTACGAGTGGCTCGGGGTGTCGACAATGGGTTTTCCGGAGCCCTTTACGTTCGGTGTAAGAGCTTACAATTTTTTAAAAAACAAATTCAATAATTATGACGTAGTGCATGACAACCAGTGCCTTTCATACGGAATATGGGCCATAAGCAGGAAGGTTCCGACAACTGCAACCATACATCATCCGGTTACAATAGACAGGGATATATCAATTTCCACCCTCTCATCCTTATGGAAAAAAGCACAGCAGAGGCGCTGGTATTCTTTCATAGGAATGCAGAAAAGGGTTGCAAGGGCATTTTCCCGTATAATTACAGTATCGGAATGTGCCGGGAGCGATATCAGCAGGGAGTTTGATATACCTCTAAAAAGGTTCAGGATTGTCCCGAACGGCATCAATACGGATATTTTTTATCCGGTATCCGGGATTGAAAGGGAAAAGGGAAGAATTATCGTTACAAACAGCGCCGATACACCGTTAAAAGGTCTTTTTTATCTGCTTAAGGCTCTTGCCGAAATATCAAAGACCCGCAAGGTAAGGCTCATTGTAGTCGGGACACCTAAGAAAAACGGCGCTGTAGTAAAACTTATAAAGACTCTGGGGATCGGGCACCTGGTCACCTTTACCGGCCGGATAGGTGACGGCGAGTTTGTCCGGCAGTACGCAAGAGCGGCAATGGCAGTTGTTCCTTCTGTTTATGAAGGATTCGGCCTTCCTGCGGGAGAGGCTATGGCGTGCGGTGTTCCGGTGATAAGCACCACAGGCGGAGCTCTTCCCGAGGTAGTGGGAGATGCGGGCATACTTGTTCCTCCCGCCGATCACCTTTTGCTGGCAGAAGCAATTAAGGATCTTCTCGACAGCTCCGAATTGGCGAATAAGTTCGGCCTGGCCGGATATAAAAGGGTACAGGATAACTTCACATGGAAAAGAGCCGCGGAAAAAACGGTTGAAGCATACAGAGAGGTAATTTGTGATTACCGTGGAGTTTAAAAGACTTTCCGTCAAGCCGGGCGCTAAAATACTTGATATAGGATGCGGGTCGGGGCGCCATATCTGCGAGGCTTTCCGTATTGAGAGTGTTATGGCTGTGGGAGCAGATGTAAGTTTCGATGACATGGTAGAGGCAAGGGGAAAACTTAATTTCCACGAAAAGGTCGGTGAGCACGGCGGAGGGGTTTGGGCTCTTTCGGCAGCCGATGTAATCAATCTGCCTTTTAAAAACAACTCATTTGACCTTGTCATCTGCTCCGAGGTTCTTGAGCATATACCCGATCATGAAACGGCTGTTTTTGAGATCATGAGGGTCTTGAAACCCGGCAACAACCTTGTAGTGAGTGTTCCAAGGTATATGCCTGAAAAGATATGCTGGGCTCTTTCAGATGAATACCATACCGCGAACAGGGGGCATATCCGCATATATAAAAAAAATGAACTTGTAAGCCTTCTTGAAAGTTCAGGAGCAAAACTCTGGGCTTCTCATTTTGCGCACAGCCTTCATACTCCTTACTGGTGGATTAAATGCCTTGCGGGCCCGACAAGAAGCGATAGCAGGATAGTAAATCTTTATCACCGGTTTCTGGTCTGGGATCTTATGAAAAAGCCGAAGATTACACGCTTTCTTGACGGGCTGTTGAATCCTTTTTTCGGGAAAAGCATAGTTCTTTATTTGAAAAAAGCAGTATGAGGATTTAATCCGTGGCCGGGTGAGGTATATTATCCGGAAAATACCCAAAACGATTGACTTAATGGCATGAAAAAAGTATATACGGGGAAAAGGTCGAGAGTATGTTAAAGACAAGGTGTACAAATAACGTGTTATTAATCATGCAGCAAATTTTTTTTAAAAAACTTTGAAAAGGGGAAAGAATATGAACAAAGCCGATTTAGTAACTGAAGTTGCAGGTATTGTAGGTACGTCCAAAGAGGCAAAGGCGGTTGTTGATTGCATATTTGACAGCATGACCGCTGCCTTGAAAAAAGGGGATGAAGTCAAGCTGGCAGGATTCGGCACCTTCAAGGTAAAAGAAAGAAAAGCAAGAACAGGAAGGAATCCCCAGACAGGGGCTGAGATCAAGATCGGAAAAAGAAAAGCCGCAAAATTTTCTGCTGCAAAAGCATTAAAAGACGCCATAGGCTGATTCTTTATCCATCTCCATAAAAAAAAGAAGTGTCCGCCTCAGGCGGACAGAATGACTTTTTACGAAGCCGTCATAAAAAGAGATCTTTGCATAACGCAAAGGTCTCTTTTTATATGTTGTTCAGCCTGTAATAAAATCCCTTTATCTTCATCAGCTCCTGGTGGGTTCCGGATTCTATCAACCTTCCTTTATTTAACACAATTACCCTGTCCGCCCTTTGGGCAGTCGTCAGGCGGTGTGCAATAATGATTGAAGTTCTGCCTTCCATGAGATTGTTTAATGCAGTTTCGATCTGCCGTTCCGTTTCCGAGTCGACATAGGATGTAGCCTCATCAAGCATGATGATTTCAGGGTCGCGGGCGAAAGCTCTTGCTATCGATATGAGCTGGCGCTCCCCGCTTGAAATCGATTTTCCTCCTTCGGATAGTACGGTATCAAGACCTTGGGGGAGCCTCTCAATTATGCTTCTGCAATTTGAAACATCCATGATGTGATCCATATCCTGATCCGTGATGCCGCTCTTTCCCCTTGCAATATTCTCACGCACTGTCCCCGAAAACAAAAAAGAATCCTGCATGACTATGGCCATTTTCGACCTCAGGAAAGAGGGAGAAATCTCTTTTATGCCGGTTCCGTTTATAAGAATCCGTCCCGATGAAGGTTCATAAAATCTTGTCAGGAGATTAAGGAGAGTTGTTTTCCCTGTTCCGGTTGGTCCGACGATCGCGATTTTTTCGCCGGCTTTCATGTCAAACGAGATATTTGAAAGCACTTCTTCTCCCGGAACGTAGCCGAATGAAACATTCCTGAATTCGACGCTTTTTATTTTGTCGAATTTCAGCCGGTCGGCTGATAATGAGGAAGATTCGGATTCGCCGTCTTTTGTATCCTTTGTGTCATTAGTGTCTATGATTATGAATATTCTTTCAGCCGATGACATGGCGTTTTGAAGGATATTGTATTTATCGGCTATATCCCTTACGGGCCTGAAAAACATTTTCATGTAGGATATGAAAGCGACCAGCGCGCCAAGAGTTACTTGTTCATCAATAACGCTGATTCCGCCGTAAAAGATAACTAAAGCGACGGCAACCGATCCGAGAAGTTCTATTAAAGGCATAAAGACCGCGAGGACCCGGATCTGTTTCATTCCTGCAATATAGTTTTCATGGTTCAGCTTTTCGAATCTGTTGTAATTTTCATTTTCCTTTCCCGAAAGCTGTATCACCTTTATGCCGCCTATGGTTTCGGCGATACTTGAATTTATTTCGGCAATTTTGATTCTAAGCGTCCTGAAGGCGTCCCTCGCCTGGCCTGAAAAACGGAATGAGGCAAGGATGACAAAAGGAATGACAGTAAATGATGCAAGGGCAAGTTTCCAGTTTATACCGATAAGCACAATCATTATTCCTGCTAGAAGAAAGATGTCTTTGAAAACAAAGGCGATGACGGAAGTAAAAAACTCATGCATATTCTGGACATCGCTTGTAACCCTTGTTACGAGCCTTCCTGTGGTATTTTTGGCAAAGAAAGGAACAGGGAGTGCCTGGATATGGTTAAAAAGGCGCATCCTGAGATCATGCATTATCATCTGTCCCGCATATTCCATCAGCATGGTTTCAAAAAAGTTGAGGCAAAAACCGGCTGTCACAAGCAGGAGGAGAATGGCTGCTGCAATTCCGACTCCTTTTAAATCATTCTTTCTTAAAATATAAATATCTCCCTTATCCATTTTCCTGATCTCATCAAGCGGGATAAGGGCAAAAGCGCCTTCCTCTTTAAATTCGATATCGCGCTTTGAAAGAAGATTGCGGACAGCGGGATCGTTTAAGCTTGCACTGTAATAGCCTGCCTTGTTTTCATCGGGTTTCAGAATATTTTCATGCGGAACCGCACGCGGAACTATGTATCTGTCTATTGCAATCTTGGTTATGTACGGGAGGGAGAGATCGAGCAATGTTATTGATATTACAAGAAGAACAGTCCAGAAAAAAAGGAGCCTGTATGGCTTTCCAAACATAAAAAGCCTTTTCAGCAGATTAAGGTCATAATTCCTGCCAAGCTTTTCTTCCTCGTACCCGTAATCAAACCGCATTCATTTCCTCTTCGATTGCCTGCATTCCGAATGTTTTCGCATAATACTTTCCAAGCTCCATGAGCGAGGCATGATTTCCCGCTTCCGTTATCCTGCCTCTGTCGATCACGATTATCTTATCGGCAAAAGAGAGCGCCGAAAGACGGTGCGAAACTATGATAATTGTCTTTCCTTCCGTCATGGATCTTATATTCTTTATGATTGCTGAGCCTGTTTCGGCATCCACCTGGCTTACCGGGTCATCAAGAATGAGTATGGGTGAATCGGAGAGAAGCGATCTTGCAAGGGCAATTCTCTGCTTCTGGCCTCCTGAAAGGATAATTCCTTTTTCTCCCACGATAGTATCAAGGCCTGCCGGAAAATTCTTTATTGTTCCGGAAAGAGAGGCTTTTTCCAGCAGACCTTCCAGACCGGAATCCTTTATGCTTCTGTCTCCAAGGGTAATGTTGTCGCGGATTGTCCCGTCAAACAAAAAAGGCTCCTGGGGCATGAAAGAGATCATTGATCTTATATCGGAAAGTTTTATTGAGCGGATATCTTCACCGTCTATAAGTATCCGTCCGCCCGAAACATCGTAGAGCCTTGGAATAAGACTTAAAAGAGTGGTCTTTCCGCTTCCAGGAGGTCCTGCAATACCGAGGATTTCCCCCTTTTCAACACTGAGATTGACGGCCGATAAGACCGGGGGAGAGCCGTGGTTGTGAGAAAACGTCACATCTTCAAAGGATATTTTTCCTGCCCCGTATTTTATCCTCTTTGCATCGCCGGTATCGCAAATTACAGGAGCGGTTTCCATTATGTTGTTTATCCTGTCGAGGGATGCTTTCCCCCGCTGGATCAGATTTGTGACCCATCCCATTGCCATCATCGGCCAGGTAATAAGACCGAGATAGTTTATGAACGCCACAAAATCGCCGGGTGTTATTGTAGAATATATTGTCTGCCTTCCTCCAAGATAAAGCACGATGGCAAGGCTGATATTTGACAGAAGGAGCATCATGGGGAAAAAAGAGCCGGTAATCCTGACAAGCCTTATATTCCTGTTGATGTAATCTTTTGACTTTGCTTCAATATTTATGCTCTCTTCTTTTTCCCGTGTATAAGCCTTGATTATCTGGATTCCTGCAAACTGTTCGCGCACCGCTTCTGTGAGTTCGGAAAAAGATTCCTGAACCGATTTGTAAAGCCTGTGCATTTTCCTGCTGAAAAACCTTGTTCCGAAAATAATAAAGGGCATCGGGATAAGAGCAAACAGGGTAAGGGTTGTATTGATATAGGCCATGAAACCGATGGCTGCCGCGCCTAAAATTACAGCGTCCGTCAAGGCGACTATTCCCATTCCTATGGCCATTCTGACATGCTGTATGTCGTTTGTGGCATGTGCCATGAGATCGCCGGTCTTTGTCCTGTCAAAGTAAGATGAAGAAAGGGTCTGGATATGGGCAAACAGCCTGTTCCTTAAGCCTTCTTCCACAATCCTTGATGTGCCTATGAGATATTTTCGCCATAAGTATCTGAAAAAAGACATCAGTAATGCGATGCTGATAATATACAGGGCATATATGGCAAGTTTTTTGGGATCAGCCCGGAAAAAAGTAAGATCATCGATTGCCCTTTTTATTATGCGCGGGATTACAAGTTGCAGAAAATCTACGGCTATGAGGCAGATCAGTCCTGCGGCTATTGCAAGGCGGTTTTCGATAAAATAAGGTTTTATTAAATTAACCGATTTCACAACATATTCCAAACCCGGTTAAACCGGAACCAGAAGAATTTCATTTTCTCGCACGAAGGCACGAAAATTCTATTATAATAAAAAGCGGTCTCAGGTCAAACATTTGAAGCATATGTTACTTCATATGTAACTATTGTCCATCCGGAAACAAATTATGGAAACTAACTGCGTTGACTTTTAAAAGCCCGACTGTTATTGTAAACCAATGGAATCAGGAAATATAGTTGAGTATATAGACTCGCAGAAAATCATGTGCGCGGTTGTTTTGGAGGTTAAAAATCAAAGACTTAAGCTCTTAACCGAAACGGACCGGGAAGTTAACCTCTCCATGCACCGGCTTTCTCACAAGTGCAAAATGAATCTTAACCTGTCTATGGGCAGGAACAGGATTGTGGATACTCTCAGGGAAATTTCAAACAGGCGAAAATTGCTTATAAACAGCATAAATATCAAAGGATTATGGGAAGCCCTGAACTCGGAGCAGGAGTGGATAGACCTTCCGACAATGACCCGTTTCTGTTTTCCGGGAAATCCCAACGGTGATCATGAATCCGCTGTTGTGAGGGCTTTTTTCAACAACAGGATGTATTTCAAGTTTGATTGCGACAGGTTTTTCCCGAATTCTGAAGATGTGGTTGAGCAGATTGATACAAGAGAAAAAGAAATCGAAAGAAAAAACAGACTGGTTATGGAAGGAAGCAGATGGGTCAGGGAAATAATCAGCAAGCCTTTTATGCCCGGGGTACTTGACGATAAGAGCAGAGAATTTGCCGAAATTCTCAAGTCGCTGTACATGCTGGGCAAAGAGAGCAGCCATTATACAGTCGGGAATGCAATTTTAGAAAAAGCCGGTATTGACACGGGAGAAGGCCTTTTCCGCCTTTTTGTGCGACTCGGGATATTCGATGAGAACGAAAACATAGATCTGTACAGGCTGGGCATACCTGTATCCTTTCCGGAGCCGGTATTGAACAGGGTCAGCGAGACGCTCTTATCTTTCGGGACTTTTTCTTCGGATGGAAAGCGGACTGACCTGACCGACCTTCCGGTAGTTACAATTGACGGCCAGGCGACCCTTGATTTTGACGATGCATTGAGCATTGAAGATATGGGAGATCATTACCGCATCGGCATCCATATAGCTGATGTAGCTCATTTTATAAAAAAGGGAGATGTTATCGACAGGGAGGCGCTAAACCGGGGAAGTTCGATTTATATGCCCGACCTGAAAATATCGATGCTTCCACCGTCCCTCGCCGAAGACCTCTGCAGCCTTAAAGCAGGAGAGCTGCGTCCATGCATAAGCATAATGGCAAACATCAAGCCCTCGGCCGATATCACCGGATATGATATTTTTCCAAGCCTTGTCAGGGTTAAGCACCAGATGACCTATTATGATGCGAACACCGCCGTTGAAGATAATAAGGGTATAGCCATACTTTGTGATCTTGCTAAAAAGTTCCGCCAGGCAAGACTTGATTCGGGCGCTGTTCATATAACAATGCCCGATATCAATATATGGATAGATGAAAACGGGGTAATATCGGTAAACAGGATAAACAGGGAGAGTCCCGGCAGAATGATGGTATCCGAAATCATGATCATGGCCAACTGGCTCATGGCAAGGTTTCTTGCTGAAAATAATACTCCGGCAGTTTTCAGGACACAGCCCGGACCGAGGGACCGTCTTTATAAGGGAGAAGAAGGCACATTGTTCCAGAATTATATGCAAAGGAGACTTTTAAGCAGGTTCGTTCTCGGTTCCAGACCGGAACGCCACTCGGGACTCGGACTCGATTGTTATGTTACGGCGACTTCTCCTATAAGGAAATATTATGATCTCATTACCCAGCGCCAGATACGGGCCATACACGGTCTCGACACACCATATGCGCGTGAAGAAGTAGACGGCCTGATACGGCAGGTCGAGCAGCCGATGGCAAATGTGTCAAGCATCCAGTCAAAAAGAAGCAGGTACTGGCTGCTGAAGTATCTTGAAAAAAGGACCGGCCATAAGGAAGAAGCCATTGTCCTCGGGAAAAGGAAAAGCAGCTACCAGATACTCATACCCGAATACATGCTGGAATGTGAGATTCCATCCTCAAGCGGCATAAGTTTGAAGCCGGAGGATCTTATCCAGATTACAATAATGCATGTTAATGCCAGAAGGGATGTTCTGTCGGTCTTCATGGGATGAATGATAAATTGCAGCGACAGACCGATAATAGTCGCCGTTGTTTTGGAGTAACGGAATTATTTTATAACCCGCCTGTTTTTTCCCGGAGCTTTTGGTTTCGGAAAAAAGTTTTATCCTCTTTTTCACCGAAACATCAGCTCCGATATGGCAAAATGGAGTGTTGCAAATGTCTCAAGGAACAGCTGCTAAAGACTCTTTGCGGTGCCGGATTCTTGTGATTGACGATGATTCGGTGGCCTGTGAGGTTTTGCAGGAAATCCTATTGCGTGAGGGATATGAAGTTGATGCCTGCACATCCGCCAAAGAGGCTCTCGGGAAAGAGTTGTCTTCGTACAATCTTCTTATCAGTGATATCAGGATGCCGGAGATTGACGGCCTTCATCTCCTTCGCCAGGTTCAGGAACAACTCCCGGAATTGCCTGTGATCCTGGTGACCGCCTATGGTTCTCTGGAAACCACGATGGACGCACTGCGTTTTGGCGCATGGGATTACATAAGCAAACCGTTTACGCCTGAGGCCATTCGCTCCAAAGTGAAAAAGATTCTTGATGTGAAAGAACTCCGGCAGCAACGTGTTATCGGGCAGCCGAAAGCCGCGGAAGAACCCCAATTTATCGGTTCCTCTGCCATAATGGTTGAGTTTTACAAGCAACTCGCACGGTTGGCCGATGTCTGGTCCAGCGTTTTGATCGAAGGTGAGAGCGGTACGGGAAAGGAGCTTGCAGCTAGAGCCCTTCACCAACTGAGCTCCCGCAGAGAGAACCCCTTTGTGATTGTGAACTGCGGCGCCATTCCTGAAAATCTGCTGGAATCGGAACTATTCGGCTATGAAAGGGGCGCCTTTACAGGAGCGGATCGTTCCCGTGAGGGTTTGCTTGCCTCTGCTCAGGGGGGAACATTTTTTTTAGATGAAATTACGGAAATGTCTACTGCTCTCCAGGGCAAGCTTCTGCGTTTCATGCAGAGCGGAGAAGTGCGACGACTCGGTGGGCACGAGGTAAGGCATATTGCTGTCCGCGTCGTTGCTGCGGCCAACCGGAATGTTGATGAGGAGATAAAGAAAGGCCGCTTCCGTTCCGATTTGCTTTACCGCTTTGTTGTTCGCCTCTATACTCCACCGCTGAGGCAGCATAAGGAAGACTTACCCCAGCTTGTCGAGTATCTTCTGAAAAAATGTAATTATAATTCCATTCGTATTTCCGATGAAGCTATGGAATGTATGCTGACATATGACTGGCCCGGTAACGTCCGTGAACTTGAAAATGTCATCCAGCAAACGCTGTTAATGTCGCCTTGTGCGGTGATTTTACCTGAGAATATGCCGGAGAGATTCCGTCCGGCGCTGAATACTGTACGCTCATATTTGACGCCTCTTGAGGAAGCGGAACGGAAGCAGATCCTCCAGATGCTGAAAATAACTTCCTGGAATCAAACCCGGACTTCTCAGTTGCTGGGGATTGATCGAAAAACACTGCGGGTTAAAATCCAGCGTTATGGATTATTAAAAGATGATCCATTATCAGGAGCCGCCTTATCGGATATAACATCAACGAGCGGAAAATAAAGAATAATTTCAGTGCCCTTATCAGGATGACTTTTTATCTCAAGAGAGCCACCATGTTCCTTTGCAATACCATCTACTATGGCCAGGCCCAGGCCGCGCATCCCCTTATCGGCATGAGTACTGAAAAAAGGCTCGCGGACTCTTTTCATCAATTCGGAAGGAATACCGGGACCGTTATCCAGGACAGAAACGGCAACTAATCTGTCATCCGTCAGGACTGATGTGGTAACAATTATTTTTCCCTCCTGAGGCAGCGCTTCCACTGCATTCTCAATAATATTTAACATGGCTATCTGAAAACGGTACCTGTCTAAGTAGAGAAGAGGAGTGTCTGTCTTAACGTCCACTATTAGCAGGTTGCCTGACTTCTGAATCATGTGTTCAACAAGCGGCAGAGTCTCATTTAACAGTTCGGAAATAGAGATGGTTTCAAAATGCGGTTCAGGCAGACGGGTGGCGCGGCGTACATTCTGGATTACCTTATCCAGCCGTTGTGTCTGCTGAACAATAAGTTCCAGCTTATGACCTGCAGCGGGCGGCCAGTCATCACTTTCTAACAGGAGTTCTGCCATTCCGGCAATTGAATGAAGCGGTGTGCCAAGATCGTGCGCCAGAGTAGCCGTTAAATATCCCAGCGCTGCAAGCTGCTGGAGCTGGTTTACTTCTTTTTGCAACTGAATAACGTTGTGCGTGGCTTCCTGTATCTTCTCTTCCTGGGAAAGGTTAAGTTCCCGATTCCTGGCAAGTACCTGTTCTATTTTATCGGCCATTGAATTAAAGTGATCCGCCAGTTGTCCCCATTCATCTTTCCGGGGCGAGAGAATCCGCTTATGGTACTCTCCTGTCTGGATTTCATCTATTGTATAAATAATGCTTTTAAGCGGGCGTCCGATAATCCAGCCGTAACTCATCGACAAAACAAACAGGATGAAGAATAAAAGTCCTGTGCTGCTCAGAAATAGCAGGTACTGAGCACTGGCAAGGATCTCTTCTCTGGATTTGGAAAAGGTAATCACACCGATGACCACCATGGTTTTTTTGTCTTTTTCTGAAGGCATATCGGGATATAACAGACCAAGTGCGGGACCGCCATCAGTATCTAATTTAATATACCGGGGTATAAAATCCTTAGCAACCGCGCCCACCAAAGTTTCGGGCCAATCGTAGTGAACGCGGCTGGTCCCGGCGACATAGTCGACTTTGCCGTTAACAACTGAATAAATATCAATCCTGGCTAAACGTATATCCGTCTGTATCTGTTCTTTTAAAGTGCTGTCAAGGACAGCCAAGCCACGACGGGTGGGAAAATGTTCGTAGTAAGTGCCGACTGTTTCTGCAACATCACTGAGTCTTTTGACCATATGGTCGGTCAATATTTTATCCAACGCCCTCAGCTGAATCCAACCCCAAACAGCCATGGTGACAGCCAACCCAAGAATGGTAATGAACATGAGGCGAGTACGAACGGTCATCCGACCCCCTTTTATTTTGCAGATTGTGTCTGTTGAAAAAACTTTCTGAAAATATAGCCTACAGGAAGCGGAATTGCAATTCGATTATTTTGTAAAAATCTTAACTGTTCAGGAGGATACGCATCCATTTATCTGTTCCATCCGGTTAAAATTATCAAGAAAACAGCAGGGATAATAATCAAAAGACGATTTCCGGACAGTGGATGTTTGCCGGAAAGGCACGCCGCCGGAGGGCTGTGATTAAAAAAAACGGGGTACGAAGATAATCTCCGTACCCCGTAAGAGGTTTACCTTACATATAAAATAATTATTTCTTTACTGCGGGTACTGCTTCAGCAGGAGCTGCCTTCTCTTCAGCAGACTTTTCTTTTTTTACAGCAGCTTTCTTGGCAGTTTTCTTGGCAACCTTTTTGGTAGTATCCTTGGTTTCTTTGGCTACTTCTTTGGCAGGTGCAGTAGCGGGTTCTGCCTTGATTTCTTTAGCCACTTCTTTGGCAGGTGCAGCAGCAGGTTCTACCTTGGTTCCTTTAGCCACTTCTTTGGCAGGTGCAGCAGCAGGTTCTACCTTGATTTCTTTTGCTGCTTCTTTGGTAACTGTGGCAGCAGGTTTTGCCTTGGTTGCCTCAGCCGCAAATACCGAACCGCTGAATAAAAAAGCCATTGCAACAAACAATACTAATAAACGTTTCATCTTAAACTACCTCCTTTTAGAGTTAAATGTTAATGCAAATCTTACTTGGTTACTTTGGTGGACACGTTCTTGCCGTCTTTTGTTATATAACTTACCTTCACTCTATCGCCTGCTGAAATCTTCGGATATGTCGTTTCCAGAACAAACTCCATTATCTCCGCTTTTCCCTTTATTGTGCGTTCAATCTTCAGGATTACATCTGAAATTTCCGTCACCTTTCCTGTGGCGCTCATCGAAGTTTCCTTAGCTGCGGCAACCGGTTTTTTATTGGTTGCCTCTGCCGCAAATACCGAACCGCAAAATAGAAACGACAAGGCTGCAAGCAATACTAATAAACGTTTCATTTCAAACTAACTCCTTCTCAGATTTGCTTATCTTTATATGCAATTGATATGCCAAGATGAAACGAATATGCGACTAAGCTATTAACAATTTGAAAATACAATTAAATTAAATACTATTTCAGCAAATAGTAATAAATCCGAAAGAGGAAAACCGGAGAATTACTCCTCAGGTGATGGGGATTTTTTCATCGATTTCTCTGTTTCTACGGATTACGGTTCATGCGGTACGTGGTGGAGAAATTTGGGTTTCCTTTTTTTCGTCATTCCAGCGAAAGGATCTTTTTATAATGGCAAAGCAGGTTAATGTTTGACATTATATCAGTTTTTTAATAGATGAGATTTAAGTTGTTATTTCTTCTGCAAATTCTTCAAATAGAGTGTTTTTTTTTAAACACAGGAGGTTTAGCATTGAGCGACCCTGCCGACAGACGGAAGCATTACAGGATGGATGTCAGATGGCCCGTCACGATTATAATGAAAAGCGGAACCGTTGAGGGTAAAACAACGAATGTAAGCGCTCAGGGAGTTTCCATATCCTGTGATGAACCTCTCCATATGAATGAAATATATACATTGCACATAAGGCCTCCCGATTACGATGCTATAGAGGTTTCAGGAAAAGTCGTCTGGTCGGATATGTATGGAATAGACGGTGAAAATAAAACAGTCGGAATCGGGGTTTGCATTGTTGAGATTTCGGATAAAGATCACCATTATTTCAAAGACATTGTTTCCGCAACTGCAGGATGATCCTGATCATTGCTCTCCGTCACAAAATAATTTCAATTATTTCCACCGCATCCTGAACATATTTTGCGCATAATGATGTAAACAATCCCATATCGCGGGCTTTTTCAAGACCTTCCTTTGTGGAAATATCTATTCCGATGAGATCCCTGCAGTTGATGGTTTTGTTTCGTGCCTTGAACATTTCGGTGAATTTATTGACAAGTTCGTATGATAATTTTTTCAGATGCTCTTCTTCCGGGTTGCTTTTTCCGTGTTTGAGACCTATTACCATGAAAGCGCCTGTAACTGCTCCGCATGTTTCCTGCATTCTTCCCATTCCTGCTCCGAAAGGGCATGCGATCTTATATGCAACGTTTTCCGGAAGGCCGAGCTCCGGGGAAAAGGCTGCAAAAACAGCCTGCGAGCAGTTAAACCCGTTATTGAAACATGACACGGCTTTTTGTGAATTGTTCATCTTTGTTTTCCTTTGTGACCTTAGTGGTAATAATTATATTTTTTAAGAAGCCTTCCTCATGGATTCGTCCATAGCCTTACCCTCACAAAAGGTTTATACGGATGGATTATACCGTCTCGAATTGAGGATAATAATAAAAAGAAAGATATTACAGTTGTTTTATTACAACGGCGTTGCTTACACTTGTATGGCCTTATGGAAGCAATCACCGGGCAGGTTCAGTCCCGTTCATGGCCGGGTTATGTGCCGCGCTAATCGACTATGAATAGTTTTGCCCCTTTGATAGTAAAGGATCGATGAGGCTCAGCATTATCAGCCACCTGATAACTGTCCCCTGGAGTTAAAGTGAGTTTTCTTCCGTCAGAAAGTTCAGTATGTAACTCACCTTCAAGACACAACACAATATGTCCTTTTGAACACCAGTGATCGGCAAGATAACCTGGCGAGTACTCAATCATACGTACACGGATGCCATCAAATTCTCTTGTTCGCCAGTAGGATGTGCCCTTTTCACCCTTATGTTCTGTTCTCTCGACCTCTGACCAGTTTGTGATTCCGAATGGAATATTTGTCATTTTCATCAAATTTTTCCTTTACTATATCGGTCGCCATAAGCAGCGGGCGACACAAATTGAAGTTCAAAAAACTACAGCGTTTTGACAGCCCGTTTGTCTCAATGGCGTTGTTATGTCAAGCGCATGATCAAATCAATTAACAAAGTCTATGCCTATGAAATGAAATAACCAGATGAAAAAAATCAGGGCGGCAAATGCAATGGCGCTGTTGCGCAATAAACGAGGGAAGTCCTTTTTCACCTCTGAAAAAGTCTTTTTTTTAAATGAAATCTCACTGATGCAATTGCCCAAGAGTATCAACAAAAAAAGAAAACTCATAACTTCTATATAGCCTAACATTACAGTCATTATTCTATCCCATCAAAGCAAGGAGTACAGATTACGAAAAATTTATTTCAGGCATAACGCCAGGCATCTGCTGCTGCAAGCAGTCGGCTGAATGAATATGATACTAGTTATGACCTTCCTAAAGCTGAGGGTGCAAATAGAATTACCACCAATTATTCCCATAACCCTCAACTAAAGGAGGCCACGCCATGAGATTATACAATAAGTAACACAAGAACTATTACGGTATCGATCTGCACGCCAGGAAACGTACGTCTGCATCATCGTTTTCCCTTTTCTCGACGATATCGCTATCGGAGTCGAATGCGACAAAATGAAAAACCGCTCGTTCATGATCATGCATTATACATGAAAACTATCCACGGGGGCAAAACAAAAAACGATAAAATCGATTCGTATAAAATTGCCGCCTAATTAAGAGGCGGCAATTTCACCATCGCCCCATAAAGCAATTGGATTATAAACTACAAATATAAAGGGCGTTTAGAATATCCCCCCCTTAGGACTCTTTAGAATATGTTTTTGATACAGCGTGCGGACCAGGTGCGGCTATCGGCCGTCGCCTGCATCCGGGTTGTTCGCTCAATTGTCCTCATGTAGCGGATCCCGATAGATGCCCGGCGATGATCCCTCGATGATGATCGCTCCGACCGCCTTGGAATAAAACTCCGCTGGACCAACGCCACCTATGATAGCGTAGGCAAATCCGTTTGCTCTCATCGCATGCAGGCAAGACAGGAGCAATGCTTTGCCGATCCCCAACCCTCTCTTGGTCTCGGTAACGCCTGATGGACCGAAGAAGTTTTTGCAGGTGCAGTCATAACAGGCGAACCCGATGATCTTTCCTCCTTCTGTTGCGATGAAGCAGGAAACAGGGTGATTGCTGAAAGAAAAGTCGCATTCGCTCTCCCATGCTCCGCTGAACGTATTCCGCACCCATTCGGTAACTGGGTACTTTTCGTATGGCATGGCGGCACGAATCATAATCCCATGACCATTAAGCGCGCCGATAAGTGGGGACGCATCCGGAAGTTCGTATAGTTTGACAAGCATATCGGACATGCGACTTTGACCTCCTCTGTTGTCAAGTTTCCCAATCTGAAGTGAACGACTGGGATAAGGCGCGGCGGCTTTTTGCCGGGGCGATATCCCGATATCAGCCGGATATCCGGGACGTTGTAAACATACAAACTTATTTATCAAGAAGTGAATAATTATTCACCTTTGCGAGCTTCTCACCGCGTATTACAGCTTTACCAATAGCTGTTACCGATTGATCCAGCCGTCGGGCAAGCGATATCATCGTTACCCCCAACTCTCTGACCGCCCAATAACATAAAAGGCTTCGTGCATGAACAATTTCCCGTTGTTTTCCGACAGCCCAGATTCTCTCCTCCTCAATCCCCATAACATCAGCCACCCTGGCTACTACATCTGTTAACTCAAAACCCCGGGTTTGAAGATCATATTTTTTCTTCATTCTCTCTTTTGCAGATTTAAGCACGCTTTCTACAAAGTCACCATTCCCCAAAATCCTCTCATCACCTTTCTCAAAAACCTTCGCCGCCCGAAGAGTTTTTACCGCAGCCCATCCTCCCATACTGCGAACAAGACCCCCACCTGTCAGATCCGTCCGTTTTCCCTGCTCAATCCCATTGTTGACAAATCGCCGGTAGGCTCGTCTGGCAGTGCCTGTTCTTTCACTAAAAAGCGATAATACCTTATCCGTATTCTG
>Ga0315268_10000988_pt1 | contig 33144 bp, 27 predicted proteins | sample C1_top_MG_FD_204535 | JGI IMG/M metagenome (GOLD analysis project Ga0315268, IMG submission 204535) | Sediment microbial communities from Yellowstone Lake, YNP, Wyoming, USA - C1_top | ecosystem: Environmental > Aquatic > Freshwater > Lake > Sediment | place: USA: Wyoming | collected 2017-08-01
CGGTGTTGCGAATGAGGAGGCGCGCGTCGCGGGTCCGGCGCACCGTGCTTCCCATTCGTTCCTCCGGCACGAGCCCCCATTCCGGATCGCCCCCGAGTGCGGCCTGCTCCGCGGGCGTGAGTATCCGGGTCAGACTCGCGAACGTGAACAAGGGGAACAAATGGCGCCGGAGGAAGCCGAGCGCGGGGGTGAACCCGTCGGTGGCGAGAAAGATACGCTCCGTCAGAACCGTTCCGGGGCCTGTCTCGAGCCGAAACCGAGTCTCACGATGGATGGCGCGGACCGGCGACTCCTCGAAGCGCTCGATGGTCGGCGGCAGCATGTCGGCGAGCGCCCGCGCGAGCGCGGCGGGCTGGACCGTGACCGTACCCGGTGTGCGGATACCGTTGCGGTAGTACGTGGTGCCGGTGATCCGTGCCATCGCGCGGGAATCGAGCGGCTCGTAGATCTCGCCCATGGCTTCGAGCCCGGCAGCGAAGGTGTCGAGCGCCCGCCGGCCGACGTCGCTCACCGCCCCGTGTAGCCGGCCCCGCGCGCTCCACGCGCACTCGACGCCGTGTGCCTCAACAAGCGCCCGCAGTTGATCCCGACCGGCGCGACCGAGCCGCACGAGGCGCCGATTCCCCTCGATCCCCAGGGCAGGCTCGTAGTGGCCGACGTCGACGATGAAGCCGGAGTTGCGGGCGGAGGCGCCGAACCCTGCGCGCTGCGCCTCGAGGACGACGATGCGCCAGTCGGGTCGATGCACGGCCAGCTGACGCGCAATCGCCAGGCCCGTGAAGCCGGCGCCGACCACGACACAGTCGGTGCGCAACTCGCCGCCGAGCACATGAGGCGGCCGGAACGGCGGCAGCGCGGCGATCCATCCACAGGCGGAGTCGTCGTTCGGCCAGTGTCTGACCCGCACCCGCACCCGTGTTCCTCACTCCCTTCTCTGCCACGATCTCGGCCGACCCACAACCGCAGTGATGCCTCCTCAGGAAGGGGCGCCCCGCTGTCGCTCCCGCGAGTGCCGCACCCGCCAGCCGAAGGCCAGCGCCCCGGTGCACCAGAGTGCGTGCAGCGCTGCGCGGACCGGGACTTGAGCGTCTCGCGCAAGCGTATCAGGGAGCTGATGCACCCGAAGGGTTGGTGCTTGCCAGTGAGCGGGAGCTGCGTAGCCAGGTGGGGACGCTCGAGCCCAACCGCCGCTTCGCAACTCCAATCTTACGACCGTGTGGACGCATCGCAACGGCTGGGCTGCCGTCAACGATAGCGGCCCCTACTCATGACTGAGGGCCTCCGCCAGGCCCACACGAGCCGCACGGCGAGCGGGCCCGAGCGCTGATGCGGTCGCCAGCGCTACGGCAAAGAGCGCAACGAGCATGAGTCGTATCCAAGGTACGTGGAGGTCGACGAGGTATCCGAGCGCATGCGGGAAAATCACGAAGACCCACAACAGTGAGAGGACAATGCCCGCCGTGATGCCAAGCACCGCCCCGAGGACACCGACGAGCAACCCCTCGAGTGCGAACACAGCGACGACCTGCCGGCGAAGAGCGCCGATCGTCCTCAGTACGCCGATCTCTCGCTGGCGGGCCAACGCTCCGGAGAGAACTGTGTCGAATATGCCGAGACCGGCCACAAGTAGTGTCACTGCCTCGAGCGCCCAAGTGAAGGCGAAGGTCCGACGCACGCCTGCCAAGATGTCGGCCTCCAACGCCTTCGGTTCCAACACCTGGATGCGGTACGCGACCCCGAATCGGCGCAGGATCTCACGGCGCACTGCACTTGGGTCTGCTCCGGGAGCGAGATCAAGGCCGAAGTACGTAACCAATCGATCCCTCCAGAGCCGGCGGAAGGTACGGTAGGCAATCAGCACTGTCCCTCGCTCCGAGTCGTAGGTACGTCGCACACCCGCGATGCGGAACCATCGTGGCCCACGCGGTGTCTCGAGCCGCAGGCGTTGCCCTACTTCTGCACGATACCGGAGAGCGAAGCTATCTGAGACGAAGGCCAGCCTGCCGTGGAGCCCGGCTAGGGAAGCGCCAGCGAGCGCAACCGGCCCGTCGTGATAGCGGAGCCGCACCACTCGGTAGCGGGCAACCCCGCGCACCCCGGAGACAGTGTCTAGACCAGCGCCGAGACGTCCCGCCAACGGGCTGCCCATCAGTCCACGCTCCTTTGTGGCCGAGGTCACGAAAAGGTCACGGTCCGCCCACCACCGCACCCAGTCCCCAACACAGCGCTCAAAGCTCCGCCCCGTGGTCGCCACCGTCGTCGACATGGAGAGCCCCATCGCAAGGGCGGCAACCGTAGCCGCTGTCCGGCCCGGCATGCGCAGGCTCGACTCGCCTGCGAGCCAGCCCACGACCCCGAAGAAGCGGGCGACGACGGGCTTGATCCATCTGGCGGCGAACAATACCGCGGGGATGCTCAGCAACGCGAACGCCGCCTGCAGGCTCATATCCGAGACGAGGCCGAGTATCGCCTGGTCAGTCCGGACTACCCCGACCGCACACGCGACAGCGAGCGTTGCGAGCAGTGCGGCTCCGAGCAAGGCGTTTCGTCCCCGGCTCCCCGGCATCGGCGGCGTACACCGCCTGAGAACCTCGACTGGGGGCACGCGCGCCGCCGTTACCGCCGGGGCCACGGCACCGAGTACAGTCGCCGCGAACCCTGCGCCCACAGCGATGGCCAGGGCCCCTGGCGCTGCCCGCGGGACCGCTAGAATGAATGGGAGCCCCAGCGCAGTGGACGTCGTCCCGGCGAGCGGGCCCGCGAGGAGATACGCCGCACCGACGCCGAGACCGCAACCGATGGCGGCTCCGATCCCTCCTGCGCACAGTGCCTCAGCGAGATACAGACGGGCAATCTCGCGGCGCCGGACGCCGAGGGCACGCAGAACGCCAATCTCATAACGGCGCTCCATCACCAGAGTCGCCAGTCCATTGTAAATGATGAACACGGCGACCGCGAGGGCCACCCAACTTGTGCTCGACAACATGCCCTGGAAGGCCCGAAGCATTGCTTCGATCTGCTCGCCGCGCTGCGCAGGCCTCTCCACGGCGATGTCGAGCGGAAGCTGCGAACGCAGCACCTCTGCGGCGATCTCGGGCGTGGTATCCTTTGCCAATACCACGTCTACCCGGTCGAAGTGACCATCCTTGCCGAACAGTCGCTGCGCAGCGAAGACGTCCATCACCGCTAGGCTTGTACCGTAGACGCGTGCCATGCCGCGCGGCTCGAGCAGACCGCGCACGGTCAGCGTCTGACGACCGGCTGTTGCAACCACAGGGATCGTGTCGCCGAGCCTGAGCTCGTGCGTGCTGGCGAACCCGCGGAGGACGACCACTGAGTCCGGCCGTGCGAGGAACAACAGCGGATCGTTGATGACCTTTCCAGCATCCGCTCCGACACCTTCGTAGTGCCTCACCGAAGCCTCATCACCCAGATCGATGCCCACTACCGTCACCGACTCGCCCCGACCATCATCCACGAAGGCCACGCCCTCAATGATCGGGACAGCGACGGCCACGCCCGGCGCGGACCGAACCGTCTCCAATACCTGCTCAGGCAGACCCACCTCGGTCGTTCCGACTACCTGGAGCTGAGCCCGGCCGGCTGTGCCCTCTATAGTCTCGCGGAAGGCAGCGAACACGGCCTGGTTGATGAGCTCGACCGCCAAGACTAGCGACACCCCAAGCGCAACCGCGCATACGGCCAGAACCGCGCGCCCGGGATGTGCACGCAGTTGTCGGAGGTTCACCTTGCGTAGCAAGGATTCGAAAGCGCGCGCGTGGCGCCACCAGGCTCCGAGCAACGCGCTTCGGCGCATCACGGGCCCGTCCGCTTCGCTACTGCCAAGACGAGCCGCTGGCCGGCATCCTCCATTACGGCCGCGTGGGCCCCGGGCCGCACAGCGCCTAGAATACTTAGCCCCGCGTCTACGTGAAGAACCTCGCCGGTCACGGCCCGGGCGTGGTCGCTTGCCAGGAAGACTGCTGCATCACCGACGTCGTCCTGTATGGCTGCGCGCCGGAGCGGGGAGTGCGCGCTCGCCGCGACTAGTGCCTCGTCTATGCCGCCCACAGCCGCAGACGAAAGGGTTTTCATCGGCCCCGCGCTGATCGCGTTCACGCGGATCTGATCAGGGCCGAGGTCGTAAGCCAGGTAGCGCACCGCCATGTTGAGCGCGGCCTTTGCCACTCCCATCACGTTGTAACCCGGCACGACCCGTTCGCCACCATGGAAAGTAAGTGTGATGATGCTGCCTCCCCGTGCTCGCATTAGTGGCCGCGCGCGTTGACTCATAGCAATGAGCGTGTAGGAGCTCGCGTCGAGCGCCGTGTGGAAGCCCTCGCGCGTCGTATTGACGAAGCTCCCTTGGAGATCCTCCGTCCGTGCGAACGCCATCGCATGGACGAGCACGTCGAGTGCGCTCCACTCGTGATCCAGCGCGGCAAAGACGGCGTCGAGCTGGGCGTCGTCGCGTGCATCGCAGGGGATGACAGTCTCGGCGTCGAGCGTCCGTGCCAGCCGGCGTACCCGCCGTAGGTTCTTCTCGATACAAGTGAATGCCACCCTGGCGCCTGCTCCGTGCAGTGCCTTAGCGATTGCCCAGGCGATGCTCCATTCGTTCGCTACCCCTGACACAAGTGCGCGCTTATCTTGCAAGAGCTTCATGACGTCCTCTTTTGCGCCAGTCAGCGTCGCGCCCCGGTCGCGGCGCGCGCCAGCGTGTCCATCCCAGCATCGCTTGCCGCTCCTAAGTCTAGAAGCCAGCGGGCAACAGCGTCGGCCACACGCTCGGGCGACGCGAACTCGAGGGAATGCCGGGCCTCTGGCAGCACCTCAATACGCAGGCGCGGCGCACGCGCCCTACGCAGCAAGCCTGCCACCCCGGGCACGTCGACGATCTCGTCGTCGTGGGCCAGCAGGGTCAGGACGGGCAGACTCAGCTCGTCGATTCCGCGAAGGTTCGCCCAGTCCATTACGCGCGTCGCCCAGAGAAGCCGCGCCGTCACCCGTCGGAGCCGCAGGCGATCCATGCGAATGTACTCGAGAGCCAACGGATCGCGCGTGAAGAGATTGTCTCGCGCGATGGGGATCGGAAACGTTCGCGTCGGATCGTTGACCAGCGCCCACGCGACTGCGAACTTGGCCCACGGCGTCAAGTCGACACGGACGCGTAACGCGGGCGAGAGTAGCACGAGGCTATCCACGGCCCCGGGGCGATCGAGTACGAAGCGCACGGCTAACTTGCCACCCCAGCAGGAACCCACGAGGTGAAGGGTCCGAGGCCGGTGCTGTGCTCGTACCCACGCGACGAAGTGGTGGACATGCTCAACCCAGATGCGGCCCTTGTCAATGTCTCCCCTCCGCCCCTCGCTCCGTCCCGAGCCAAGGCGGTCCAGCGCGTAGGTTGCGAAACCGCGGCGAGCGAGCTGTTCCCCGATTGGCTCGAACCACTCCGAGTGGCTCTCGATTCCATGGAGTTGGATGAAACAGTCCACCGCACTCGGCGGCCCCCACGCACGATAGCTCAGCCGGCCTTCGGCGGTCTCGAAGTCACCGATGTACATCGCCACACTCCCGCGGCTTTCGAAGCTCCGTGCCCACCAGAATGACCTGCGCCATCGCGATGGTCGCCGAGTGCGACAGGCTCACCTCAACGCCGTCGATCCCATCGGCCCGGACTCTTTCCCGCAGCACGCCGTGAAGCACGACCTGCGGCTTGCCGAGGTCGTCCACCTGCACCTCGATGTCCGCCCAGCTGTACTTGTCCAAGAAATCGAACATGCTAATCGTCTCGAGTGCTTTGACCACACTCTCCTTGGCGGCGAAGCGGACAGCGTAACGCTCCACGCGGTTGCGTGCGGCTTCACAGCGAGCGATCTCGTGTCCTGAGAAGATGCGGTACAGCCACGCGTGGTTTCTGTCGAGAAAGCGCGCGAATCGCTTGACGTCGACTACGTCGATTCCGATCCCACGTATGTGGCGTCTCATGCTCACCTCACTGATGCGCTGGGGCGCCGCGGCGCGGGGAGCGAGAAGACTGGCGCCCTCCCGTCTTGCAGCCGGCGCACCACCTCGATGCGAGCATCCCGCACAGGACGCCCAAATGCGTAGAGGCCGTCCACCCCGAAGCCGTGCCGGCGCGCCAACGCGCCGATCTTTTCTACCCTGGTCACCTCAATGTGACGTCCAACCGTGAAGGACTCTCGGCGGCCCTCCATCGCGAGGATGCACGACTCCGCAAGGCACGCGAGCACGTGCCCGTCGCCGCAGCTGAAGAAGTCACGTTCTGGCGTGCTGCCAGGAGGCACGCGCACGACCTCACCGTCGATGACCAAGATGTCGCGCCGCCGCGGGCGCGTATGGATCACGTCGCGCGGAAGGGACACGTCGATCACCATTGCACCGCGCGGTAGTAACCGGGCATCGATCTTGTTGCCGGTCGATGAGGCAGCCATCAGTATCTCGCCGGGCCCGAGTGCCTCATAGAGACGACAGGGATCGATCACGCGTATCGGCGCCAGCGGCCGAAGCGGCGCGAGGAGCCGCTGGACATAAGGTGCGTGAAGGTCCGCCACCACGCATAGGTCGACCCCGTAGCGGACGAGTAGCTCTGCCAGCACACGGGCGTTTCGGCCCGGTAAGCCCACGAGGCTCACGCTGAGGCCCGCCAGCCTCTGCCCGAGACGCTCGGCCAGATACGTGAGCGTCTCGATCGCTGCGAAGGCCGTGTACGACGCGCCCGTCGTCACGGGGACCGGACTCCCCTCGGCAACGGCGTGCCCGTACGAGCCGATTACGCCATTGACCCCACCGAGCCCAACTAGGTCGACGCCAGTCTCAGCCAGCCGCTGACACTCGCGCCGCAGCATCTGTACTGCGCGCCCTTGGTCCGCGACCAACTCCTCAGCGTTGTTCGGTGCCGAGATGACGTCCCCACTCGCGACTGCGCCTGTCGTGGACACGAGACGGCGGTACGTGAAGACGCGCTGCGGACTAAACAGCGACTTGAAGTACGGGTAGGTGCGGCTCGGGAGCAGATAGACTGCCAAGTACCGGAACACCACATTTCGGAGCATGCGTGGAAGCGCAGCATCGCCCGAGCAAGAACGCAGGTAATCCCGCCGCGTCAGCGGATGCACGATGAACGCGAATCTCATTGTTCCTTTCCTGCGAGTGCCCGTGCTGCTCCTGCCGCAACGCGACGCAGGATCGCCGTACCATTGGGGAGTTCTGTACAGACGCGGTCGAACGCCTCCACGAAAGTGTCGATCTGTTCGCGGGTCGCCACAAGTGGCGGATAGATGCGGAACACGTGGCGGTCGGTCTGCGAAGCTCCAATGACGACTCGGTGCTCGTTCACAAGGCGGGAGAGGAACACGTTCGTCACAAGGCGCTCGGAAACCAGCTCCAGCATGGCTCCTGCAATGTGTTCCCCCCAGCCTCCGCTGCGGGGCGCTAGCTCGACACCGACCATAAGCCCCCGACCGCGGACCTCCCGGATGATCGAGTGCTTAGCCTTGAGCTCTCCGAGCCGGTCGAAGAGATACGCTCCTACATCGCGAGCCCGCGCAAGAAGCCCCTCCTGGTCGATCGTCTCCAGCGTCGCCAGCCCGAGCGCTGCACCCAAAGCATTGCCACCGAACGTGCTGGTGTGCAGCGCGAAGTCCTCCCAACTCCCGTAGGCCCGTTTCCAGATCGCCCGCGTCGTAATATAGGCCGCTAAGGGCACCAGGCCAGCACCGAGAGACTTGCCGACCGTCAGCACATCGGGCTCAACGCCGTCGTGCTCGCACGCGAACATGGTCCCCGTCCGTCCGAGGCACGTCTGCACTTCGTCCAGGACGAGCAGGGTCCCATAGCGCCGGCAGATTCTCGCGCACTCCTTCAGGTACCCGGCCGCAGGTACGATGACTCCGGCGTGACCCTGAATCGGCTCCACGATGAAGGCAGCCACGTCGCGACGGCGCAGGCGCGCCTCGAGTGCTTCCGCGTCTCCAAAGGGCAGGGAAATGCATCTCGGCACGAGAGGCGCGAACGGGTCCCGCATTCTGGAATAGCCCGTCACAGAGAGCGCTCCCATCGTGCAACCGTGGTACGCCTGTTCGGCGTACACGATTGCCTCGCGCCCGGTAGCCTTCCGCGCGAGCTTGAGGGCGCCCTCGGTGGCCTCGGATCCGGTGCTGCACAGGAACGTCACTTCGAGCGCCCCGGGCGTCACTTTGGCGAGGTTCGCTGCCAGTGCCGCCGCGTAACGGTTGCCGACTGTCTGGAACACGACGGGGTGCTCGTCAATCAGAAACTCGCGGAGCCGTGCCAGGAGCGCAGGATGATAGTGACCTAGGTTGACGCAGCCGAAGCCGCCGAAGAAGTCAAGATAACGGTTGCCGTCCGCATCCCAGATCCAAGCTCCGCTGCCGCGTACGAAGAGCTGGTCCAGACCCATCAGCCCCACGAGCCGCGTGAAGATGGGGTTCACATGCGCAGCATGCAGGTCGTAGACAGCCGGGCGCTCGAGCACGCGCGCATCAGCGCTGGAGAGCAAGGCGCGCGCCGCTGGTGCCGGCGCGTCCTTCAGTTTCCGCCTCCCGAGGGCCGTCGACTCGAACACAATCCCTCCTGCCTTAGTGCGAGCGCTCGACCACGAGACAGGCATTCAGCCCGCCGAAGCCGAAGGAGTTGCTGATCGCGACGCGGATGTCAGCCGCGCGCGCTCGATTAGGCACGTAATCGAGGTTGCACTCCGGATCCGGATCTTCGTGGTTAATCGTTGGAGGCACTACACCGCGCGTGACCGTCAGTACGGTAGCGATGACCTCAACGGCGCCCGCGGCAGCGATCAGGTGGCCGATCATCGACTTATTGGAACTGATCGGAACGCGGCGCGCGGCCCTATCGAGCACGGCCTTGATGGCGATGGTCTCGGCGCGGTCATTCACGTGCGTCGAGGTACCGTGAGCGTTAACGTAACCGACCTCCGCCGGGGACCTCCCTGCATCGCGGAGAGCCGCAATCATGGCGCGCGCGGCCCCGCGGCCGTCTGGGTCGCTATCAGTGATGCGGTAGGCGTCCGCCGTGGAGCTGTAGCCGGTGAGGAGCGCGAGTCGTGTCGCTCGTCGCGCGCGCGCGTGCACCAATCGCTCGAGAACCACAATGCCTGCACCCTCGCCGATGACGAAGCCGTCGCGCCGGCCGTCGAAGGGCCGACTCGCTGCGGCGGGCGCCTCGTTTCGCACTGATAGTGCCTGCAGCCGGGCGAATCCTGCCACTGCCAGCGGATCCACCATGGTCGACACCCCACCGGCCACCGCAACATCGATCTCGCCTCGCCGAAGGGCATGGATCGCGATCCCGATCGCCTGCGCGCCCGCAGTGCATGCCGTCATGATCGTCATGGTTGGCCCCCGGGCGCCACACGCTCGAGCCAACCATGCCGTCATCGCGCGGCTCGATATCCACCACAGGCGGTGCGGGTCGGTAAGAGCGAGCGCTCGCGGGCCGAACCGCAGCCAGTCGGGCGGGGCGTCTTCCGCGGCGGCGATACAGGGTTCAACACCCCGGCCGGAGGAGACGCCCAAGAAGACCCCGACGCGAGTCGAGCTCCGCGAAACCTCCGCGATCCCCGCCTGCGCCAGGGCCGCGCGTGCCGCGGCCACAGCGAAGAGCGCACCGCGGCTGGCGCGGGGCTCCTCCACAAGGTCTGGGACGGAGCGCCGCGCATCCCAGTCCTGCGCCTTCACTTCGGCCGCGATTCGCACAGGGAGTTCGGAGGCATTGAACAGCGTGATCGGCCCCACCCCCGAGCGACCGGCAACGAGCCCGCTCCAAAACGCCTCGACGTCGGCGCCGATGGGTGTGATTGCGCCCATCCCCGTCACAGCGACCTCATGACCCATGTCGTTCACGCGTACCCTCGGGCACCAGAGTCATCCCGTGCACTCCGCAGCGACGCGTTCGGCCGAGGACCGCGCAGCGTTAACGAAGTTGACAAGCGACTGTACTGTGAACAGCTCGATTTGCTGTGCGGCAAACTCTTTGAGGCAGAGAGCGGGATTGATAGCCGCTCGCAACCGTCCGAGCTCGTGCACCGTAAACGTGTACCCGCAGCGCTCCTCCACTGTTGGAAGGAGGGGGTCGAGCCCTTCGTGCAGCAGGCGCGCCGCCTCGTGCTCCGAGATATCGATGCGGAAGACGCGCCAGAGGCGCTGCGCGAGCCGCTCGGGAGTGAGCGTGTACTCGGTCTCGGACGCCTTCGCCCACTCCTTCATAGGCATCCGCACGCCGAGTTCCTCCTCGACGCGGAAAGCAATATCGAGGAAGTCGATCGACTCCGCTCCGAGATCCCCTACGAGACGGACCTCCGGTTGAATGCTGTGTTCGTCTACGCCCAGGGAGTCGACCAGGATGGCGCTGATTGTCTCGTAGACAGCGTTGCCGTCCGCGGTGCCGTTCATGGATTCCATATCCTTGTCCTCCGTTTGTGGAGTGCGGCGCTACCCGAGGCCGCCATTAATGCCGATAACTTGGCCCGTGATGTAGCTGGCCGCGTCCGAGCAAAGGAATACGACCATACCTGCAACCTCCTCGGGCGTCCCGAGGCGTTGCATAGGAATCCGCCCTCTCGCCTCCGCAAGCGCTGCGGGGTACATGGCCCGGCTCATGTCGGTGTCGATTAGACCTGGGGCGACCGCGTTCACCGTAATTCCCTTCTTCGCCACTTCCTGCGCGAGCGAGCGCGTGAAGGCATTGACAGCACCCTTCGACGCAGCGTAGTTGCTGTTACCGCGTCCGCCTGTCTCGCCGAGCAGCGAGGAGATATTGACGATGCGCCCGCGGCGGCGGCGGAGCATCCCCCCGAGCACGGCTCGCGTGCAGAAGTAGACGCCACCCAGGTTGATCCGCAGGACGTAGTCCCAGTCGGCGTCGTCCATCGCAAGGAAGATCGCGTCACGCGTCACAGCTGCGTTGTTGACCAGCACATCGATTCCGCCCCAACGTGCCTGCACGGCATTCACCATCTGCTGGACGGCCAAGACGTCTCCTACATCGGCAGCGAAGGGTTCCGCCTCGCCGCCAGCGGCGCGAACGGCCTCGCACACGGCGCACGCCGCCGCCTCTTGCGTGCGGTAGTTGACGGCAACCCGAGTCCCCGCCACACCAAGGCTCTTGCTCACGGCATGCCCGATGCCGCGTGCCCCGCCGGTCACCAGGGCCACTGCGCCGTTGAGGTTCAAGTTCATTCCGCTGGCACCGCGACGACGACAGCAGCAGCGCTCTGGCCGTCAAGCCCGACGACGTGGGTCGCTGCCCGCGGGAGGGGTCCGGCCACCGGTCCGCCGCGCACGTATGCCATGGGGCAATCAGGATCGGGCGTGCACAGCGTCGCTATCGGCGGCACCGCACCATGGACCACTGCGAGAACAGTGGCCGCGAGGTCGAACGCCCCGGACGCCGCGCCGCATACACCAACAAGCGGCCGAATAGAGGTCACTGGGACCCGTTCAGCCGCGCCCGTAAGCGCCCGGCGGAGCGAGGCGCACTCCCAGCGATCGTGTGCCAGTGTCGCGGTACCGAAGGCGTGCACCATGCTCAGGTCGCGGGGTGCCAGGCCAGCCAAGGCGAGCGCAGTCGCGAGCGAGTCGTCGGGCTCGCACGTGTCGGCCGCATCTGCCGGGAGCCATGGCCCGCCACTACGTGCGACCACGGCCCGAATCTCCGCGAGCACCCGTATTCCACGGCGGCGCACCGTGGCGAGATCCTCGAGCAGCAGAATCGCGGCGCCCTCTCCAGGCGCAAACCCATCCCGCGTGACATCGAAGGGCCTCACGGCCCCGCCGGGGTCATCGTTCCTGTGCGTGAGCCAGCCCTGCAGCGAGAGATGGACGATCTCCATTGGCGTGGCGAACGCGTTGGTCGCGCCCGCGAAGACGGCATCGGCCTCGCCGCGTCGGATGATCTCGAAGGCCTCGCCGACCGCCTGGAGGCCCGCGGTGCAGCCGCTCGTGACCGTGCTGCCCGGTCCGCGGGCTTCGAAGGCGATTGATATATGGGCGGCGTCCATATTGGGCATGTTCTTGAGAAAGTTGAACGGGTTCATCCGGTCGCCCGCCAGGCGGCTGAAGCGCTGCCAACGCGCCTCGCTTGTTCCAGTCCCGCCCTGGCGACTCGCCACCTCGAACTCAACGATCTCGTTGAAGCCCCACTGCTTCACCTCCGATCCCATGACGACGCCCACTCGCGTAGGGTCAGAACCCGGCAAGGGAAGACCTGCCTGCCGTGCGGCTTGCCCCGCAGCGACGACCGCGAAGACAGCGTTTCGGCTCATCGTCTTCGTGGCCTTGCGGCTCTTGAGAAAAGGTAGCGGATCGACCAGTTCGTCCTCTACCTCACCGGCGATCCGAGTCGGAAAGGCTGCAGCGTCGAATCCGCGAATGGGGCGGATGCCTGAGCGCCCCTCTACCACCGAGCGCCAGAACTGGGCTGCACCGATGCCGATCGGCGAGACGATCCCAATCCCGGTGACGGCGACGCGCCGCTCGGTCATGCCGTGCACTCCGCCGCCAGCAGATGGCGGTCTATCCGCTCCGAGTCGACGTGCACCCCCAGTCCCGGGCCACGGAGTGCCCCAGCAATCCCACCCCAGCTGAACCGCACGCTCGGCCGCGTGAGGTCATCCGTCAAGAGGAACGTGCCGTAGGATCCCTCCGCCCAGGAAGTCTCCCCGAGGCCTAAGAGCAGGTGCCGGCCAGCTGCCGAGAGGATGCCGCTCTCGCCGACGTGGCAGCCGACCGCGACGCGTAGGCAATGGCGGCGTGCCAGTTCCGCTAGGCGCAAGCAGCGCGTGATCCCGCCGCATTTCGAGAGGCGCAGGTTGAAGATATGGCAGGCGCGGCGGGCGATGAGTTGCCGCGCCTCCTCTTCCGTGCGCAGCGACTCGTCGGCGGTTATTGGGATCGGGCTCTCCGCCGCAACTGCCGCGAGCGCCTCCAAGTCACCCGGCGGGGTAGGTTCTTCGACGAACTCTACGCGGTAGACAGCGAGCGCCCGAAGCTTCCGGACGGCCTCGTCAGGCGTCCATGCGCCGTTGACGTCGACGCCGATAGCCGCGTCTCGGCCCAGTACCGCCCGCGCCAACGCGACCCGCGCCAAGTCGGCGTCATCAGCTCCGAGCTTGAGCTTCACGCGACGCACGCCGAGCAGGCGATAGCGTCGAAGCCTGCGCCGCAGCTCCTCAAGCGAGTCCGCCGAAACCCCGATACTGTAGCGTATCCAGCGGCCCCGCCGCCCTCCCAGCAGATCTACAGCCGACCGGCGGAAGTGCTTCCCGCCGGCATCCAGCAGCGCGAGTTCCATGGCGCACCGGGCGGCCGCAGCACCACTGTCCCATCTGGCGAGCGTCTCGCCTAGCAAGAACTCCCGGAGCGACTCCCAGCTCCCCCAGCGTGCCCCAAGGAGGGCGGGCGCGAGGCCCACGCGCACGGCGTCGTAGGTGGCATCGGGCGTTTCACCCGTCACGTAGTCTCGCGGCACGCCCTCGCCCCAACCCACCGTTCCCTCCGCGAGCTCTACGCGCACGATAACGTTTTCCGTTTCGGTGCGGCTGCACAGTGCATGTCGGAACGGCTTCCGCAGATGGAGCCGAACCTTCATAGCCTCGATGCGCACAACCCTCATGCGACCGCGAACTCTAGGTCCGACCCGCGCTCGATTAGACACCGGGTCTTCAGGAACTCCACCAGAGGTCCCTCCTTGGGGCAGAGCGAAGACACCTTGAACTGCGCATCCGCGCTCCCCTGCTCGCCGCGATGCCGCCTGTAGGTCGCGTAGCTGCCCATCCGCAACCGTGCCGTTGCAACTGCGGCCAGGCGCTCACAGCTGCGCTTCGAGCGGTACTCGATATTCAGCCGCTGGAGCGCTTGGTCGAACACCTCCGCGAGCCGCCCGTCTGTATCAGGCTGCGCCGGCTCGCGGTGCTCCACCAGCAATCGGTAGCGAGGTGGCCGGCCCCACTCCGGTACGAGTACGAAGAACGCCACCGCCACCTCTACTTCGCGGATCGCCTCCTCCATCGCGAGAGTCACCTGATCCTCGGTCACCTTCTCGCCTGTGAAGGAGTGGACGCTCGATCCCTTGCGGATGAATTCAAGCACCGGCGTGCCGAGATACTGACCCGTTACCGCGACGACATCGTCGATGTCGTACCGATAGAGACCGCCTGACGTCGTGAACACGATGAAGTATCGTCGCCCCACTTCGAGCTGTTCAACCGTGAGGGCCGGCGGCGAGGCCTCCTCACGCGCTTCTTCTGGGATGAACTCGAAGAAGTGCGAGCCCACCGCTGTGACAGTGCGCCCCGACCATCCGAATGGCAGCGAGCCGCGACCTTCGCTCGCGAGGTAACCCATATTGTGGAGGGGAACGCCCTCGTAGGTAGCGGTGACCTCGTTCAGATAGAGGCGCGCTGGCCCGTCGAGCCAGCAGCAAATTGCCTGGAGCCTAGGCCAGAAACGCGTGGGGCGGAAGCTCTCCCGACCCGCAAGACGCGCGAGCTCGCGGGCACGATTTGGGTTCGGCGCCAAGTCCGCCTCGAGTGTGGCGCGGACGTGCGACTCGATCGGGATGTCGCGGCGCAGCCGTCCGGCGGCGATGTCCTCGATGATCGCTTCTGCGTGCTCCTTCGCTTTCTCTGTAAGCAGCAGCAGCGTGCTCGGATTCGGCGTCACGATAATGCGCACGCTTGCTTCGAGTGCGAAGCGCAGGAGCGAGTAGTAGCGCGCCTGCAAGTCTCTAATGCTGAAGACCTCGTATGGCAGCACGTAACGTGCCCGGATGCCAGGCCGCTGCCTCTGGTAAAGGTGGCCGGAGATTGAGCCGATCGGAATGTCCGCCTCGGTGCGGTCCTCAGCCGCCGAGCCGGCGACGGAGAGAATGCTCTTGGGGGCGGCGCTCGACGGGTACCGGCAGAGCAGGGTGAGAAACCAGATGCGGCTGTAATACTCGTCGCGGAACTCGGGGGTGACCGGGATCAGCTTCGGGGCGCCACTCGTACCGCTCGTGCGCGCGAACATGAGCGGAGCCGTGCTTGTGAGCACGTTGGCCTCGCCGTGTGCCATACGCTCCACGGACGAGCGCAGTGCCTCGAAAGTGTTGATAGGCACGCGTTTCTGGTAGTCGCGCACGTTCCGGATGCGACTGAAGCCATGCTGCCGGCCGTACACGGTGTCGGCGTTGCGCTCAAGGATCGCTCGTAGCTTCGCGCGCTGTATCTCGCCAGGGTACCGTAGCAGCTTACGCATGTGCCGCACCTCCGGGACGAACCTGAGAAGGGCGAGGCGACCGGCGACGGTGTGCAGTGCATCCGACACGTTAGACCCCTACGGCGACGAGGCTCGCGTTCTGTCCGCCAAACCCGAAGGAGTTCGACATTACGGCCCGTGCGCGTAGCGTCCGAGCGTGGTTGGGGACATAGTCGAGGTCGCAGGCGGGATCAGAACGCTCGTGGTTGATGGTGGGCGGAACCATGCCCGTGCGCAGTACCAGCAAGCAGGTGGCGAACTGCACAGCGCCAGCGGCGGCGATTAAGTGCCCAATCATCGACTTGATGGAACTCACCGCCACCGCGGAGGCCCAACGGCCGAACACTTTCTTGATAGCGAGTGTCTCCAGCCGGTCGTTGGTCGGTGTCGAGGTGCCGTGCGCGGCGATATAGTCGATTTCGCTAGGCCCCAGCCGAGCGTCGGCGAGCGCACGGCGCAAGCACTCGACGGCCCCACGCACGTCCTCCGGTGCGGCCACCAAACCGCAGGCGTCAGCGGTGCTCCCGAAGCCTACGACCTCGGCGTAGGGTCGGGCACCCCGGCGAAACGCATGTTCCCACGACTCGAGCACGAACATCGCCGCACCCTCACCCATCACGAAGCCATCACGGTCGGCATCAAAGGGACGGCTCGCTTCCGTCGGCGCATCGTTCCGTGCGGACAGCGTCCCGAGGAGCGCGAACCGCATGATGCCGTCGGGGTGGATGCGGGCATCAGCGCCGCCGGCGAGCACGACGTCCGCGTCACCGCGCTCGATGATGCGCGCAGCGTGTCCGATCGCATGCGTGCCGGCGGCGCAAGCCGTCGTAATCGAGGTGTTGGGCCCCCGTGCGCTGTGGCGAATGGCCACATGGCAGGCGGGCATGTTTGGGAGCTTCCGAATGTAGGCGAGCGGGTCCTGCCGCGCCGAGCACTCGTCCGCGTAGCGCATGAGGTCGATCTCACCGTCAGAGCCCGCGCAGCGGATGGCAATCCGGCACTGTCGCTCGAAGTCGTCTTCCGCGAGGCCGCTGCCCACCACTACGCCGAGGCGCTCGGGTGCCACCTCGCCCGCCGAGAGTCCAGCATCTCGTACTGCGTCGTCGCTTGCCGCGACCGCGAATTTCGCTGCCCGGCTCATCACCTTGAAGTAGCGGCGATCCCCGAAAGGCTTTCCGCAATCGAATACGGAGGCTGGCACCTCGGCAGCGATCCGCGCGGGGAAACTCGAGGCGTCGAACAGCGAGATCTGCCTCACGGCCGAGGTGCCCCCTACGAGGTTGCGCCAGAACTCGATTAGCTCGCGGCCGAGTGGCGTAACGACGCCGATGCCTGTGACAACAACCCGACGCATCATGGGACGGTTCCTACCAACCCCTCGTAGGGATCCCCACGGAGAAGCTCGAACTTCCGTCGGATCACGGCTTGGCGTTCCGATGATATTGGGACCAACCCGAGCGTGATGATAGCCTTCGCTGCCAACCGCAGGCATCCGGTGTCCGAGGTGGCCCCCGCTGGTGCCGCTGCAATGTTCGCCTGGGTCTCGAACCGGCCGGCCTCTCCCGTCAGGATCAGCGCTCGCGTGTCGAGCACGAGCTGGTCGCCCGGACGCACGAGACGCCGGAACTTCGTCTTCTCGACCATGAGCAGCACCGGCATCACCCGGAAGTCCTGGGATGCCGTGGCGAGCAGCCCCGACAGCTGCGCCAGCGCCTCCAGAATCATGCAGCCCGGCATTATCGGAAGGTCCGGGAAGTGCTGATCGAAGATCTCGTCAGTCTGCGTCACGTTCTTGCACCCGCGCGCGAACTGGCCGTGGACGACATGGACGATGCGATCGACGAGGATGTAGCGCATCACGCGCTTCAGGCGCCCAGGACGTTCCCGGGCCTCGCACTGTCCCGCGCGCCGAAGAGACCAGGTGCACCGCAGCGGAGCAGGGTGGCGATCGTCTGCTCCATCCGCGCCGCAGTGGAGGTGTCGTGACACACGGCCGCGCGGTCTATACGGCGCAACAGGCCGCTCAGCACGCGCTTGGGACCCACCTCGACGAAGGGTCCGGAGCCGGCCGCACGGAGCCGGCGACACACCGCAACCCAGTCAATTGGGCCAGTTACCTGCGCAATGAGCGAGTGTCGGATCGTGTCCGCGTTGCACATGAAGTCCCCACTCCAGTTGCTGCAAAAGGGTATCCGTGGCGGGCTGAAGGGGACCTCCGCCAGCACCTGCGCGAGCCGCCGGGCTACTGGGGAAACGAGCGACGTGTGAAAAGCGTTCACGGTTTCTAGGCGCGCGCAGGTTGCCCCTGCAGCGGCGAGGGCGTGCTCGGCTCGCTCTACCAAGGCGGTCTCGCCAGCGATCACGAGCTGTGTGGGCGCGTTCCGAATGACCACGGCGAGCACGCCCTGGCCACGCACGATCGCGCACAACTCTTCTATGAGGCCGGCGGAGGCGCCGATGACGGCGGTCATTGCACCCGGAATGCGCTCGGCGATCTCCTGCATCGCGGCGGCCCGCTCCCGCACGAGGCGCAGCGCCGCGTCGAAGGAGAGCACGTCCGCTGCCACTAGCGCGGCCCACTCACCCAGGCTGTGGCCTGCCACCGCAGCGGGCCGTATCCCTTGCGCCCGCAGTACCTCGAGGCACGCGATGCTCAGGACAAAAATCGCAGGCTGCGCGTGTACTGTCTGGTCAAGGCGCTCAGCGGGGCCGTGGAAGCAGACCGCCGCGAGATCGTAGCCCAAGACGGCGGCGGCGCGGTCGAACACTGCACTCGCCGCTGTGAACCGGGCGACCACATCGGCGCCCATTCCGACCGACTGCGTGCCGGTCCCGGGAAAAAGGAAGGTCGGGCATGAGCCGGCTGCTCTTGTAGTCGCGTGCATACTGCCGGTCGACGTTGCACCGGCCGTGCCAGCCAGCATGCGCGCAAGCGCGGGCGCGCCGCGGCCGGGGTGACTCCGATGGAAACACCGCGTGTTCCCTTCGGAGCCAAGCGCGGCCGCATCACCTCCGGCATACTGCGAGCCCTTCGGGCACGAGACTTGCGTCCATAGCGACATTCCCTGTGAAGGCACTCGCGACGCAGGCACAACTCGGGAGCGGCGAGACGAGGTAGCCGGGCACGGCGAAGTGGTCATGTGCGCAACACACTCCTGCTTCGTCGACTGTGCGCGCTATCCAGCAGGAGTAAGTGATGTCCGCTAATCATAAGAGGATCTTCGTCACTGGGGCGACTGGTCTCGTCGGCAGCCACGTGGTCGAGGAGGCGCTCGCGCGCGGCGACCGCGTGCGAGCGCTGGTTCGCTCGACGAGTGACACGCGGTGGCTCGACCGTTGTGGGATCGAGCAGGTCGTGGGTGATCTTGCCGACGCGCAGGCGCTACGCGCGGGCGTCGCCGGCGCAGAGTGGGTGATCAACTGCGGTGCAAGGGTAGGCGATTGGGGACCGCCTGAGGAATTCCGCCGGCTCAACGTCGTCGCCTTCGACTTGCTGCTCGAGGCGGCGGCCGCCGCTGAGGTCAAGCGCCTCGTTCACGTGAGCTCGCTCGGTGTCTACGAGGCCCGCGACCACTTCGGGACGGACGAGACCACGCCTCCCGCGGCGAGGGCACTCGATGGCTATACCCGTTCGAAAGTGGAGGCGGAGAACCTGGCCCTCCGGTGGTGGCGGGAGCGCGGGCTTCCCGTCACCATCGTCCGACCCGGCTTCGTCTACGGCCCGCGCGACCGCACCGTCCTTCCCAAGCTCCTCGCGGCGCTGCGTTCAGGGCGTTTCGCTTACTTCGGCTCGGGCGACCAGGCCCTCAACTGCATCTTCGTGAAGAACCTCGTACACGGGATCTTCCTCGCCGCGGAATCCCGGGCAGCCGTGGGCGAGGTCTTCAATCTCACCGACGGCTGCCACGTGAGCAAGCGCGATTTTGTGGGGCGTGTTGCCGAGTTCGCAGGCCTCCCGCCGCCCCGCATGCACCTCCCCCGCTGGCTAGCCTGGTTTCTGGCCGTCCTGATGGAACGACGGGCGATCCGGCGCGGTGCCACCGAGCCACCGCTCATCAACCGGGCACGGTACAAGTTTCTCGGCCTCCATCTCGACTACTCGATCGCTAAGGCGGAGCGGCTGCTCGGCTACCGGCCGCTCCACTCGCCGGCGGACGGCCTCGCCGCGTCCGTTGCCGATTTCGTTGCGAAGCCTACGGTGAGGGCGGCGTGAGCGATGGGCATCCTCACCAGTGCCCGCAGGGCATTCGCCTTGGGCTTCATGCGCCTCTTCGAGTTCGAGGCACGGCGCGCATACGAGTGCATGGTCGCGGATAAGTTGCTCGTGGTCGCTCCGCAGATCGGCTACCAGACCCCCGTCCTGGGGCTGCACCGCGTCAACTTCCGCTGCGCGGAGAGTCCCTGGACCGGCACCTGCTGCTGCGGCCGGGCGAGGCCGTGCTTGAGATCGGGACCCGCTGTTGCTGTTGTGGCCTGATCGCGCTGATAGCGGCAGGACATCGCCTCCCGCCTGGTCGCCACCGACATCAATCCCCGGGTGGTCGCCTGCGCCCGAGCGAACGTCCTGCGCAACGGCGCCATGAACGTCGAGGTGCGGCTGGGTGATCTGCTCGCGCCCGTTGTGGGTGAACGCTTCGGCCTGATCGTCTGGCACATCCCGTACTACCTGGCTGAGCCGGACGACGCGGCCGACTCCTCGATTCACTTCCACCACACCTGCCGGGACGTCATCGTCCGGTTCATTCGCGAGGCGCCGCACCATCTGACAGACGGCGGACGCGTGCAGTTCGCCCTCGGGCGCATCGAAAATACGTCCTTCGTTGCCGAGGCGTGCGCCGCCGCCAGCCTCACGCTGCAGGCGGTGGCGAGTTTCTGGGGCTTGGGGCGCATCGAGGGGGGGTGGTCTATGTCGCGGAGCAGCAAGCCGTGGCGCTCAGGGAGCACGTCTGCGGCTCTGGAGACGCACCCGGCGCTACCCCAGCGCCGCAAACGCACGCGCGAACCGCCGCGGAGCCGCCCGGTCGAGTGCGAGGTAGAGGACCGGGTCGATGAGCTCTACCTCTACGACGAGGAGGCGCTGCGCGTCGGGGATCACGTCCACGCGCGCGTACAACGGCGGCTCGCCGCAGGCCGCGATTACCTCACGCGCGAGCGACACCGCCTCGGCGTCCGCCTCGTAACGCTCGGCCGTGCCGCCGTGGTGAAGCTGCACTCGGAACTCGCCGGGCGGCGGCGTCTTGAGGACGGCATGGCTATACTCGTGGCCGAAGAAGATGAGCGATAGCTCGCCTCGGCTCTCGACCTCCGGAAGGTAAGGCTGCACGAGGAGCCCAGCAGTTGTGAGCATTCCCTCGATCAGGCCCTGCACCTCCCGGGCGCGCTCCTGCCGGACCCGCTCAATCTGGTACCCGCCGAGGCCCACATCCGGCTTGACGACGAATTCCCGCCATTCGCGCGCCCGTACCAGATCCTCGAGGTCGACGCGCTCCCTCTGCGCGACGTACACCGTCGGCACGACTGGAAGGCCAGCCGCCTCGAGCTCGCGGAGGTAGCTCTTGCGGAGGTTCCACCTGACCGTCTGCACGGGGTTCCAGAACTGCACAGCCAGCGTCTCCATCTCGTAAAGCCACGAGAGGAACTCAGGGAGGCGAAACGAGTAGTTCCAGCAGGAGCGGAAGATGCAACAGTCGAAGCTCGACCAGTCCGTTTCGGCTGCATCCCAGGGAGCGCCGTGAACCTCCCAGCCAAGCTCCCTCAGGGGTGGAGCCAGCAACAGGTCGTCACCCGTCGGATCGGGGGCTGCGGCGCAGGTCACGAGGCCGAGTCGGCGTGCGCGACGGGTCATAGTGATCCTCCTCACTGCTGTAAGCACAGGCATCGGGCCAGGGCTGCTGGCGTCCTGCCAAGGCCCGGCCCCGCCCGACCGCAGGGCTCGCCGACTCTGACCGGGGCGAGAGTGTCACGCGGGCCAATCCCTGAGCGCTATCGAGGCCCCGTGCCTGCTCAGCTACACTGCGGTACTTCTTCATCAGCTCAGCCCGCTTACTCACGGATTCCTTCCACGTCTTTATGCGAAGGCCTACACTGCGCGTCAGCTTCGGAGCCGAGAGCGTCGAGGTATGAGCTGGTGTGTACGCTCCGCGCTCAAGCCCCGCAGGCCGCATGCTCTGGGCTGTTGCTGACGATTACCCCATCCCGGAGCCCAACAATTCTGCTGCCGTACGCTGATGCCGCTGGGTCATGCGAGACCATCACAATCGTCTGGCCGAATTCGTGCACTGCCCTTCGAAACAGCTCGAACACGGCTAAGCTGTTCTTTGAATCCAGGTTGCCGGTGGGCTCATCTGCAAGAACAACGACGGGATCGGCCACGAGCGCACGGGCAATAGCGACGCGCTGCATCTCGCCCCCGGAGAGCTCGTGGGGCCTGTGGGACCGGCGATCGTACAGACCCACGCGCTGGAGCACGCGCTCGACGCGAGGCCACGCTTCTCGAGCGGGGCAGCCGTCCAATAGGAGTGGGAGTGCCACGTTTTCCTCCGCACTAAGGGTAGGCAGCAGGTTGAAGAATTGAAAGACGAACCCGATCGCACGGCGCCGAAGCAGTGTGAGCGCATCGTCATTGAGGTCTGACAGGCGCCGGGTACCGATATACACCTCGCCTGCATCTGGGACGTCGAGCCCCCCCATGATCTGTAGCAGTGTGGATTTCCCCGAGCCACTCGGCCCTATGACGACGACGAACTCGCCTCGCATCACAGCGAGCGAGACCCCCGCGATCGCACGCACTGTCGTTCCTCCGCGACCGTAGGTCCTCGCCACGTTCTCGAGTCGCACCACAGGACCCGTCGCCGATTCCCTCCAGGCGTTCATGCGCGTGCTCCATGCCGCCCCCAAGGCGGGTTGCTGCGGTTCTGCAAGAACTCTCGTGCATGCCCTTCGGACATTAGCTGGCACCTCTTGGCGCTACCATTCGCCACCGCAGCCACTCCGCAGGCGTCTCGAAACGGTGTCCAAGACATGCAACACATGCACACCATGCGTGCAGGATCGTATCGCCGATCCGGCACAGTAGGATTACGCCCCGCCACCGATCCCGTACCTCGTGAGCCGCGCGTACAGGCGTTTGCGTGAGATCCTGAGGAGGCCCGCGGCCTTGCGCTTGTTGCCCCCGCAGACGGCGAGTGCACGCGAGATCACTTGGCGCTCAACATCGGCGAGAGTGGCCACGAGCTCCGAGCTCGCCGGACTCGCTATCGACACTCGCGGCGTGTCGGCAACCGCACAATGCACGTCACCAAGGCCGATGACGCGGCCGCGGGCAAAGGTGATCGCGCTCTCTAGCGTGTTCATCAGCTCGCGCACGTTGCCGGGCCAGTGATAGCAGCTGAGGGCATGCATCGCCTCATCGTCCACTCCTGTGACCCGTCGACCGAGTCTTTCCCCGAGAACGCCGAGCAGATGCTCTACGAGCAGCGGAAGGTCTTCGATGCGGTCGCGCAGCCGCGGGAGATCGACCATGTTTACCCTCAGTCGGTAGTAGAGGTCGCGGCGCAGAACCCCTTCGCGGACCGCCTCCTCAGGATTACGGTTGGTCGAGGCAATGACGCGCACGTCGATCGGGATCTCCCGCGTCGAGCCGAGCGGCCGCACGCTGCGTTCTTGGAGTACCCGTAACAGCTTCGCTTGGGTCTCGGGCGGCATCTCGGTAACCTCATCGAGCAAGAGAGTTCCGCGATGCGCCGCACGGAAGAGACCCGGGTAATCGGCGGTGGCGCCACTGAAGGCGCCCCGCTGGTGGCCGAATAGTTCTGACTCGATCAGCTCGCGGGGTAGCGCAGCGCAGTTGAGCGCCACGAAGGGTGCGCCATTGGTCCCGCTCACCTTATGCACGGCGCGCGCCGCCAGTTCCTTGCCCGTCCCCGTCTCACCTACTACGAGAATCGTGCCGCGTGTGGCGGCGACCGCTTCGATAATGTCATAGAGCCGCCGCATCACGGGGCTCGCACCAACGATTCCATGGAAGCTCTGCCGCTCGGCCGGTGGCAGGCGGGTCAGCTCATCTCCGAGGTGCACGAAGCGCACAGCCGCACCACCATGCGAATTCCTGATAAAGTGTTTCGCGAGTGCGATGACCCAGCAGCGCGAGAACTTGGCGAAGGCATCGAGCACGCCGACGTCCAGCTCCGCGATCGATCGCTGCTTGATAGTCTCCACAGCGCTTTGCTCAAACAGGTGTACCGCCGTCGCGATCTCCTCGAACGGCACGCCACGCTCCGTGAGCCGTTTCTCTACTCCGCACAGCCGTACGGCGACCTGGGAGAGGCCACCCGCAAGAAGCCCGTCGATCACTGCGTCGAGATCGCCTGCGAAGACGCTCTTGAACTGCACCTCCTGGAGCGAGTGACGGTCGCGGAAATGCCGGAGGTAAAGCTCGCACCACAGATCGAGTACCGCCTTTCGTTCGGCGCGCAGAATCCCGCATGCCTCCCGTAGCGCCCGGAGATCATTGTCCCACAGCAGAGCAAAGCAGGGCTCGTCTGGTTTCCCCTGCGTCTGTCTCCGACTGTCAACGTGCCGCTTGATAACGTCGGCTTGGATGCAGACCTCGCGCCCAAAGGGCAGCTGCAACGGCTCAGCGGTCTCGGTCATCTCCATCCTGCACATCCTCCAAACGTAGGACACACGCTGGACATCGCTTGCGCCCTCGATCTGTGCCTTGCAGCTAACGCCCGGCGCTCGTGGGCAACTCTTACGCGTTCCTGTCGCCCGTGACTCAACACACGCCCCCGGGCTCGCATAATACGGCAATCGTGTCGCGCATCCCTGTTATCGCCTCTACTCGACTCCTGCGAACCAGGCGCCATAGCAACGCATGCTTGGGCGCGCTACATGGCGCGCGACGCCGTCGCGTCGAACACGAGACCCGCATTGATATCCACGGCCGTCTACATGTCCGCTGGTACATCCCATTCGGAGAACCCACACTCCAAGCTCCCTTCGCGGTGACGCGGTATCCATACTGACTGCTCACTCGGTCCTTCTTGACTGTGCGTCACGATAGCCACCTCCACTGCCGGGTGTCCGCCATCTATCAGTCGGACGCGAATCCAGGTGGCCGCACTAGGTAGCGCGTCAATGACTTGGTACAAGGCACAACGAAGTAACCGATACAGCGCGACCGGTTTCATCGCGACCCAACATCGCTCGAACGACGCGTGGCACGTCAATGTTGTCGCCGGCCGCCTCCGCGCCACGTGCGCGACCGCCCGCGTGAGGATGCAGTGAACGCACGTCGGCTTTGGGCAGTGCATCGTCTACCGCGTGCTTCTCACAAGCCCACGGGTCGGCCGTTCTGCTTCTCCCCATGCGTCGCCAGCGGATGCCTCTTGATGTCGACCGGCGCGCGACTTACTCCAACGAGGAGCGAAGCCACGGTGTGGTGCGCCATTTCTTGCTACTGCCCAGGTGACAGGCGAAAGCGCGCAGCATAGAGATCGTGCACTTCGTCGGGTAGGCAGCACGGCTGCATCCCGGGCACAGCCGCAGTCAGCGGTTGCTGCGGCCCCTGTCGACGAGTGGCGACGGGACTGGCCTGGCAGCTCCACAGGCATGCGAGGCCCAGAACGCAAGCCACAATCACCATCGATGCATTGGGATATCGCAACAAACGACTGTAGTTGGTCATTGCAGTCTCCTTGGTAACGGCAAGCCTTCTCTTGGCAAGACTCCCGGGCGTCAGCGAGGTCGCGCTCTTGTTCGATGGCAAGCTTCACGGTCACGGAGGGAATGTACCCCGGGTGCGTCGATGCGTGTAAGCCGTGGGTGGATATTCGGTGCCTTGCTGAGGCGGTGAATAGCTACAACTAGCTATCCTTGCCGCTACCTCTCGCGACTCACTCTCTAGCTTGACTCGGGTGCTCTCTTGGCACTAGGCTCCGCGCGCTGGCGGACACGGATGCCCGTCCGGTGGTTCAGGGTGAAGGAGGGCTGCGATGTCGATCAAGTACGCAGTGCTCGGTCTGTTGGCAGAACGCGCCAACCACGGTTACGCCCTTCATGCAGCGTTCGAAGAACGACTGAGCGACTTCTGGGAACTGAACTACGGACAGGTGTATCAGGTGCTCACGGTTCTCGAGCGCGAGGGATTGATCGCCGGACGAGATGAACGTGTGGGAAAGCGGCCTCCCAGGAAGGTGTACTCGGTCACGCCGCGAGGTCGCGCCGCGCTGGGGAACTGGCTCGTCGAGCCCAGGGATCGACCGCGGCCCTTTCGCGACGACTTCTATGTCCGGCTCTTGTTTGCGAAGCAAGGGGACAGAGACGGCCTGTACTCCATGGTGGATGCGGAGATTGCCACGCGCCGTCAACGTCTCGCAGAGTTGATCGATCGTCGTGAGGCGGCTTCAAACGCAGCCCCCGAGTCGCTCGTGCCCCGGTTTTTCGTTGCAGCGGCTGTGCTTCATGTAGAGGCGGATCTCGAAGCGCTAAAGCAGTGCCGAGCCGCTCTGATCCAGCTCGATCAGGCCGCACCAAAGCAATGCGCGGAAGGCAAGGCATCCCCACAGACAAGAGGTTGGGCGTCGAACCACACCGCACCTCGCTCTTGAAGTCAGCAGACGGCGATGCCCCAGCGGTGAGCCGGGACGCATTCACGCCACTTCTGTGCCGGCTTACGTCTATCCTTGACGAGACGCTTGATGCGTGCCCCAGCGCGGCGCAAGACGCGCGCAGTTTCGTCCAGAGCGGTAAGCGGCTCCGCGCCCGCCTCATGTTCGCGGCGGCAGATGGTGCCCCGCGGTCGCACGACGATGATCTCGTGCGCTGCGCCGCTGCAATTGAGCTCATCCACTCGGCGTCCCTCCTTCACGACGATATCGTTGATCGGTCCGTGGAGCGCCGGGGGCTCAAGGCGCTCCACAACATCCATGGCGTTCGCCCGACCGCGCTCACCGGTGTCTGCCTTGTCCACCTCGCCCTTGAGCTGATCGCACCGCTTGCAGATCGGGTCCGACGATGCCTCGCACGCGCCGGGCGCGAACTCGCGCGGGGCCAGTTCACAGAGATCGTCCGCCGACTTGATGTCGGGGTGGGACCAGCCGAGCGGATCATAATCATGAAGAAGAAGACTGGATCGATATTCGGCCTCTCATGCGAGCTCGGAGGTCTCCTCACCGGTAGCGCTCCGATCTACTCGGAGCGGCTCCGCCGTGTCGGTGCGGCCTTTGGCGTGCTCTACCAAATCGCGGATGACGTGGACGACATCTTTGGCGTGCCTGACGAACTCGGGCGCGAGCCGGGAGCCGACCTCCTGGAGGGCGTAATATCCCTCCCTATTGCGATCGCGCTCCGAACGGAGCATCAGCATGAGGTGAAGACCATCCTGAGCCGTTATGCTCGCAGATCTACGGCTCTCGCGCGATGTCGAGAAATCCTGGTTCGCAGCGGTGCGCTTCAGCGTTCGTACGACATCGCCAGTATTTATCGCCGGACGGCGCAACGGCACTTGGCACAGCTGCCGCGTACCACGGGAACACGTTGGATCGCGCACGTCCTTGAGACGACGGTGGCACGCATCACGCGGCACATAGAGGCCAGTTCAATGGCATTGGTCGACGGGCCAGCCCACGCCCCGACTCGGCAGGCGCCCAACCGGGGCCTCATTCCGCACTGTGCGCAGTAGGTACGACGTCATCGTCGTCGGTGCTGGCCCTGGCGGGGCGGCCGCTGCCTATCACGCAGCAGCGTCCGGCCTTAGCACGCTCCTGCTCGACCGAAAGACTTTTCCACGAGCCAAGGTCTGCGGGGACGGCCTGACGCCGCGCGCGCTCAGCGCTCTCGCACGCATGCAACTCGGCTACCTGTGTGACAGGCACAGGCGCATCGACGGTGTCCGTGTGACCGATGGCGTGAAGTCGGCGGAGTTTTCCTGCGCCTCTGAATCTGGGCTATTCAACTTCGGGCTCGTCGTGCCGAGGAAGGAGCTCGACACCGAGATCGCAGCGGCGGCAGCACGGGTCGGTGCGGAGTTCGTTCAAGATGCGTCAGCCGTCAACGTACTGGCCGAGCGGGCGGGCCGTGTCGCTGGGGTCCTCGTGAAGCACGCTCAAGGGTGCTCTGTCGTCTCGGCGGACGTGACAGTGGTTGCCGACGGATCTACGGGGCGCTTGAGTCGCCTGTTGAATCGCGGCGTCTCGCGGACGGCGAGTTGCGCGGGCTTCGCTGCACGCCAGTATCTGACCGGCATCGACTCGTTGAGTTCGGTTTTTGAGGTGCACATGCCGCTGGAGTTCGGCGAGGAGTGGCTGCCAGGCTACGCATGGGTCTTCCCTGTAACAGACACAGACGCGAACGTGGGCGTCGGTCTACTCGAGCGTCCTACCAACGGCCGCGTCTCCGTCACCGACGTTCTCGCCACGTTCGTAGCACTACTCGCTCGCCGTGATCCGCGCTTCGCGAAACTGCGACCAGCGGGTCCTGTAGAAGGGGGAGCGCTGAGCGTGCGTATGGTTGATCCCCTTCTCACTCCGAGAGGCGCCTTTCTCGTGGGAGACGCGGCCGGTCTCGTGAACCCGTACACGGGGGAGGGCATAGCCAGTGCGCTCGAGAGCGGCGAGTTGGCTGCACAGGCTGCCCTCCGAGCCTTGCAGGGTCGAGGTGACCCGACCGTGTGGTACGCGCGCCGGCTGGCCTCGCTCTTCCCGCTGTACTGGGCAGTACGCGATGCGCCTCGTCATCTCCGGTGGGTTTACACGGCCGCCCGTTCCGCCAACGCCAGCCAGGGCAGGAACGGCCTCGTTGCCGCTCTGCGCAATGTGGCAGTCGACGATCCACGACGTCAGCCGGTTCGGGACTGCAACCTCAGTGGCGACACGCGCTCGACTAAGGCCCGGCGTCTCGGTCTCGCGTCGCGGATCGTCGCCAGGATGCGGCGGACGGACGCAGTGATTGCAGAGACCGTCGCTGAACTTCTCCGGAATCCAGCTTCGCCTGCTGCCTATCCAATCCTCGTTGGAGACGGAATCGCGGGCCGCGTCTTGTGCCGCGATCGGGTCTTGAGCGACGGACTTATTGCGCTGGCTATGTTCGTGCTCGCCCAGGACCTCACAGCTCAGATCGTGGGCGCTTGCGAGGATACCTTCCACGCTGCGGATGCATCGGCGATCGTACTCACCGACTGTCTCTTGACCGAAGCGACGGATGTGTTGGCATGTTTGCCCGAACGCTGGCATCGAGCCATCGCCCGAGCAGTGTCCTCGTCCGCCGCGGCACAACGTGACTTGGTCGACGAGGACCGCTCGGCTCTGGCCGTCCAGAAGAGCTACCTCGCTCTCGCGGCACCCACGGTGTGTGCCGCCGAGCTTGCCGCGCAAGCCTTGGGCCTTTCCGCGAGGGCCACCCGCGCCCGCACTGTGTTCGCTGAGTGGTACGCTGCAACCCGGTACGCGATGAGAGACGTGTCACAGCGCCGTGAACCCCATCTCATCCGCATCGTTGCGGACCAACTCGCTCTACGAGCTTGTCGGACGCCGCGTGACGATGTTGCGTTGCAACGTCTCGCATCCGGTCTTGAGGAAGAAACGCGCGGCTGCTTCGGGCTGCCGCAGGCCGCCGATTTCGGAGACGCCTCCACGTCGTGACGACGCTCCGCGCAGCGCTGTGGCTGTTCCGCGATGTGACCCTTCCGTCGTGGCTTCATCATCGCCTCCGGACCGTGCTGACGCTCGTCGGAGTAGCCGTTGGAGTTCAGGTCGTCGTGGCAGTGAGCTTGATCAACCGATCCACCATGGTCTCGTTCGAACAGACGGCGGAGACCATAGCCGGGGGCGCGGACTTGCAGATCGCGAACGGCACGGTCGGCGTGCCGGAGGCCCTCATCGCACAGGTCGCCGGGTTGGGGGGCGTGGCGAGTGCCGCGGGACTCATCCAGGGGACACTGCGGACTGATTGGGGGTTGCTCACGCTATTCGGGGCTGATCTCCTCGGAGACCAGCGCATTCGGCAGACGCAGTTCCCTCGTGAGAACGTCCGGATTCGGGACGAGCTTCGTTTTCTCAACTCCCCGGATTCCGTGGCGCTCTCGACATCGTTCGCCGATCGTGCGGGCCTCGGCCTGGGTTCGTCACTTGAGGCCGTTGGTCCTGCGGGGCGTACCACGCTCACGGTTCGCGGGTTTCTCGATCCCGTCGGACCGGCAGCGCTCTTCGGCGGTGCGGTCGCGCTCGCCGACCTGCCGACTGCCCAGCGACTCCTCGCGCTCGGCGACCGCGTCGACCAGATCGACATCAAGCTTGCCGACAGCGCTGAGCCCGAGCAGGTGCAGGCACAGGTGATCGCGATCGTCGACGGTGCGGGCGGCGTCGAGCCCCCGCGCGAGCGCGGTGCACGGCTCGGCACGATGCTCAACGCCGTACAGACCGTGCTGACTCTGGTCGGCCTCTTCGCGATCATCGTCGGTGCCTTCATCATTTACCACACGATGCAGACAGCCATCGTGCAGCGACGACGCGACCTGGCCCTCGCTCGCGCCGTCGGCTACGGGCAGGACGCAGTCTTGACGGCTATCGTCCTCGAAGCATTGGCGTTCGGTGCGATCGGAGCTGCCGTGGGTATACTGCTCGCGGACCTGGGAGCGCGAGCGTCGTTGAACGTCGTCACCAGCGGGATCGGGGCCATCTGGGCACGTATCGAGCGTCCCGACCTCCGACTTACGCTCCGTGAGTTCGGCCTGGCGTGTACGCTCGGGATCGGGATGTCTCTTGTCGCCGCCGTCTCCCCTGCGCGTGAGATCCTGCGCATGCGGATCGTAGAGCAGCTGCGGAGCACACCGGGAGAGGGCCAGCCCGGCCGGCGGCCCTGGTCGCTTGGATTCGGTATCGCGGTGGCCGTTGCCGGCTTTGCGCTCTTCTATGCAGACCTTCGGCCTCAGAGCTTCGGGGCCAGAATCACTTACATCATGGCCAGCATCATGCTCGTAGCGTTCGGGTACGTCGTAGTGACGCCGATCGTAGAGGGGCGCGTATTGCGGGCGCTCGCGTTCCTAGCACGACGCCTCCCGGGTTTGGGACTAGCGCTTGCAACGGAGAACCTCGCGCGCGACGCCCGCCGCAGTCAGAGCGCCACCGCAGCTCTCATGGTCGCGTTCGCCATGGTGCTGATCGTGAGCGCGTTCGTCAGCAGCCTGCGGGGATCGATGATGACCTGGCTGGATCAGACTCTTGCGGCCGATCTCTGGGTTGCACCGGGGCCGCAGCTCGCCCTACCGTCGAGCCCGACGTTGCCAGGCGACCTGGAGAATGTGCTCCGAGGGGTTCCTGGTGTAGCAGAGGTCAGTGCCTCGCGAACGATCAACGTGCGTGTCGGTGATGGGCTGGCGGTGCTTCGGACCGAGTCATTCGGCGGATTGCAGCGGCAAGCGTATCCGATCGTGGAGTCCGACGGCCAGGACTGGCTTGCGCGGTTCGGCACCGGCAGCGCCGTCCTCGTCAGCGACAACTTCGCCTATCGCTTCGGGCTGCACGCAGGTGACAGCCTAGCCTTCGACACCCCTTCTGGGCGTTCCCGCTTCGAGATCGGTGCCGTGGTCATCGACTACACACTCGACATCGGCACGGTGATTGTGGAACGCGAAACGTACAAACGGGTTTGGCGAGACGATCTCGTGAACTCCTTCTTCGTCTGGCTGGAAGGTGCCGATCCCAGCGTCGTCAGAACCGAGATTTCCGAGCGCGTGGCCCCCGAGCTGCCAGTCACCATCTTTACCGGCGCCGAGATCAAGAAGACGATCGGGAAGGCCCTCGATGACGCGCTAGTGATGACCTATGCGATCCAGCTCCTTGCAATGGTGATTGCCCTCATCGGTGTGCTCAACTTCTTTCTCGCGGAGGTCGAGGACCGGCGCCGCGAGATCGGACTCTTGCGGGGCGTCGCCTTGGACAAGGGCCACGTGCTGCGCATGCTTTCGCTCGAGGCGGTGATCCTGGGCGCTTTCGGGGGCCTGGCGGCGGTCCTCTATGCTTGGCCTGTCTCGATGATGCTCGTCACCAGATCGACGCGACTCGTCTCAGGCTGGAGACTCACGTTCACGTTTCCACATGCACTCGCCTTCGCCACCATCATCCTGGCCGGCCTCACCTCCGCCATCGCTGCCTACTATCCGGTTCGGCGCGCCACCACCGTCCCAGTCGCCGAACTCATGACCGTGGAGTGAGGTGTGCAAGCAGCTCAGCCAGCCATCAAGCTCGTCGACGTCACCAAGCGCTATCGGCGCGGGATTCGGGACGTGGTCGCGATCCAGAAGCTCTCGCTGTCGGTTCCACGCGGCGAGTTCCTCGCCGTCATGGGTCCCAGTGGTTCGGGCAAGAGCACACTCATGAACCTCATCGCCGGCCTCGATGTGCCGGACGAGGGTGAGGTGCTTGTGGGCGGTGAGTCACTCGCCGCGATGGGCGATCGCGAGCTGGCACGTATGCGGCGCACCGAGGTGGGTGTCGTGTTCCAGTTCTTCAATCTCCTGCCGCATCTCACCGCGCTCGACAACGTCACGCTGCCGCTTCGGGCGAGCGGTCTGCAGCGGCGTATCATGGTCGAACGGGCCCAGCGCGCCTTGACCGCTGTGGGCCTGGCCGACCGAGCCGATCATCGTCCGATGGAGCTCGCGGGCGGTGAGATGCAACGAGTCGCGATCGCTCGTGCGCTTGCTATTGAGCCGAGCATCATCTTGGCTGACGAGCCGACGGGGAACCTCGACTCGAGCTCCGGGGCCGAGATCTTGCGGTTGCTCCGCGTCTGCAACCGCGATCAACGGGTGACGATCGTGTTGGTGACCCACAGTGCCGTCGCAGCCGCCTATGGAGACCGCGTCATTGCACTCCAGGACGGCCAAGTCGTCGAGGAGACGATCAACCGACCCGAGAAGCCGCGGCCGCAGTTGCGACCGTTGTCCTAGGCCGACGTCCAACGACTTGACTTCTACCGGGGGCGTGAGTCCGATGCTCTGGCGGCTGGTACCCTTGGCGTGTGTCTTGTTGTTCGTCGCTCTCGCGGTCTTCTGGCGGATGTGGTCCCAGCATCGCCGCTGCGGGACCTTCGGCGTCCTCCTTTTCCAGTCAGGTGCACCCAAGTACCAGGTTCGGGACGCGCTGCTCGTTGCCTTCTTCGTGGTCGTGACGCTGCAAGCCGCACTCATCGCATTCCTGCCCGGACAGGCGGCCGTGGACGGCAGGTTGCAATGCCTGGAGTCCTCCGCATTGCGCATGATCGGTGTCGCGCTCGCGATTGGTGCCACCGTCTGCCTCGTCATCGGGCAAATGCAGCTTGGCTCCTCGTGGCGCGTGGGAGTCGACGAGACGACACGACTGGGTCTCCGAACGGACGGCCTATATGCATTCTGCCGAAACCCGATCTACCTCTGCTGGTGGATCTGGACACTCGGGTACGTGTTGCTGCTACCGACGTGGGTGTCAGTTCTCGTTCTGGTCGTGCTCACCTTCGCTATCCATTGGTACGTGGAAGAGGAGGAGCAGTATCTGAGCCGTGCGTACGGCGACGCGTACCTCGCTTACAGCCAGCGCGTGGGCCGCTACGTTCCGTGGGCCGGGCGCTTGCCGTAGATGCCAATCAAAGGTGACGTGCGAGATCCCGGCCTGTTTCGAGCCGACCATCGACTACGTAGTGACCAAGGTGCCGCGCTTCACCTTCGAGAAGTTCCCGGCCACACCCGACGTTCTCGGGCCGCAGATGAAGTCAGTCGGCGAGGCGATGGCGATCGGGCGGACGTTCAAGGAGTCGCTGCAGAAGGCCATGCGCTCGCTCGAGACCGGGAGCTACGGCTTCGAGCCGACGGCGGGCG
>Ga0315268_10000989_pt1 | contig 33133 bp, 32 predicted proteins | sample C1_top_MG_FD_204535 | JGI IMG/M metagenome (GOLD analysis project Ga0315268, IMG submission 204535) | Sediment microbial communities from Yellowstone Lake, YNP, Wyoming, USA - C1_top | ecosystem: Environmental > Aquatic > Freshwater > Lake > Sediment | place: USA: Wyoming | collected 2017-08-01
CAGCGGCGGCGCCCATGGACCGGCTGCGGGAGATCGCGGACCTGAGCAAGACGCATGACTATATCACGCGGGAATTGGTCATTGGGATAGCGCCGAAAATGCAGGAGGGAGTCCTGCCCTTCAGCCGGTACGCGTTCACGAAGGTCAAGCCGGGCAAGGGGGCCGAGTACCGCAAGGCGTGGGAGAAGTACAACAAGCCGGTGCTGGAGAAGCTGCTGGCCGATGGAGTGATCCTGGCTTATGGGCTGGCGGTGGAAGAAATACGGACGGAAGGCGAGTTCACCCACTACTCCTGGTACGACACGAAGGACCTTGCGGGAATGGATAAGGTGCGCGCCGCCTTCATGGCCGACCGCAGCAAGCGCAGCGAGGAGGAGCGGGAGGCGATCGCGGAGCTGTTCGGGAGCCTGACGGATGCCGACGCGGCGCGCGGCGAGGTCACGCGTTCGCTGATTTTCCATGTGCCTGCGCCGAAATAAAGGCGGCGGGAAATTCAGCGTAATCTACTTCAGGAGGGCCGGCGTCGGGGTGCCGGCCCTTTTTTTGTGGGTGGGTGCGCGGGACGGGGGCGCTTGACGTTTTTGTTGGGCGCGGCCAAACTCTCCAAGTAAAGATAGTTCCATTTAGAACGTGCGATGGATTCTCCGAGGCGGGGCGGGCGGAGCGGGTGGAATATGCCGGAAAACAAGGGATTGCTGATTGTGTATACGGGGCCGGGCAAGGGGAAGACGACTTGCGCGATGGGGACGGCGTTTCGGGCGGTGGGGCAGGGGCTGCGGGTGCTGATGGTGCAGTTCATCAAGGGGTCGTGGCATTACGGGGAGCTGGACGCGGCGAAGATGCTGGGGGACGACAAGTTCGAGATTCGGCCGATGGGGCGGGGGTTCGTGAAGATTGGCGGGGCAGAGACGGACCCCGCGGACATCAAGATGGCCGAGGAGTGCTGGGAGGCGGGGCGGGAGGCGATTTACAGCGGGAAGTACGATCTGGTGGTGCTGGATGAGATCAACTACGTGATCAGCTACAAGATGCTGGATGCGGGGAAGATCGTAGAGGCGCTGAAGGGGAGGCCGGAGCAGGTGCACGTGATCTGCACGGGGAGGAATGCGCATCCGCTGCTGGTGGAGGCGGCGGACTTGGTGACGGAGATGCGCGAGGTGAAACATCCTTACACCAAGGGTATACTGGCGCAGCGGGGGATAGACTATTAGAGCGGGCAGGGCCCCGGACGGTTCCGAGAGTGGCGGGACGAGGGAAAAAGCAGGAAAAAACGCCGGGCTTCCCGGTAAACACGACCGGGATGCATGCAGCGCAAAAGCCCGGCGGTACAAAGGCGAAGAAAACTTTAATTTATGGCCTGGTTTAAGAGAGAAAAAGGTTCATTTGATCAGACGACGCCTCCAGAAGAGCGGCGGGTGCGCACGGAGGGGTTGTGGGTGAAGTGCGAGGCGTGCCGGGGGATCGTGTTCCGGAAGGACCTCGAGGAGAACCTGCACGTCTGCCCGAAGTGCCAGCATCATTTCAAGATGGGCTCGAAGAAGAGGCTGGAGATGCTCTTTGACGGGCGGTGGACGGAGCATGACGCGGGAATGACCTCGACGGACCCGCTGAAGTTCGTGGACACCAAGGCGTATGCGACGCGGCTGAAGGACGCGAAGAAAAAGCTGGGGATGAATGACGCGCTGATCACGGCGGAGGGGCGGCTGGACGGGCGCGGGGTGGTGTGCTGCGCGATGGAGTTCGGGTTTATCGGCGGGTCCATGGGCGCGGTGGTGGGAGAGAAGGCGGCGCGGGGGATCGAGCTGGCCATCGAGACGCGGCAGCCGCTGATTATCGTTTCCTGTTCGGGCGGGGCGCGCATGATGGAAGGAACCATCAGCCTGATGCAGCTGGCCAAGGTGGCGGCGGCGCTGGGGCGGCTGGACGAGGCGCGGCTGCCGTTTATCTCGCTGCTGACGGACCCCACGACGGGGGGAGTGACGGCGAGCTTTGCGATGCTGGGGGATTTGAATATCGCGGAGCCGGGGGCGCTGATCGGATTCGCGGGGCCGCGGGTGATCGAGCAGACCATCCGGCAAAAGCTGCCGGACGGATTTCAGCGCTCGGAATTTCTGCTGGAGCACGGATTTCTGGACGCGGTGGTGCACCGCAAGGATCTCAAGGCGTATATCAGCAACGCCTTCGCGCTGCTGATGGATTAACCGGAAATTTTTCATGGATTACGCCGCCAGCGTCCGCACTCTGCATTCCCTGGGGCGGGAGCTGGCCGCGCCGACGCAGGCGTCGGCGGCACATTTCAGCCTGGAAAACATTACCAAACTGAAGAAACGTCTCGAAGAGCGCGCGGGCGGCGCCGAGCGCGGCTATTCCGCGGTGCATATCGCGGGGACCAACGGAAAAGGGTCCACGGCGGCGTTTCTGGAAACGATTCTGCGGCGCGCGGGGCGGCGCACGGGGCTGTACACTTCCCCGCATCTGGAAAAAATCAACGAACGCATACGCATCGCGGGGGAGGAGATTTCCGACGAAGCGTTCGCGGAGACGTTCACGCGGCTGCATCAGCTGACCGAGGAGATGCTGGCGGCGGGAGAGTTACTTGCGCATCCCACGTATTTCGAATGCATGACGGCGATGGCCTTCGACGCTTTTGCGCGGGGCGGAGTGGAATGGGGAATCTTCGAGACGGGGCTGGGCGGGAAGCTGGACGCGACCAACGTGGTGCAACCGGCGGTTACGGTGATCACGCGGATCGATTTTGACCACGAGAATTATCTGGGGCATTCGTTGCGGGAGATTGCCGGGGAAAAGGCGGGAATCCTCAAGCGGGGCGTGCCGGTGGTGCTGGCGCCGCAGATGGCGGAGGCGCGGGAAGTGATTTTGGGGCGGGCGCGGGAACTGGGATGCGCGGTAAGCGAAACGGGGAAAATATTTCGCGTGGAAGAGGAAAAATTTGAGAAGGGGCGCGGGCGGGCGCGGGTGGTGGATACGGCGACGGGGCGGGCGTACAAAATCGCGCCGCAGCTGGCGGGGCGATTTCAGCTGCAGAACGCGCTCAACGCGGTGGCGGCAGCGCGGCTGCTGGAGGCGGGCGGCGCGGGCATACCCGAAGAAGCGATCGAAGCGGGGATCGCCGCGGCGGAATGGCCGGGACGGCTCGAGCAATTGCAGGCGGCGCCGGACGTTTTCCTGGATGGGGCGCACAATCCGGGAGCGGCGCGGGAGTTGGCGGCGTTCTGGGAGGAAAATTACGCGGGGCGGCGGCTGTGGCTGGTCTACGGGGCGCTGCGGGACAAGGCCGTGGACGAAATCGCGGGGCTGCTCTTCCCGCGGGCCGCGGAGGTCATCCTGACCGAGCCGCGCACGCCGCGGGCGCTTTCGGCGCGGCTGCTGGCGGAGATGGCCGGGCACCACGCGGAGCGCTGCGCGGTGGTGGCGGAGCCGGAAGAGGCCGTGGAGCGGGCGCTGGCCGCGGCGGGGCCGGGGGATGCGGTCTTCATCACGGGATCGCTCTATCTGGTGGGACAGGTGCGGAAGTATTGGAAGAGCCGGGCGGGGACGGCGGTGCGGTGAGAGCGGAGTTGCCAAGGATGCGCGCGCGGGATATGGTGCCTGAAGCGGGAGACAGAAGGGACACATGAGCGGAGAAGCGAAGCCACTGGTGGGGATCATCATGGGCTCCCAATCGGATTGGGAGACGATGGAACACGCGGCGAAGACGCTTGCGGAACTGGGCGTGGCGCACGAGACGCGGGTGGTGTCGGCGCACCGCACGCCGGACCTGCTGTTTGAATACGCGGTGGCGGCGGAAGCGCGCGGCATCGAAGTGATCATCGCGGGGGCGGGCGGCTCGGCGCATCTGCCGGGAATGACGGCGGCGAAGACGGTGCTGCCGGTGCTGGGCGTGCCGGTGGAGTCGAAGGCGCTGAAGGGACTGGATTCCCTGCTCTCGATCGCGCAGATGCCGGGAGGAATTCCGGTGGGCACGCTGGCCATCGGCAAGCCGGGAGCGATCAACGCGGCGCTGCTGGCGGCGGCGATTCTGGGAGGAAAGCATCCGCGCATCCGGGAGGCGCTGCGGGAGTTCCGGCTGGCGCAGACGGGGCGGGTGCTGGCGCAGCCCATTCCCGTGGCGGCGCGGCCGGGGAAATCCGCCCAGCGAACGCGCACCGGGAAAAAGAAAAAAAGGAAGACCCGGTGACCATAGGGATTCTGGGAGGCGGACAGCTGGGCTACATGCTGGCGCTGGCGGGCTATCCGCTGGGGCTGCGCTTCCGTTTTCTGGACCCTTCGCCGGAAGCGCCCGTGGGACGCATCGCGCCGCGCGTGACGGCCGGCTATAGCGACCACCGGGCGCTGGAAAAATTCGCGCACGGGCTGACGCTGGTGACCTACGAATTCGAAAACGTGCCGGTGGAGACGGTTCGCTTTCTGGCCGAACGCGTGCCGGTGTATCCGCCGCCGGGGGCTTTGCAGACCGCGCAGGACCGCCTGCTGGAAAAGCGGCTCTTTCAGACGCTGGGAATTCCCACGGTGGAATTCGCCGCGGTGGATCTGCCGGAAGGATTGGACACGGCGGTGCGGCGCATCGGGCTGCCGGCAGCGCTGAAGACGCGGCGCATGGGATACGACGGCAAGGGGCAATGGATCCTGCGCACGGCGGAGGACGTGGAGCGCGCGCGAGGAGAAATGCCGCGCGAGCCCATGATTCTGGAAAAATTCACTCCGTTCACGCGGGAGGTTTCGCTGCTGGCGGTGCGCTCGACCACCGGGCAGACGGCTTTTTATCCGCTGGTGGAAAATCATCATCGCGGGGGGATTCTGCGGCTTTCGCTGGCGCCCGCGCCGGGATTGCTGCCTGCGCTGCAAAAGTCCGCGGAGGAGCACGCGCTGCGGATACTGGAAGCGCTGGGCTACACCGGCGTGCTGGCCATTGAATTTTTCGAATGCGAAGGAAAACTGCTGGCCAGCGAAATCGCTCCCCGGGTGCACAACTCCGGCCACTGGACGATCGAAGGCGCGGTGACCAGCCAGTTTGAAAATCATTTGCGCGCCGTGCTGGGGTTGCCGCTGGGTTCAACGGCGGTGACCGGGGCGTCCGCGATGGTGAACCTGGTGGGAGAACTGCCGGAACCGGGGGAAGTGCTGGCCGTACCGGACGCGCATCTGCATCTTTACGGCAAGACGCCGCGCGCCGGGCGCAAGGTGGGGCATCTGACGCTGCGAGCGTCCAGCGCCGAGGAGCTTTCCGTGCGGCTGGGGATGCTGCCAGCGTTTTTTCATCGAGCGGAGTATTGCCTGGAAGCCGGAGCGGGCCGGCGGGCTGGGAATCCATCCTGATATTGTTGTAACTAATAGACTTAAGTGAACATTAGAATTTCGACCCGCACCTGTGGCAGGCTCCCAAGTGAGGAAAAACTGTGGATTGTGGGTTCTCCACTGGCTGGTTGCCCGCCCGCTGGCTGGATGTTAGGATTTGAAGTCCCTCATGGCTGCGCAAACGCATATTGGACCCGGCTCGAAGGGGACGAGGCCGCGCATTGGCATCCCCTGGCGAACCAGCCAGGAAGAGCGGGAAAACCGGCTAGCCAAGCTGGATAACTATCGGGAAGCGGTGCGGCGGGCGGGGGGCGAGGCGGTGCTGCTCTCGCTGCTGGAGCCGAGCGGGCGGGAGAGAGAGCTGGCCGCGCTGGATGGATTCCTGCTGCCGGGAAGCCCGGCGGATGTGGCGCCGGAACTGTATGGCGCGGTGAACAAAGGCCAGTCGGCGGACGCGGACGGTTTGCGCGACGCGGCGGACACGGAAATCCTGCGGCACGCGTTCACGGAGGGAAAGCCGGTGCTGGCGATCTGCTACGGCTGCCAGATCTTGAATGTGCATCTGGGCGGAACGCTGATTCAGGATATCGGCAGCGAGATGGCGACGAAGATCGCGCACCGCAAGGAAGATGTGGCGCCTGCCGCGGCCGAGGATCCGCTGCATGAGGCCATCCTGGAGGCAGGGAGCGTGCTGGCGGGGCTGGCGGGGGGAACGAGGGCGCAGGTCAACAGTTCGCATCATCAGGCGGTGGCCAGGCCCGGAAAGAGTTTGCGGGTGACGGCAAGGGCGGCGGACGGAGTGGTGGAAGCGGTGGAATGGACGGGCGGGGGGAATTGGGCGCTGGGGGTGCAGTGGCATCCGGAAAGCATGCCCGCCGGGGACGAGCTTTCCCGGAAATTGTTTGAAGAGTTGGTGGCCGCGGCGGCGCAGAGGACATGCGCGGCGCGCAACTGAGCGGGCGGCCGAGGTTTTGCAGGCGCGGTAAAAACTTTTGCAGTTTCAAATTCGGGGAGACTTCATGATTTCACTGGCAGGCAAGGCGGCACTCATCACCGGCGGTTCGCGAGGCATTGGAGCGGCGGCGGTAAAGCTCTTCGCGCAGGCGGGAGCGGACGTGGTGTTCAACTATCACAAAAACAAGGAAGCGGCGGCGCAGATCGAAGCGGATGCGCGCAAGCACGGGACGCGGGTGGAAGCGTTCAAGGCGGATTGCGGCAAGATGGCCGACAACAAGAAGCTGGTGGAGCAGTGCGTGGCGCGGCTGGGGCGCGTGGACATCGTGGTGGCCAACGCGGGCGTCTGGAACCTCGAGGACCTGCCCATCGAGAAAATGACCGAAGCGCAGTGGGACGAGATGATGCGGGTGAACCTGAAGAGCGTCTATTCCATCATTCATTTTTGCGTGCCGCACATGATCAAGCAGAAGGGCGGGAAGATCATTCCCATCAGCTCGACGGCGGGGCAGCGCGGGGAGTCGTTTCACACCCATTACGGGGCCTCCAAGGGCGGGATCATCAGCCTGACCAAGGGGCTTTCGACGGAACTGGCGCGGCACAACATCCTGGTGAACAGCGTGGCGCCGGGCTGGGTGGCCACGGACATGTCCAACCCGGTGCTGGAGACAAAGGCGGGAGCCAAGATGGCGGCCTCGGTGATTCCGCTGGGGCGGCCGGCGACGGCGGAAGAGATTGCCGGACCCATCCTGTTTTTGGCGTCGGACCTGGCCAACTTTATGACCGGGGAGATCATCAATGTAAACGGGGGATCGGTCTTGTGCGGCTAAAAACGCTGGGAGTGGCGGTGCTGGCGGCGGTATTGGGAGCGGGCGCGGCGCCGCGCGCGGCGGCGCAGAATCCGGACACGATGATGCCGGAGGCCAGCGCAGCGAAGGCCCACGAGCTCTTGCGGCAGATGATCGCGGCGCTGGGCGGGCCGGCGTATCTGGGCGTGCGGGACAGCGTGTGCGACGGGCGCCTCGCGCAGTTCGACCACAACGGCGAACTGACGGGCTACGCGACGTTCAAGGATTACTGGCGCTATCCGGACAAGAACCGCACGGAGTACACCAAGAAGGGGAATTTCGTGGAGCTGTTTGCCGGCGACGCGGGGTGGTCGCTGGACAAGGGCGGGGTAAGCGAGCAGCCGGCGACGGCGGTGACCGACTTCCAGGAGCAGGTGAAGCGGGACATGGACACGCTGCTGCGGATGCGGCTGAAGGAAGACGGCATGGTCTTCCGCTACGGCGGAAGCGACATCGTGGACCTGACGGAAGTGGACTGGGTGGAGATCGTGGACCTGGAGCGGCGCACGTTCCGCATCGCCATCAGCCGGGCAACGCACCTGCCGATGCGCAGCATGGTGATCACGCGGAACGACATGACGCGGGAGCGCACCGAGGAGCTGACGCTGTATTCGAATTATCACGCGATCGACGGATTGCAATCGCCCAAGCAGGTGGAGCGGGAGCGGGACGGGCGGCGGATTTTTCAGGCGTTCTATTTCGATTGCGATTACAATCCGAAACTCGCGGACGAATTGTTCACGCGGGCGTCGCTGGACAAGCAGTGGGCGACCATCGCCAAGAAAAAGAAGGGCAAGCACGGGTCGGAGAAGTCCTGGGACAAAGAGAAGGACAAGCCCTGAGTTCGCGGGCGAAGCGCCGCCCCGCTCAGTGGTTCCACTGCTTCAGCAACGCGCTGACCTGATTGCGGTCCTCATCCTTCATGCTCTTGAATTCGACGCCCATGCCGGAGCCGAAGATGGAGGTGCGCACGATGGCCTGGGTCTGCACTTCCCGAGCGGGACATTCGAAAGTGAGCGTGAGGTAGCTACCCGGCGGCGGTGGATCGGTGGTCGAGAGGAACATTCCGCCGAGGCCCGCGGTGAGGGCGCGGGAGACCACGCGCTTGCCGGAGGTTTCCCAGGTAACCCAGTAAAGAGTGGGAACGGGAACGCGGCGATAGCGGCGCCGATAAAGGCGGTGAGCAGTGGTCATCGAATTTTCAGCCGTTCCATGCCGCGTGCCTTCCCGTTCACGATCCAGCTAGAGGTTCGGGCCGGACAAAAAGAGTGCGCAAAGGTTGTGGCTCATTCTCAATCTTTCATCACCGCCCGCACGGAAGCAATGAATAAAACCGGGGACTGTTTCCCGATTGGCCACGGAGGAGAAATCGGCTACGTGGCGGTCAGCGCAACAGGCGGCGCAACAGCTTATCCAGGCGCGCGCGGTCTTCCTGGTTCATCTTGCTGAATTGGATGCCCATGCCTTCGCCGGGTTTGCAGGCGCGGACGATGGCCATGGCCTCGACATTGCCATCGGGGACATCGAACATCACTTTCAATGTGGTTCCGGGATCGAGGGGGTTCTCCGTAACGATGAAAAGGCCGCCCATGGACAGACTGTGAACGCGGGAGACCACGCGCTTGCCGCCGCCCTGCCAGGCGACCTGAGGTCCCTTGGGCAGAGCAATACGCTCATAGCGGCGCCTGCAATCGGCTGAAGTCTTGGCGGCTTCCTGGCTCATCGCACACTCCCGGCTGGTAAAGCAAAACCTCTCGAATGAAAACATTTCCCTCCCCCGGTTTGCAGGAAGATTCCGGAGGACCCGTCTTGCACCCAGTGTCGGACAGAGCCGGGGCGGAGACAATAGGACCGAGGTACCGCGGTGGCCAGTTGGGTACTAGGGCGAGGAAGGCCGCGGGAAGGGCGCAATGGCGCGGGCCCGCGGGGGGCTGTATAATGCCGGAATGTCCAGCGGAGCAAAAAGCGGCGGGATCCACGGCACGACGGTGCTGTGCGTGCGCAAGGACGGGAAAGTGGTGCTGATCGCGGATGGGCAGGTGACCATGGGCGATCACGTGATGAAGCACACGGCGCGCAAGACGCGGCGGCTCTATAACGACAAGGTGCTGGCGGGATTCGCGGGGTCCACGGCGGATGCGCTGTCGCTGTTCGAGCGCTTCGAAGGGAAGCTGCAGGAATATTCGGGGAATCTGGCCAAGGCGGCCGTCGAACTGGCCAAGGAATGGCGCAAGGACCGCGCGCTGCGGCATCTGGAGGCCCTGCTGATCGTGGCCGACGGCAAGGGAACGTTTCTGCTCTCCGGCAACGGGGACGTGATCGAGCCGGACGACGGAATCTGCGCGATCGGCTCCGGAGGGTCGTACGCGCTGGCGGCGGGGCGCGCGCTGCTGAAGAACACGAAGATGAGCGCGAAGGAAGTGGCCCAGGAGTCCATGCGCATCGCCAGCGAGATCTGCATCTTCACGAACACGAATTTCACGGTGGAAGAGCTGTAGCCGCAGGGAAATCGAGCCAGACATTCCGCGGTTTGCGAGAGGACGAGATTCCAGCCCATGCCCGGCAAAAGCGATAAAGAGATCACCCTGTTTTCCAGCGGCAACGGCGCGCCCGCGGCGGGCGAGGTGGCCGACCTGCCCGCGCTGGACGACCTGACGCCGCGGGAAATCGTGCTGGAGCTGGACAAGTACATCGTGGGACAGGCGGCGGCCAAGCGGGCCATTGCGGTGGCGCTGCGCAACCGGGTGCGGCGGCAGAAGCTGGCGCCGGAAATCGCCGAAGACATTCTTCCCAAGAACATTCTGATGATCGGGCCGACGGGAGTGGGCAAGACGGAGATCGCGCGGAGACTGGCGCGGCTGGCGGGCTGCCCGTTCGTGAAAGTGGAAGCCTCTAAGTACACCGAAGTAGGCTACGTGGGGCGCGACGTGGAATCGATGGTGCGCGATCTGGTGGAAACCTCGATTGACATGGTGCGCGAGGAGAAGCTGGACGAAGTCGCCGAGCGTGCCGAGCAAGCCGCCGAAGAGCGCGTGCTGGACCTGCTGCTGCCGCCTTCGCCCCCGCCCGTAACACCGGGCCTTGCGCCGCAGGAAGCGGCGGCGGCGGACGCGGCGCAGCGCGAGCAGGCGCAGCGCACGCGGGAGAAGCTGCGCACGCAACTGCGGGAAGGCAAGCTGGACCAGCGCATGGTCGAGGTGGAGGTGCGCGAGCGCTCCATGCCGTCTTTCGAAATTGTTTCGAACCAGGGCGCCGAGGAGATGGACGTCAACGTCAAGGACATGCTCTCCGGTTTTTTCGGGCAGCAGAAGAAAAAGCGCAAGATGAGCGTGGCCGACGCCTTCGAATACCTGATCCAGGAAGAAGAGAGCAAGCTGATTGACATGGAGCAGGTGACGCGGCTGGCGGTCGAGCGCGCCGAGCAAATGGGCATTATCTTCATCGACGAAATCGACAAGGTCGCGGGCCGCGAGAGCGGGCACGGGCCGGACGTCTCCCGCGAGGGCGTGCAGCGGGACATTCTGCCGATCATCGAAGGGACCACGGTCAATTCGCGCTACGGGATGATCCGCACCGACCACATGCTGTTCGTGGCCGCGGGCGCGTTTCACGTGAGCAAGCCTTCGGACCTGATTCCGGAGCTGCAAGGGCGCCTGCCGATTCGCGTCGAGCTGCAATCGCTGCGCGAGGAAGATTTCATCCGCATTCTGACGGAGCCGAAAAACGCGCTGATCAAGCAGTACACGCTGCTGCTGGAGACCGAAGGGGTCAAGCTGAGCTTCACCGAGGATGCCGTGGCGGCCATCGCGCGCTTCGCCACCAGCGTGAACGAGCAGACCGAAAACATCGGGGCGCGGCGGCTGCACACCATCCTGGAAAAAGTGCTGGACGAGATTTCCTTCGAGGCGCCGGACCTGAAGAAGAAAACGGTCAAGATCGATGAAGAGTACGTGGCCAAGCAGCTGACGGAGATCGTCAAGAACCAGGATCTGAGCCGCTACATACTGTAGAAGACGAAATTCGAAATACGAAAATTGAAACACGGAGAGCCATCCGGTGAACATCCGAGAGATGCAGGCCTGCTCCGCCACCCGCCCGAATTTCGAACTTCGAATTTCGATTTTCGTAATTTTTCTTCTGGCGGGATGCGGTGCGCCGGGCGATCCGCGGCCGCCGCGCAAGGTGGTGCCCGCGGCCGTCGCGGATCTGTCCGCGCGGCAACAGGGCGAGGCGGTGGCGCTGAGCTTTGCACCTCCGCAGGCGGCCGCGGACGGAGAAGCGCTGGCCGAGCCGCCGGAGATCGAGATTTACCGGGGGACGCTGCGCGCCGACGGCACCGCGGACCCGGACTCCTTCCGCATGGTGTACACGGTGCCAGGAGCGATGCTGGCGAGGATGAGCGCCGGCGGGCAGGTGCGCTTTCGCGACGTGATTTCCGCGGAGGAAGTGCGCGCGCATCCCGGCGCGGGCTATGCCTATCGAGTGCGCTCGCGCGTTTCGAAAAAACGGGCTTCGGGCGATTCCAATACGGCGATTGTGCGGCTCTATCCGCCGCCGGAGCGCGTCAGCGGTCTGGCCGCGCACCTGACGGAAACGGCGATACAGCTTACCTGGAACGCGGCGGCGACGGGCGGCGCGGCGGTCAGCGGCTATCGCGTCTACCGCGGCGAACTGGAGCCAAGTTCCGCGCAGGAGGCCGCGGCGGACGTGAGCAAGGCCAAATGGAAATCGCCGCCGGCGCTGCTGGGTCCGGCCACGGGCGCGGAGTTTGCGGACACGCAGTTTGTTTTCGGCGCGACGTATCTGTATACGGTGCGCGCGGTGAGCGCGATTGCGGGGGATGACGCCAACAGCCTGGAATCGCCGGACTCCGCGGCGGTGCTGGTGGAAGCGCGGGACATTTTTCCGCCGGGCGCGCCGCAGGGGCTGGTGGCCGTCTACGTGCCGGGCGGCGAGCGGCCGGCGGGGCAAGCGGAGCTGAGCTGGACGATGAACACGGAGAGCGACCTGGCGGGGTTTCGCGTCTACCGGAGTGAAAAAGAGGGCACAGCGGGGACAAATTTGACCCCGGAATTGTTGCCCACCCCGGCCTTCCGTGATAATTCAATAGAAGCGGGACATCATTACTGGTATACGGTGACGGCCGTGGATCGCAGCGGAAACGAGAGCGCCGCGAGCGACGCGGCCGAACTGGAAGTTGCCGAAGCGCAGCCCTAAGGGCGCGGCGAGCGGAGAGAATTCGGAATGACTTTGCGGGCACATCTGACGGGCTACCGTCTGCTGACGGCTCTGAAGAGCGCGGCGCTGCGCACGGGGATTTACACCGGCGGGATGCTTTCGGCGGCGATGCTGCTGTGGCTGATCCTGGCCAATCGCGCGCCGTGGCTGGAGCGGTTGGCCTGGGAACGCAATGTCGCCGGAGCGGCGGCGGTGGCCATCCTGGCGCTCGTGCCGCTAGTGCGGTTTCTGAAATTTCCTTCGCAACTGTTTTTGAGCGGGATCACGGCATGGGGAATTTTCAGCCTATTCTACCGCTTGTACTGTTTCTATTTTTCCAGTCTGGCCGGGCGCATGGGCGCGTTCCATCTGTTCATGCTGGGCGGGGTGCTGTATCTGTTCGCGGCCACCATCGCCTGGATTGGGACGATTCTGTGGAGCATCCGGGTCGAGCATGTTGCGCATACACGTCATCACACGAGCTGAAAACCTATGAAATTTTGCCGCTTTGAACCCTTGCAACGCGAAAATTCGTCTCCACCGCAGGCGCGCTACGGCCTGCTGGCCGGCGCGCAGGTCCAGGAGATCAGCGGAACGCCCTGGGGCCAGTGGACGCACGGAACGCGCAGCTGGGCGCTGGGAGAGATTCGCCTGCTGGCGCCGGTCGAACCCAGCAAGGTGGTCTGCGTGGGGCGCAACTACGCCGCGCACATCGCCGAATTGGGCAACGAAACGCCCAAGGAGCCGCTCATTTTCCTGAAGCCGCCTTCGGCCATCATCGGGCCGGGGGAAGCCATCGTGCTGACGCGGTTTTCGAAACAGGTCGAGCACGAAGGCGAGCTGACCGTGGTGATGGGGCGGCGCTGCGCGCATATCAAGGATGATGAGGACGTGCGCCCCTACATTCTAGGTTACACCTGCCTGAACGACGTGACCGCGCGGGACATTCAGAAGGCGGAGACTTTGTTTGACCGCGCCAAGGGCTTCGACACGTTTTGCCCGGTGGGGCCGCACATTGAAACCGAACTGGACCCCGCGGACGTGCTGGTGGAAACGCGGGTGAACGGAGCGGTGCGGCAGTCCGGGCGAACTTCGCTCATGCTCTATCCCGTTCTCTATCTGGTGCGCTGGATTTCGCGCATGATGACTCTGAATCCGGGAGACATCATCGCCACGGGCACGCCCGCGGGAGTGGGCCCGCTGACGCCCGGGGACAGCGTGGAAGTTTCGGTGGAAGGAATTGGAACGCTGGGAAATCCGGTACAGGCGCCGCGCACGTGAAATTACCGCTTTTGCGCGTCATCCGGTAGAATAACCGCCACGGGAGGCGCCGCTCGATGAAGATCTTTCTGGACACCGCCAATCTGGAGGAAATCCGCCAGGGCGTATCGCTGGGAGTCGTGGACGGGGTGACCACCAATCCGTCGCTGGTGGCCAAGGAGCGCAAGCCGTTCCGCGAGCACGTGCTGGAAATCTGCCGGATTTTCGAAGAGCAGAAAATCGACGCGGCCATCAGCGCGGAAGTGGTTTCCACGGACAGCGAAGGAATGGTGCGCGAAGGGCGCGAGCTGGCCAAATGGCACAAGTTTATCGTGGTGAAATGCCCCACGACCGCCGAAGGCGTGCGGGCGTGCAGCGTGCTCTCCCGCGAAGGCATCAAGGTCAACATGACGCTGGTGTTCACGCCGTCGCAGGCGCTGCTGGTGGCCAAGGCCGGGGCGCATTTCGTCAGCCCCTTCATCGGCCGCCTGGACGACATTTCCGAGGACGGACTGGCCATGGTGCGGCAGATCGTGGAAATCTACCGCAACTACAATTTCAAGACGGAAGTGCTGGCCGCCAGCCTGCGCGGGCCTCTGCACGTCGTGGAATCGGCGCGCATGGGCGCGCACATCGGCACCATGCCGTACAAGGTGTTCGAGCAGCTTTTCAAGCATCCGCTGACCGACCGCGGACTGGAAGCCTTCTTGAAAGATTGGGAGAAAGCGCGGGAATCGCTGGGCGATATTCTGGCTCCGGCGAAGACGGGATCGCGCTGAGAGCGGGGCGCGGCGAGGAACGATTGTGGACATCGTAAAACGATTGCTGGAAGACTGGCGCATCGCGGCCCTGGCGGCCGGGGCGGCGCTGCTCGTTTTCAGCGCGGTGGTCTATACGCTGTTTCGCACTCCGGAAGACACCGAGGAAACCGAGCGGCGCCGCCGCCTGCATCTGAACCGCATCGGGCGCATCGCCGAAGGGCACATTGTGGATCTGGTGGAGCAGGCCGAGGAGCTTCCCGCGGCGCGCGGCGGTTGGCTGCGCTCGAACCCGGCCGCGGGAAAAGCGCCGCTCCAGCGCAAGCACGTCTGGTATAGCTATTCCATTTCCGGCGTGACCTATCAGACGGCACAGGACATCACCGGGCTGGACAGCCAGGTGCAGCACGACCGGCTGGTGCCGGGGCATCCCGCCAGCGTGAAATATGACGCGGCCAATCCCACAAATTCGATTCTGGTGGCGGACGACTGGTCCGGGCTGCGGTAAGCTTCGCGGTTTCGCGCCGCGGACATTTCCGTTTCAGGGTTCGCTGCGCTATCCTTCCATGAGCCATGGGTAAAATCATTGCCGCCGTACTGACCACCGTTTTGATTTGCGCGCTAACCCTGACCGCGCTGTACATCCTGATTAGCGCCACGGAATATGTGACGGCCATCGAATCCATGCCGCTGCGCACCACGGCCGTGGGCGCGGAGATCGTACTGGGCGTGGTGGTGCTGCTGGGCACGGTGTGGGTGGGAACGCATCTGGCCGTGCGTATCTTTGGTCCGAAGAGTCCCAAGCCGCATTCCACTCCAGACGGGCCAATGAGCTAACCGCCTTCGCACACTTCGCGGGAGGAAGCATCGCATGAGTTCCAAGGGAAAACAGCACGACCGGATCGAAGAGCTGCGGCGGCTTTCCGCGGAAGCCGAAGCCGGCGGCGGCGCCGAGCGCCGCGAACGCGAGCACAAAGCCGGGAAACTGACCGCGCGGGAGCGCATCAACCTGCTGCTGGACGAAGGCTCGTTCGAGGAACTGGACAAGTTTGTGCGCCACCGCTGCGTGGATTTCGGCATGGGCGAACAGCGCCCGCCGGGCGACGGCTTCGTCACCGGATTCGGCCGCGTCGACGGCCGGCCGGTGTATGTCTTCGCGCAGGATTTTACCGTCTTCGGCGGTTCGCTCTCGGAAACCAACGCCCTCAAAATCTGCAAGGTGATGGACCTGGCCATGCGCAACGGCGCTCCGCTCATCGGCCTGAACGATTCCGGCGGCGCGCGCATCCAGGAAGGCGTGATGTCTCTCGCGGGTTACGCGGATATTTTCCTGCGCAATACCCTGGCCAGCGGCGTGGTGCCGCAGATCAGCGCCATCCTCGGACCCTGCGCCGGCGGCGCGGTCTATTCCCCGGCCATCACCGATTTCATTCTGATGACCCGCGAGACCTCGTACATGTTCGTCACCGGCCCGGACGTCATCAAGACCGTAACGCACGAGGACGTGACCAAGCAGGAGCTGGGCGGCGCCATGACCCACAACGCGAAAAGCGGCGTGGCCCATTTCGTGGCCCAGGACGACGCCGACTGCTGCGCGATGATCCGCGAACTGCTCACCTTCCTCCCGTCCAACAACATGGAAGACCCGCCGCGCCGGGCCACCAGCGATTCGCCCACGCGCCGCGAGGAGTCGCTCAATACGCTGGTGCCCGACGACGCGCAGAAACCCTACGACATCAAGGACGCCATTCACGCGATCATGGATGACGGCTACTTTTTCGAAGTGCACGAGCACTTTGCCAAGAACATCGTGGTGGGCTTTGCGCGGCTGGACGGCAAGCCCGTGGGCATCGTGGCCAATCAGCCGGCGTTTCTGGCGGGCGTGCTGGACATCAACGCCTCGGTGAAGGCGGCGCGCTTCGTGCGCTTCTGCGACGCCTTTAACATCCCCCTCATCACGTTCGAGGATGTGCCGGGCTTTCTGCCCGGCACGCAGCAGGAGTTCGGCGGCATCATCCGCCACGGCGCCAAGCTGCTCTACGCCTACGCGGAAGCGACCGTGCCCAAAATTACGGTTATCACGCGCAAGGCCTATGGCGGCGCCTATTGCGTCATGGCCTCCAAGCACATCCGCACCGACGTGAATTATGCCTGGCCCATGGCGGAGATTGCGGTGATGGGGCCGGAGGGCGCGGTCAATATCGTTTACAAGCGCGAGCTGGACAAGACGCCCGAGAAAGACCGCGAGGCGCTGCGCCAGGAAAAAATCGAGGAGTTCCGCGAGCGCTTCGCCAATCCCTTCGTGGCCGCCGAACGCGGCTATATTGACGCCGTGATTGAGCCGGCGGAAACCCGCGCCAAGCTGATTATTTCTCTGCGCTCGCTCGAGAACAAGAAGGATACGAATCCACGGAAGAAGCACGGGAATATTCCGCTGTAGGCTACTTGCGGACGATCGCAGCACATCATGTTAGGATATGGGTATTATGAGAGCCATCAGCCGGGAGTATACAGCTGTATTTGAGAAGCACGGTCGCTGGTATATCGCCTATGTGGAGGAGATCCCGGGTGTCAATACCCAGGGTAAAACACTCTCCGAAGCACGAGAAAACCTCAAAGAAGCATTGCAGTTGATTCTGGAAGAGAATCGCCGCCTAATTCCCAAGAAGCGTTCGGCTGGCGCAAAACGAGAACTCATCACAGTCGAAGTCTGAGTGAGGTCTGATGAAGCGCCGGGATTTTCTGGGACACTTGGCTCGCCAGGGTTGCCAGTTGCGGCGCGAAGGCGGCCGGCATTCGGTTTACTACAATCCCGCCAATAGCAAAACTTCGACGGTTCCTCGCCATCGAGAGATCCATGAATTTCTCGCTCGTAAAATCTGTCGCGACCTCGGCATTCCTGAACCAGACTGAATCACAGAGCTACTTTCGTATTTAATTCCGCAAAACATGGAATTCAGATTCGCGTTCTCCTGCAATCCATTCTCTTCTTCTTGGCGATTTGCTAAGCCGGCAGGGTCTGCCCGCGGGTTTCCGCGCCGAAGGGGAGGAGGAGCAAGCCGAAGGCGAAGGCCAAAGCGGTAAGAGCCACGGGCGTGCCCAGCGAACCGAAGTGCTGAACGCCTGCGCCGACGAGAAATGTAATCCCCGCGCCGCCGAAGCGCGCGAAGGAGGTGGCGAAGGCAAACGCGCTGGCCCGGCATTCGGTAGGGTACTGCTCGGGAAGCCACAGCGTGTAGACAGCGAAGTTGGCTCCGCCGAATCCCAGGAAAAAAAGGCACACGAAGAACCAGGGCAGCCCCGCCGCGCCGAGATAAAAAACTTTGCCGAAGGTGAGAGCAATGAAGGCCATCATCAGCGTGAAATAAAGACCCAGTGCGCCGCGCCGCCCGAAGCGTTCGGCGAGCCAGGGCATGGCCAGGCAGCCGAGGATGGTGGCGAAGGAGACCAGCATGATGGCGCGGGAGGCCAATTGCGCGGCGGCTGGTCCCACGCGGCCGGAAGCTTCGGCGAGAGTGGTGACGGCGGCCGGCACATAAACCGTTCCCGCCCACAACCCGCAGATGGAAACGAGCATATAGAGCGAATTGAGAATGGTGCGGCGACGCCAGACGGCCGAGAAGAGCACGGCCAGCGGGCGCAGAACATTCCACGACGTCACGACGTTTTTCTTTTGCTGCCAGCGTTCCGGCTCTGCAACGCCGTGGCGCACCCAGGCCAGCAGCAGCGCGGGCAGGCCGCCCAGGATGAACATGGCGCGCCAGCCGTAGCGGCTGCCAACGGCGAAGTTGATGAGCGCCGCCAGAAAAATTCCCACGTAGTAGCCGGTGTGCATGTAACCCGCGCCGGCGCGGCGGCGGTCTTCGGGCCACTCCTCGGCCACGAACGTGCCGCCCATGGCCCATTCGCCGCCGATGCCAATGCCGGCGAGCAGGCGAAGAACGGCCAGTTGCCAGACATTGCTGACAAAGGCGCTCAGAAGCGTGAAGAGCGAATACCAGGCGACGGTGAGCATGAGCGTGCGCACACGGCCGAATTTGTCGCCGATGGGACCCCAGAGAAAAGCCAGTCCCCAGCCAATGAGAAACAGGGCGAAGAGCAGTCCGCCGTAGAATCCCAAATTGCCTTTGCTGGCCGCAATGCCGGAACGCGGAAGCAGCTCGCGCAGGGACGGAACCAGCACGAGCGCGTAGATGAAGGAGTCCATGCCATCGAGCGTCCAGCCGCCCCAGGAGGCCCAGAAGCCGCGGACCTGGTTGCGGGTAAGCGGAGTGCGCGGTGATTTTTTTTCTGCTTCAGCCATAAAAACACTTATCGCTAGGCGCTTCCGAGAATCGGCGGCGGATTGCTCTTCACCCACTGAGTAGCCTGCTCATAGGCAAAGGCCAGCTGGAGCACGGCGAAATCGGCGTGGTTTCTGCCGATGATCTGCAAGCCCATGGGCAGGCCGGCGGGGCCGAAGCCCACCGGAACATTGATGACCGGGCAGCCGGAAAAAGTGCCGGGAACGACGACCTCCATCCAGCGGTGGTAGGTGTCCATGGAAACGCCGTTGATGGATTGGGGCCAGTGCACATTCACGTCGAAGGGAAAAACCTGCGCGCTGGGCAGCAGGAGGTATTCGTAAGTCTCGAACAGTTTGCGCAGCGCGGCGTAGAAGGCGGAGCGGTCTTCCAGGGCGCGATAAACCTCGGCGGCGGTGAGGTGCAGCCCGCCTTCGACCTCCCACTGCGCTTCGGGCTTCAATTTTGCGCGCTTGGCGGGGTCGGCGTAAAAAGCGCCGAGATGATTCGATGTGAGCCAGTGGCGCAGGGTGAGCCAGGTGCGCCAGAGAAGTTCGGGAGAAAAATCGGGGCGGGCCTCTTCGACGCGGCAGCCGAAGGATTCGAACGCCTTAAAGGAGGCTTTACAAAGATCGAGAATGCCGGGCTCGAACTGCATGCGTTCTTCCCAACCGCCCAGCCAGGCAATCCGCACGCCCTTGAAGTCGCGATCCAGCGGCCGCAGAAATAGCTTCGGATCATCCTCCAGCGAGCGCGGGGCGCGCGAATCCGGCCCGGCCATCACGGACAGCAGGGCGGCGACGTCGCGAATGCTGCGGCCCATGGGGCCATCCGTCGAAAGCTGTTCAAGAAACACTTCCTTCGAAGGGCCGGCGGGGACGCGGCCATAGGAGGGACGGAAGCCGATGACGTTATTAAAGGCGGCGGGATTGCGCAGCGAGCCCATCATGTCGCTGCCATCGGCGACGGGAAGCATGCGCAGAGCCAGGCTGACGGACGCGCCGCCGCTACTGCCGCCGGAGGTTTTCGTCTGATCGTAGGCATTGCGCACGGCGCCGAAAACGGGATTGTAGGACTGCGAGCCGAGACCGAATTCGGGGACGTTGGTCTTGCCGATGAGCACCACGCCGTTTTTGCGCAGGCGCTCGACGAAGATTTCATCCTCCGTGGGAATCCCATCCACTAAAGGCGAGCCGCCGCTGGTGCGAATCCCGCGCGTGAGCGCCAAATCCTTTACGGCGTGGGGAAAACCGTGCATCCAGCCAAGAGATTCGCCGCGGGCGAGTTGCGCGTCGCGTTCCTCGGCCTGCTTCAGCAGCGCGTCACGGGGCTGCAGAGAAACGATGGCGTTAACGCGGGAATTGAAGCGCTCGATATGGCCGAGGAATGTTTCCATCACTTCCCGGCAGGAGACCTGTTTCGAGTGAATGGCTTTGGACAGATCGAGGGCGTCGAGTTTGACCAGATCGGGAATTGCGGCGGCAGCCGTAGCCTGGCTGCTCTCCGCCGCGCCAAGAATCGTTCCCGCGGCGACCGCGCCGGTCAGTTTTCCGGTGGCGGCCAGAAATTCCCGGCGGGTCAGTTCCGCGCCGGGCTTGTCTTCATTGCCAGAAGCCATGCCATTCTCCTACGACTGCGCTGCGGCCGTCTTGGACGGCGCCGTCTCCGTCATGAACGCGGCGGCGAGGAAAACCATGATGGCGCCGGCGGCGGCGATCCATAAAGCGGACGCCAAACCGTGCTGGTCGGCGATTTTCCCGGCGAGCGAAGGCGCCAGCGTTCCGCCGAAGATTTCTCCGATGAGCGTGACCATGCCGATGGCCGTCGCGGAAAAGCGCGCCGGAACGGACTCCGTGGGAATCAGCACGAGGACCAGCGCGGAGATGGCCTGTCCGCCGTTGGCGATGAAGGCGGCCCCGGCCATCAGCCAGGGATGCAGGACGAGAAACGGAACCTGATAAGCCAGCGGAGTGAAGGCCGAGATCAAGGCAATGAGCAGGAGCATGGGCTTGCGTCCGAAGCGGTCGGAAAACCACGGGTACAGCCAGCCCCAGACGAACGCGCCCAGGCCGCTCGCGCCGATGACCAAACCGGCAAGCGTGGGAGTGCGCTTCGAAACTTCCGTGATATAGAGCGGCGCGAAGGCGTGCATGACGAAGAGCCAGGTCATGAAGCCGGTGGCGCCGATGGCGCACAGCCAGACATTGCGGTAGCGCAGCAGGTTCACGTAATCGCGCCAGGTGGCCCGGGGATGCTCGACGGCGGCGGAGCCGTCGCGGTCGCCGACGACGTTGCGCGCGGATTCGCGGAGAAATTTCCAAAGCAGCAGGCCCAGAAAAAGTCCGGGAATGCCGGAAGCAAAAAATCCCGCGCGCCATCCGAAGCGCGAAGCGATCTGCGTGGTCATCACCGGCGCCAGGGCCATGCCCACCAGCGCCCCCGCGCTGACCACCACGCCGATGTTCCTGCCGCGCCGCTGCGGAGCGGAGGACTCCTCGATGGTGGCGGTCATGGTGGACCAGGAAGGCCCTTCGGCCACGCCCATCAGCCCGCGAACGAAAAACATTTGCCCGAAGGAACGGGCCAGGCCGGATAGCCAGGACAAAGCGGAAAAAACAAAAACAGCCGGAATCAGCACCGGGCGGCGGCCAATGCGGTCGGAAACCGCGCCAAAGAAAAGGCCGGAGAAGGCCCAGGTGATGGCCAGGGCCGAAGCCAGCATGCCCACCTGAGCGTTCGAGAGGTGCAGATCCTTGGTGAAATAGGGGGCCAGATAAAAAAGGCTCATGCGGTCGAGAAAAACGGTGCCCCAGGCGAAAAACATGAGGACGACGAGAGAAAATTCGTAGCGTTCGCTATTCCGTGGCGGATTCATCGGGGAGGAAGGAAACTGTCCTTTCGCTTGCCCGAAAACGGACCGGGCCGGTATTGGAGCGCCTATCATTGCGTAAACGCGGCGTTTAGGGAAGACAAAAGAAGAGTATTGAGACGTCAATGATAAGTTCCACGTGAAACAATGGGCAAGAGGTTTCCGCCGGGGGCGGAAACGTGATAAAAGCACAAGGACGGAGCCAAACTTCCCGATGGCGGACAACTGGAACAATTTTTACGAGAAGTTCGCCGACGTGGCCGCGCGCCACGCCGCGCGCCCGGCCATCGAGTTGCAGCACCGCGACAGCATGGAAGCAGTGACCTACGCGGAGTTGCGGCGGCAGGCGGAAGCTGCCGCGGCGTTTCTGCTCTCGCGCGGTCTGCGCCCGCAGGAAACCTGCGCGATCCTCGCCGATAACGACATCGCCTGGTGCGCTGTCTATCTGGGCGCCCTTCGCGCCGGCGTTCTGGCCGTTCCCCTCGATACCCACTATTCGCCGCAGCAGATTGCCACGCTGCTGCGGGACAGCGGCGCCCGCATCATTTTTACGACGGAGCGATTTCTCGCCGACGTCGAGCAGGCCCGCAAACTGAGCGGGTCGGCGGCGGAAGTGGCGCTGCTGCGCGGAACGCAGGCGGGCTTGCCGAGCTTTGAAGAGATATCCAAACGCGAATGGCCGGCGCTGCCGGACTGCCCAGCGCGGCGCGAAGACCCCGCGGCCATCCTCTACACCTCCGGCACCACCAGCGACCCCAAAGGCGTGGTGCTGACGCACGGGAATCTGCTGGCGGAAGCGGAAGCAGTCTTCAGGACGGTGAAGATCACGGAGCAGGACGCGATTCTGGGCGTGATGCCGCTCTATCACGCGCTGGCGCAACTGGCCAATCTCCTGCTGCCTTTCGCCGTGGGTGCGCGTGTGATTTTTCTCGAGGAGATCAGTTCCGGCGAGCTGCTGAAGGCCCTGCGCCAGCACCGCCCCACTCTGTTCTGCTGCGTGCCGCAATTTTATTACCTGATTCACCAGAAAGTTCTCGCCAAGGTCGCCGAGGGCGGCCGGCTGAAGAAGCTGATTTTTCAGGCGCTGCTGGCCGCCACCGCGGCTCTGCGCCGTTTCCCCGGCGTGAATATCGGTCCATTCGTTTTCCGCGCGGTGCATGAAGTGATCGGCCGCGACATGCGCTACCTGGTGACCGGCGGAGCGCGCTTCGATCCCGCGGTCGGGCGTGATTTCTACCGCCTGGGCTTCAGCCTGCTGGAGGCCTATGGCCTCACGGAAACCTCCGGAGCGGCCACGCTGACGCGCCTCGGCGAAGGCGGCCTGGGATTCGCCGGACGGGCCGTGCCCGGCGTGCAGGTGAAGATCATTCCTCCGGCGGCGGGCGCGGAAGACGGCGACGCGCGCGGCGAAATCGCCATTCGCGGCCCAATTGTGATGCGCGGCTATTTTCACCGCGAGGACGCCACGGCGGCGGTGCTGCAAGACGGCTGGTTTCTCACGGGCGACCTGGGAACGATCGACGGGCAGGGGCGCGTCTCCATTACCGGCCGAAAAAAAGAAGTGATCGTGCTCAGCTCCGGGAAAAATATCTATCCGGAAGAGATCGAAGGCTATTACCTGCAAACGCCGTACATCGCGGAGCTGTGCGTGATGGGACTGGCGGCGCCGGGCGAGCCGGCGGCGGAGCGCCTGCACGCGGTGATCGTGCCCAACCTGGAAATTCTGCGCGAGCGCAAGATCGTCAACATCAAGGAAGCGCTGCGCTTCGACATCGAAAATATTTCCGTGAATCTTCCCGCGCACAAGCGCATCCTGAGCTACGACATTCGCATGGAGCCGCTGCCGCGCACGGCCACGCGCAAGCTGAAGCGCTTCGAGATCGAGCGCGTGACGCGCGAGCAGGCGCAAAAAGCGGCGAAAGAAGCCGCTGAGCCGAAGGACGCGCGTCCGGCCGACCCCGCCTGGGAATCGGACGCCGATCTAAAACGCGCGCTCGATCTGGTCCGCGAGGCCGCGCACGACAAATCCGCCGTGCATCCCGACGCCAGCCTCGAACTCGACCTGGGCCTCGATTCCATCGAGCGCGTCGAACTCCTCACCAATCTCGAACAGCTTTTCGAAACCGCCATCACCCCCGAAGCCGGCGAAGCGGCTTACACGGTGCGCCAGCTCGTGGAAGCCGTTCGCGCGCATGCCGGAAAAGGCGCGGCGGGGCAGCGGGTTAATCCCTGGGACAAGCTGCTGAGCGACCTGCCGGAAGAGCAGCCGCTGCTGAAGGAGATTTTAAAGCCGCACACGGCCGTAACGGTGGCCAGCTTCGTCGCCCTGCGCGGCGTGCATCTCGCCGCCCGCCTCCTGCTGGGCTTGCGCGTGAGCGGCATGGAGCATCTGCCCAAGGACGGCGCGTTTCTACTGTGCCCCAATCACCAGAGCTACCTCGACGTCTTCCTGCTGGTGGGCGCGCTGCCCTATAAACTGTTCCGCCGCTTGTTTTTCGTGGGCGCCAGCGAATATTTCGCCACGCCCCTGCGCGCCCGCGCCGCCCGCGCGCTGCACGTCGCTCCGGTGGACCCGGACGCCAACCTGATGCAGGCCATGCAGGCGGGGGCTTGCGGCCTGCGCCACGGCAAAGTGCTGGTGCTGTTTCCGGAGGGAGAACGCTCGATTGACGGCCAGCTGAAGAAATTCCGCAAGGGCGCGGCGATTCTCGCCTCGCACCTGCAAGCGCCGGTGATTCCCGCCGCTCTCGAAGGTTTCTACGAAGTCTGGCCGCGCAACCGCGCGCTCTCCTGGCGCGCCTTCCTGCCCTGGAGCGGCACGCGCCTCCGCGTGCGCTTCGGTCCGGCGCTCTCTCCCGAGCCCGTGACGGGCACAGCGGCGAGCCAGGGAGAGGCGGAGACACACTACGCCGCCTTCGCGGACAAATTGCGGCGCGTGGTGGGGGAACTGCTCGCGGCGATTCGCGCGGAGTCGGCCTCCGCCTGAACCAGCCGGGCTAGCTGGTCTTGGCGGCCGCGGCTGCCTTCATCGCCTGACGGCGGCCGGCCACGAGCTTCTTCAGCATTTCGAGCCGTTCACGGCTTTCCTTGGTCATCAGAATCGCTTTTTCGATGTTGCCAAAGAACTTGGGGCTCTGCATTTTCTCGCGCAATTCCTTCAAAAACGGCTGAATCTTACAGAACAGAAAAAACATCTCGCCGCTGGAAGCGCCTTCAAGAAAAAGATCGGGGTTAAGCACGCCGCGTACCACGAACGACGAAGCCAGATCCCAATAGCCGACCACCTGGCGCAGCCAGGCGTTTTCCTGTGTTCCCAGCGCCATGCCCACCTTCGTATAGTCATCCGCGTTTTCCGGCCAGAATTGCACCAGCGCCCAGCTGCGTGCTTTGCGAAGTTCGGGTTCCCGGCGCAGATCGTAGAGACGCAGGACTAATTCGGCATCGGCAATGGTAGGTTTCTTGGCCATGGTTTTCTCCTGAAGAATTTTTCAACTCAGGCATTGTACACCGTTTGCTCCGCTGCCTTCCAGACGCGCCCCGTTGTAGAATCGGCAGGACGCGGAGACTCACGGCCATGCCCTGGAACGATTGGATCAAGCAAGCTCCCCTGCTCGCCGACGGCGCGTGGGGAACGGAACTGCAAAAGCGCGGCCTGCCGCCCGGCGCCGACCCCGACGGCTGGAATCTCGCGCATCCCGAGCGCGTCCGCGAAGTCGCCGAATCCTATGTGCTCGCCGGCAGCCGCGTGATTCTAACGAACACGTTTCGCGCCAATCCCGTGAGTCTGGCTCTCAACGGCCTCGCGGAGCAGACCGCCGCCATCAACCGCGCCGGCGTCCGCATCTCCCGCAAAGCGTCGGGCCAGCGTGCGCTGGTCTTCGCTTCGATCGGCCCCACGGGAAAAATGCTGCTGACCAAAGAGATCACCGAGTTGCAGATGAAGGGCGCTTTTTCCGCGCAGGCCCGCGCCCTGGCCGAGGAATCCCCCGACGCGCTTCTCCTGGAAACCATGACGGATCTAACCGAAGCCCGCATCGCCGCGGAGGCCGCGCTGGAGACAGGACTGCCGGTGATCGTCTCCATGGTTTTCGATTCCGGCAAAAACCGCGATCGCACCATCATGGGCACAACGCCCGAACAGGCCGCCGCCACGCTCGCCTCCGCCGGTGTCCACGCCCTTGGCGCCAACTGCGGCAGCGGCATCCGCTCCTACATCCCCATCTGCCAGCGCCTCTGCGCGGCCACAAAGCTCCCCGTGTGGATCAAGCCCAACGCAGGCATGCCGGAGATGATCGGCGGCAAAGCCGTCTACCGCACCACGCCAGAAGAGTTTGCCGCCGATGCCCGCGAACTGGCCGCGGCGGGAGCCACATTCATCGGCGGCTGCTGCGGAACCAGTCCTGATTTCATCCGCGCCCTGGCCGCCAGCGGCGTCTACAAACTTCTATGACGGCACGTTTCTCGTAAATTACAGAATTCGCAAAGCGAGCCGCCTTCGCGCACTTCCCTCCCAATCCCAATCACCAGCGAAAGCGATTTCTGCGGAATCATCAGGAACGACGGACTCAACCGCAGGCCGATGGACGCGGAGTCCAGCAATCCGAAAATCCCCCGCTGGCCCGTTTGCAAATCCCATTCCGCCATCCCCGGACTGAACGGCAGCGAACTGTGCATCCCTTCGCGCTCGGCCACCTCCCCGAAATGCCGGCAGATGGACATGGAAAGCGCCTCGATGGCGGCGGTGCCGAAGCCATCGAGCGCCAGCGCAAACGAAATATCGCGCGTCTGCATTTCGGTGCTGAGCGCGTCCAGTTTTTCCCCGAGCGTGGCCACGATCACCACGATGCGTTCCGCCGCACCCAATTGCTGCGCCACCAGCCCGCCGCGCAACTCTCCGCCGCCGCTGAGGCGAATGCGCTCATGCAGAACGCCCTGCACGGCCAACTCACGGCAGAGCACTCGCGGTTCCATCACGCGCGACCCTTCCCGCAGCGCCCGCTCCGCCAATTCCACCGCACGCGGCTGACGCGCACGGAGTTTTTCGGGGTCCGCGCCCTGCGCGCGCAAAATCTGGTCCACGTCCACTTCGATGGGCAGCCTGCTCAGCTCCCGTCCGCTGTCCGCCGCATCCAGTTCTCGCTTCATCGCCTCGTCTTCCTGAAACTCACTGCCGTGCCGCCTGTGGCAAGCCCGCGCTCCTCGCCTGCTCCTGAAGGATTGCTTTCCATTCGCTTTCCAGTTTCTCGGGCAACTCCGGACGTTTGTAGGAGGCCACAAGCTGATCCACGCGCCCGCGCGCGCGCGCAAACAAATCCTGCGAGCCGCCCTGCTCCCAGGAATGCAGCGTGCCGCGATCAATCAGCGCCGAAGGAAGATGCTGCTCGGCGCGGAAGAGCCGCCGCGTTTCCGGTAGTTTCAAAAATTCGCCTGCGAAGCCCGCCTGCGCGAACATCGCCGTGGCCAGCGAATCGCCGCGCGGGCGGATGCCAGCGAGGACGCGCTGCGCCGCGGCTATTCCCTCCGCATCGAACGCCAGCTTTTCCGCGCTATGGCAGGCCAGCGAGTCGAGCATGCCAGCTCCGGAAATCATGTTGATCCCCGCCAGCGCCCCCATCAGCAGCGCCGAGGCGCTTTCCATCCCCGCCTGCGCGTCGAGAATTTTCGCATCGCTCCCGCCGAGATACCCGTGCGTGGGCAGGCCGAACTGTTTCCCGACTTGCGAGCAGGCCGCATTCAGCATGGCCGTTTCCATCGCGCCCATGGGCGTGATTCCCGTGCGCATATCAAATATCGCGGGAGCGCCGCCCCACACCACCGGCGCTCCCGCCTGCGCCAGTTGGTGAATAACGATTCCCGCCAGACATTCCGCGGCATGCTGCACCACCGCCCCCGCCAGCGTCACCGGCGCCGTCGCTCCCGCCATGGGCACGGAAATAATTTCCGCGGGAACTCCCGCGCGGGCCAGGTCCACCAGATTTTGCGCGGCGAAATCGGAATAATGCAGCGGCGGCGAGGGGCACACATCGAAAATCGCGCGCGGCTTAGCCTTCAGCGCGGCGCGCCCGCCGCAGTCCGCCGCCAGCAAATCAATCATCCCCGGCGCGGTGTGCGCCGAAAACGCCCCGGTCACGATGGGCTTATTCGAATGCCGCAGGACCACATGCAGCCGCCACAAATCGCCAATCTCCTGCGGCCCGTCCTCGCAAACCACCGCCGTCGATTGCGCCGCATACTGCGGCAGCATTTCCGCCACCTGCACCAGCCGCTCCAGGTCCGCCGTCTGCGTCATCCGGTGCCGCATCGTTTGCGGATCGAGAATATGCACGCACGAAGAGCCGGGATCGAAATGAACGGCGTCGCCGCCGTAACGCACGACAGGCTCGCCAGCTCGGTTATGCAGAAAAAATTCGCGCGGCGCGGAAGCCAGCGCCCTCCGCGCCAGCGCTTCCGGAATCCGCGCCACTCCGTTTTCCACGCGCGCCCCGGCTCCGGCCAGCAATTCAACGGCATCCGCCGCCTGCACGCGAATCCCCGGCTCGGCCAGCAGCGCAAACGCCTCGCCCACAATTTTTTGCAGCAGTTCCGCGTCCAGCAGTTCCAGCTTGGGCTGCATGGTCAGGCTCCGCTATTTGCCCAGCAACGTTTTCGCCAGCGAAAGCGCCGCCAGCGCATCCTCTCCGTAGCCATCGGCGCCGATTTCCCGCGCCCAATCCTTCGTCACCGGGGCTCCGCCGACAATCAGCTTCACCTGCGGCCGCAACCCGTGGCTCGCCAGCGCCGCCGCCACGTCCTTCTGCCTGGTCATCGTGGTCGTCAGCAGCGCCGAAACCCCAACAATGTCCGCGCCAAACTCCCGCGCCTTCGCCGCAAACGTTTCGAACGGCACATTCACCCCCAAATCATGCACCGCAAACCCGCTCGCCGTCAGCATCGTCCCCACCAGCGTCTTCCCAATCTCGTGAATATCCCCCTGCACCGTTCCCAGCACCACCGTCCCCAGCACTTCCCTCTGCGTCCCCGATTTTTTCATCTCCGGCTCCAGCACCGCCACCGCCGCCTTCATCGCCTCCCCCGCCAGCACCAGGTCCGGCAGAAAAAACTCCCCCGCGGCAAATTGCTCCCCCACGTGCGTCAGCCCCGCCACGAACCCGCGGTTGATCGCCTCCAGCGGCGGCACGCCCAGCGCGATGGAATCGCGGCTCAGGCGCGCGGCTACTTCGGGGTCACCATCCACAATGGAATCGCGCATGGCGCGGAAAAGGTCGTCGTGCAAGAGTCCCTCCAAACCGCTGCTGTTGTGGCGATTCTGGCATAGAAGCAAGCAAAACAGGGCATCTTTCCCGAGCCGCAACCCGGTTGCAGACGGCCGCGCAGGCAACGCGGGCCAATCCTTGCTACAATTAGAAGGTTATGCTTACGGTCAACGACATCACCATGCGCTTCGGCGGACGAATCCTCTTCGAGGACGTCACCTGCTCGTTCCTGGCGGGGCGCCGCTACGCCATCACCGGTCCCAACGGCGCCGGCAAATCCACCTTCATGAAAATTTTGGAGGGCGAACTTGAGCCCACCAAGGGCAACATCGGCCGCCCCAGAAAAATGGGCATCCTGCGCCAGGACCAGTTCGCCTTCGACGAATACCGCGTGATTGACGCGGTCATCATGGGCAACGTGCCCCTCTGGAAAGCTCTGGCCGAGCGCGACGCGCTCTACGCCAAGCCCCACGACCAGCTCTCCGACGCCGACGGCATGCGCCTCGGCGAGTTGGAAGGCATCGTCGGCGAAGAGGGCGGCTACACCGCCGAAGCCGACGCCGCCGTGCTGCTGGACGGCCTGGGCGTCGAGGCCGAACTGCACGAGCGCAAGATGAAGGAACTGCAAGGCGGACAGAAAGTCCGCGTCCTGCTGGCCCAGGCGCTCTTCGGCAATCCCCCCGCGCTGCTGCTGGACGAGCCTACCAACAACCTGGACCTCGATTCCCTGCACTGGCTGAAAGACTATCTCCTCGAATACGAAGGCGTGCTCCTGGTCATCTCCCACGATCGCCACTTCCTGAACAGCGTCTGCACGCACATCGCCGACATCGACTACGAAACCATCATCATGTACAACGGCGGCTACGACGACATGGTCCTGGCCAAGACGCAGATTCGCACGCGCATCGAAAAAGATAACGCCGTGCGCGAAAAGAAAATCGCCCAGCTCAACGATTTCATCGCGCGCTTCTCCGCCGGCACCCGTTCCGCCCAGGCCACCTCGCGCAAAAAAGAAGTCGAGCGCCTGCAAACCACGGAACTGGCCCGCTCCAACATCCAGCGCCCCTACATCCGCTTCGCCATTGAAAAACAGTCCGGGCGGCTGCCGCTCGAGGCCAAGCGCCTGGCAAAATCCTATGAGCCGCTGAAGGTGATCCAATCCTTTTCCGCCAGCGTGACCCGCGGCGAAAAAATCGCCATCATCGGCCGCAACGGCGCCGGTAAAACGACGCTGCTGAAATCATTGATTCACAACGCCGGCGATTTCGTTCCCGACGCCGACCGCAAATTCCCCATCGACGGCGGCAACGTCGTCTGGGGCCACGAAGTCAGCGTGGGCTATTTCCCGCAGGATTTCGGCGACACCACTGTGGACAAGTCCAAGGGCATGACCGCCATCGAGTGGCTCTGGCAGTTCAATCCCACGGCGTCGCAGGAAGAACTGCGCGGCCTGCTGGGGCAGATGCTCTTCAGCGGCGAGGACTCCCTCAAGGCCACCAAGGCCCTCTCCGGCGGAGAGACGGCGCGCCTGCTCTTCTGCAAACTCATGATGCAGAAGCCCAATTTTCTGGTGCTGGACGAGCCGACGAACAACCTGGACCTCGAAGCCATCAACGCCCTGAATATCGCCCTGCAGAAATTCGAAGGCACGCTGCTGCTGGTCACCCACGACGAGGACGTCCTCGACGAAGTGGCCACGCGCATCTGGCACATTCAGGGCGGGCATGTCGAGGACTTCAAGGGCACCTACGAAGAACTCCAGGCGCGCAGCGCGCCGGTGGACAAACCGGCAAAAACGCAGAAGCGCTAGCGACTTGTCGTCCGGCCGGCGCTCAAATAAGCCTCAGTGCTTGCCAATCTGGTCCGCGATAAACGAATGCCAAGGCCGGCGTCGTCCGCTCTCCTCGGCTTCATCCATGCGCAGAAACGTGCTCTGGGCATAGCGCACCGCCAGCCAGCGCAGCGGCTCCGGCTCCCAGTTGCGCGAATGGCGCTGCGCCACGGGCAGCGCCGAGAGGCCCGTGCGTTTTTCCGAAATCAGCTCCGCAAGAATTCTCCCCAGCAAATTCGTTGTGGAAACGCCCTGGCCGGTATAGCCCCGCGCAGTGGCCATGCGCGAAGCCGCGTCGAAGGAGGCCATGGGCATCCAGTCGCGCGGCATGCCCACCGGACCGCCCCAGGCGTGCGTGAATTTCACATCACGCAGCAGGGGAAACCATTCGGCGACGTAGCGATGGATTCTTTCGTGCGTGGCGGCGTGGCGGTCCTGCTCGTCGGTGATTTTCGAACCAAAAAGATACGGCGCTCCGCGGCTGCCGAACAGAATGCGGCCGTCGGCGGTGCGCGTCAGGTAATCCACCGTGTGGCGAAAAGACGCCAGACTTTCGCGGCGCTCCCATCCAATCTGCGCCCACTGCGCGGAGGAAAGCGGCTCGGTAACGGCAATGAGCGAATACATGGGCAGAATCGCGCGATGCAGCGCGGGCAGGCGCGAGAGATAGGCTTCCCCCGCCAGCACGACGGCTTTTTTCGCGCGCAGTTCGCCGCCGGGCGTGACCAGCCGCGGCGCGGCCCCTCCCGCAAACTGCGTCACTTCGGTCTGCTCGTAGATGACGCCGCCGCGGCGCTCGACCGCGCGGGCCAGTCCGCGCACGAGGCGGCCGGGATTCACGCTGGCGTTGTGCGCGGCAAAAAGCGCGCCCTGCACATTGGTCACGCGCACGCGCTCGGCGGCTTCGGCGGCGCTGAGCAGCACGTGGCGGTCGCCAAGCCCCAGGCGTTCGTAACCGGCTTGCGCGGCGCGCAGACGCGGCGCCTGGTGCGCGCCGCGCGCCATGGTGAGGATGCCGCCCATCTGAAACTGCGCGTCAATGCGCTCGGCTTCGCACACGCGGGCCACTTCGTCCACGGTGTCGTACATGGCCAGCATCAGCGCCCGCGCGGCGGCGCGCCCGTAGCGGCGTTCCAGTTCCGCCGGAGTCACCGGAAATTTCGAAGAACACCACCCGCCGTTGCGCCCCGAAGCGCCATAACCGGCGATTTCCTTTTCCACCACGGCCACGCGCAGCCCGGGATTTTCTCGCAGCAGGTAGTAGGCCGTCCACAGCCCGGAAAAACCGGCCCCCAGGATGGCCACATCCACTTCCGCCGAACGCTGCAACGCCGCTCGCGGGGCCAGATCCTCCCCCAGTGTGTCCAGCCAGAAACTGTATTTTTTGTAGTCGGCCATGTCGTTCCGTTCGCGCGCGGGGAGAAAACGCCCTACTGGCCGGATTCGGGTTCGTCCGCGAGGGCGTTGGCAGCGGGCACCTGCGATTCCATGCGCGCCAGAAACTCCGTCAAGAGCGCGCGCTCCTCGCTGGAAAATCCGCTCAGCAGCTTTTGTTCCCGCTTGCGCGCGAGCAGCACAATGCGGTCGTGCAGCGCAAGTCCTTTGGCCGTCAGCGCCAGAATCTGGCTCCGGCGATCATACTGGTCCGGGCGAACCTCGACCAGCCCGCCCTCGCGCAACGATTGAATGCTGCGGCTGACCGCTCCCTTGTCCAGTCCGGTGGCCTCGGAAACCCACCGCGGACTGACCCACGCCTCCCGCGCCAGCAGCGCCATGATGCGCCATTCGGTGATGCCCACGCCGAAGCGCGGGCGATAAGCCGCGGAAGCTCCGCTGGATATCTTGTTGGCGAGGAAGGTCAGATGCGCGGGGACGTAGTCCTTGAAATCCAGCGCCATGGAGGACGTGCGGGCGCCATTTTCCTGCGGGGATGCGGCCTGGGATCGTTTCGAACTGCGCATCAAAAGCACCTCGACGATGGAATCTCGTAAAGCGGCACGGTAGCGGAATTGTATCTGCGCACGCTTGCATAGGCAACTACTCATCGCCTGCAAACCGCCGGGCGCTTCATCCCCCCGGCCAACGTTCGGGAAAGCTTGAGCGAACATGGATTTATGCGAAGCCTCGCCATTGGCGCACAACCCCGGAATTGCGACGTCGCGCCGCCCGGTATGTCCCGGGAGTGTAGTCCCCCGAACTTCGCGAACGGAACGAGAAGTTAAGAAATGAAATTCAACTAATTGACAAATAAGGACTTATCGCTAGGTTGGTGGGCCCGCCAGGATTTGAACCTGGGACCAACGGTTGCACTTAGATTAGCTATGGTGCTGATTCGTCTAGCCTCTTGCTGCGTCATACAGCATGGTTTTAGGGGGTATTTGGGGGGTTCTGTTCTCAAGTTGTTCTCGACTTTGCCGACTGCACCCCTCTGATGAGACAGTTTTCGATGGGCACACTTGCCATTGTTTGAGCCTTCTTCCCGGCTCCTAAGGGGGCCGGGGATCCGGGGAAGGGGGCGACGTCGCCCCCTTCCCCAGAAAA
>Ga0315268_10000990_pt1 | contig 33118 bp, 27 predicted proteins | sample C1_top_MG_FD_204535 | JGI IMG/M metagenome (GOLD analysis project Ga0315268, IMG submission 204535) | Sediment microbial communities from Yellowstone Lake, YNP, Wyoming, USA - C1_top | ecosystem: Environmental > Aquatic > Freshwater > Lake > Sediment | place: USA: Wyoming | collected 2017-08-01
AATCTTTGGGATTGGCTCAATGCGCCGTTTCATCCGAAGAGCCTGTCGCCACCCGGAGAACCTCAGCTCGCATTGAGCTTCAGCTAATTTGGACAGTCATGCTATTGCGTTTAAATTAAGGCCGCCGCGTTTTCCGCTTATTTCAGGTTGAGGGCCATCAGCTTGAGCTCCGTCATTTCTTCGATGGCATATTTCACGCCTTCTCTGCCGAACCCTGATTGTTTGATTCCGCCGTAGGGCATATGGTCGACGCGAAAGGTCGGGATATCATTGATGATGACGCCCCCCACCTCCAGGGCTTCGAAAGCCCGAAAGGCTTTTTTGAGGTCGTTGGTGAAGACGCCGGCCTGCAGTCCGTAGATCGAATGGTTGACCGCGGCCAGCGCTTCTTCAAAATCGCTGTATTTATAGATAACGACGACCGGCGCAAATGCTTCAAGCCAGGAAATTCGAAGTTCGGGCCGGACATTCAGGAGAATCGTCGGCTCATAGAAGCTCCCGTGTCTTTGCCCGCCGCAAAGGACCCGAGCGCCCTGTTCCCGGGCTTCATTGACCCATTCCTCGGTTTTCCGGGCAGCGTCTTCGTCGATCATCGGGCCGACATCCGTGTCCTCGGCGAGAGGGTCTCCCATTTTCAATCGTCCAGTCTTAGCGGCGAAATCGGCCAGGAATCGGTCATGGATTCTTTCCTGAAGAAAAATTCTCTGGATGGAAATGCAGATCTGCCCGGCATAGGAAAATGATCCCGTCACCGTCCTGGTCAGGGCATAATCGAGGTCGGCGTCCGGTTCGATGATGACCGCCGCGTTCCCGCCAAGCTCGAGGGTGACCTTTTTGAGATAGGCCTTTCTCTTCAGCTCCCAGCCGACGGCCGGGCTTCCCGTGAACGTCACCATTTTCACTCGGGGATTGCTGAGGAGGTCTTCCGCTGCGTCATATCCCGACGGGACGACGTTCAGACCGCCGGCGGGATATCCCGCTTGGGTGACGATTTCTCCCAGGATCAGGGCGGTGATGGGAACCTGGGAGGAAGGCCTGAGGACGACCGTATTTCCCGACGCCAGGGCGGGAGCGACTTTGTGGGCGACAAGGTTGAGGGGAAAATTAAAGGGCGTGATAGCGCTGATCACGCCAATCGGGAATCGCCGGACAAGACCCCAGCGCTGCTTGGTTTGAGGGCTGAGGTCCAAAGGCAGGAGGTCGCCGCCGATGCGAAGTGCCTCGTCCGCGGCGATTTCAAAGGTCGATGCGCCCCGATCGACTTCCACGCGGGCATCCCGGATCGGCTTGCCGGCCTGGACGGCAATCGACCAAGCCAATTCATCTTTCCTGGCCTTGATGCCCTGCGCAATCGCTCCCAGAATGTGTGACCGCTCGTACCCGGAGAGCGTTCGCGCTAGGACACAGGCATTCTCGGCCGAAGACAGGGCTTCTTCGATCTGGGGCTTCTCCGCCCAATGGACTTTTCCAGCCGGGTTCCCGTCAAAGGGCGATCGAATCTCTCTCGTCTCGCCGGATTCTTTCCAGTCCCCGTTAATCAAGAGTTTGTATTCATTCATCGTTGACTCCCGGCCCTAGCCCTTCAGCCGATGGGACCAGTAGAGTCCCTTGAGCATCTTGGCGTCCGTTTCGCGGTCGGGGCTTTCGCAAATAACCCGGCCGGCGACACCAAAATCTTTGAGGGCTTCCACCCATTCGTCGTAGCGAAAATCCGATTCAGCCAGATTGAGGTGCTTGAGCTCTCCTTTTTGGTTATAGTCGACGCCTGAGACGTGGATGTGCATGTTCTCCAGCCTCGCCCGGCCCAGCCGCTTTTCCACTTTCCTGAAAATCCGATGAAAGTCCAAATAAGAATTGGCTTTTCCTTCCCGGGCATAGATATGGGAAAAATCCAGGCAGGGCTCTAGGGCTTCGACCTCCTGGCAGATCGTGAGCACTTCATCCAACGACCCGAACTGCGATCTTTTCCCCATGGTTTCGATCCTCAGGCTGACGGGGTTTCTCTCGGACTTAAGAACGGACAGGACCTCGCGGATTTCTTTGCCAACGGCCGCCTGAGCAGCCTCTGGAGTCGAAGTTCCGTAGTAGCCGGCGTGAAAAACGACGCACTCCGCGCCGCAGAGAAGGGCCATCCGGGCGGACCGAAGCAAGTACTCATGGCTCTGGAGCCTTTTCCCGGGCTCCGGCGAATTCAGGTTGATATAGTAGGGGGCATGAACGCTCAGACGGATATCCTGGGCCGTCGCTTTCTCCCGGATCTTTGCCGCGGCATCGCTGCCCATCTTGACGCCGCGCACAAATTCCACCTCCAGACAGTCCAACCCCATCTGGCGGAGGTGGCCGATGGCGGACAGCGATGATGCCTGAGGAGAAGAGTCGGGGACGCCGGCGGTCCCGAACAGAAGCGTTTTAGCAGCGGACGTCATCCGCCTTTCCATGGGAATCCAGAAATTTGCTGACGATGCGCATGGCGCAGAAATCGCCGCACATGGAACAGGCTTCGGATTTGGTCTTTCTTTTTTTTCGCACCTTTTCAAATTTATGGGGGTCGATGGCCAGATTTTTTTGGGACCGCCAGTCGAGGGCTTTTCGGGCTTCCGACATTTGAAGGTCCCTCTCGCGGGCGCCCCTGACTCCCTTCACGATATCGGCCGCGTGGGCGGCGATTTTTGAGGCGATGAGCCCCTCTCGGACATCGTCCGCCGAGGGCAGCCCGAGGTGCTCGGAGGGAGTGACGTAACAGAGAAAATCAGCTCCGGCAGAGGCGGCCAACGCGCCGCCGATGGCAGACACGATGTGGTCATAACCCGCCCCGATGTCGGTGACGAGCGGGCCCAGGACATAGAACGGGGCCTCCTGGCAAACCCGCTTCTGGAGTTTGATGTTCATTTCAACCTGATCGAGAGGCACATGGCCGGGGCCCTCGACCATGACCTGAACGCCCCGCTCCCAGGCGCGCTTGACGAGCTCTCCCAGCGTCAGCAGTTCTTCCAACTGCGGCCTGTCGGTCGCATCGAGAATCGAGCCCGGCCGCAACCCGTCTCCTAGGCTCAGGGTGATATCGTATCGGCGAGCGATTTCGAGCAGGCGGTCATAGCGGGCATACAGCGGATTTTCTTTTTCGTGGTGCAGGATCCAGGCGAGATGAAAAGCGCCGCCCCGGGAGACGATATCAGCGACACGGCCTTGATTTTTCAACCGCTGGATCGCCCGTATTGTCAGTCCGCAGTGGACCGTCATAAAATCAACGCCCTCTTCGGCCTGGGCCGTGATGACGGAAAAAAGATCCTCTTCGGTCATTTCGACGATGGAACCGCGCCTGTTGATGGCATCGATGGCTGCCTCGTAAATCGGGACGGTTCCTAGAGGGATCGGGGATTTGCCCAGGATGGCATGCCTGATTTTCTTCAACGGCCCGCCCGTGCTGAGGTCCATAAGCGAGTCGGCTCCGTATTTCAGGCTGACCTGGACTTTCCGCAATTCCTGCTCGAGCCGGGGAAAGTCTTTGGAGGTGCCGATGTTGACGTTGACTTTTGTCCTGAGCGTTTGGCCGATGCCGGCCGGCCGGAGAGGGGCGTGGCGTGGATTGAAGGGAATGATGACCTTTCCAGCCGCCATGAGCGGCAGGAGATCGCGGGGGGCCAGGCCCTCCTCGGCCGCGACTTTTTTCAGCGCCGGGCTCGTTTTTCCCTGCCGGGCGACTTCGAGTTGCGTCATAAATCAGTCCCTATAAAAATATAGTTTACATCTCCTGGCTTCCGAATTCAACCAAAGCTCCGGCGGGCAACGTATCTCACCCCTCGAGTTCAAAAAAATCTTGAAACGGGTGGCACGGCCGTGACAGGTCCCGTTGTCCAAATATTATGGAGGTTCATCTTTACGGGTGATCCCTAATCCTCAAACGGCTCCTTCCGATTTCACCCCTGAATTCATCCGCGCCGACGATTGCCTTGCTCCCGCTCGCTCAAATATCATGTTGGAAGAGGCGGCGACATGTCTAGTTTTTCGATTTTTATCGGGGTTTCGAATATAATCAGGCCATTCCGTCTGAATTCCGGTCGTTCGATCATCGAATAAGCATAAATTGACAGGTATTTTTATAAAAGGGAACGGCGGTAGCTTGCCTTGATGAACCAAAGTCCTCTTAAAGACGGCGGACCAACGATGCCCAGCCTGGACATCCGAGCAGAAGTTCTTGCCCGCAATACAGCCTGGAACTTCCTCGGGCTGGCCTTGCCCCTCCTTGTCGGCTTCTTGACCATTCCGGTCGTTATCCATCGGCTGGGCACGGAGCGGTTCGGAGTGCTCTCTCTGGTCTGGGTCGTCATCGGGTATTTTGGCTTTTTCGATCTAGGTTTGGGCCGGGCGGTGACCAAATTCGTTGCCGAAGCCCTCGGCAAGTCTGAGTACGATAAGGTTCCTAAGTTCTTCTGGACCACTGTCTATTTTCAGGGAGCGTTGGGGATTTTGGGGGGAATTGTCCTGATGGCCGTCACGCCGTTGCTGGTCTTGCGGCTCTTTCATATTCCTCCCTCGCTGGTCGGGGAGGCGAGATTCTCGTTCTATGTCATGGCCGCCTCGTTTCCCGTCGTGATGATCTCGGGATCCTTTCGGGGGGTTTTGGAGGCGGGACAGCGGTTTGAGCTGGTCAATTACGTCAAAATCCCATCCAGCATCGTCAATTATTTGGCGCCTCTCGCGGGCGCGCTCATCGGATTCCGATTGCCCGGCATCATGGTTTTGCTGATCGTATCGCGGGTTCTTTCGCTTGCGGCCTGGGCCGTGATAAGCCTAAAGGTGTTCCCGATTCTGAAGAATGGATACGGTATTCATCGAGAGACAGTCAAACCCATGCTGACCTTTGGCGGATGGTTGACTATTTCCAACTTGGTCAGCCCTCTTCTCGTTTATGTCGAAAGGTTTTTCATCGGATCCATCCTGACCATGGAAGCGTTAAGCTATTACTCAGCGCCCTATGAGGTCGTCCTGCGTCTGGGCGTGTTTCCTCAAAGTCTGGTGCTGACCCTTTTTCCGTCCTTCAGCGCCCTCGCCGCGGGCCGAAATTCGGCAAAATCGAAATTGCTCTTCGGACGGTCGGTCAAATACCTTCTCTTTGTGCTCGGGACGGGAATCGTGCTTCTCGTCTGTTTTTCCCGGCCGTTCCTCGGGCTTTGGCTTGGCGAAGACTTCGCCCGGAACAGCACGACGGTCTTTCAAATCCTAGCTGTGGGCTTTTTCATCAATTCCCTAGCCAATATTCCCTTCAGTTTTCTCCAAGGAATCGGTCGAGCCGACGTCACGGCGAAATTCCATCTGCTGGAGGTCATATTTTACGTCCCGCTCGCTTGGGGCTTAATCGAGCTCTGGGGCATCAACGGCGCGGCGGCGGCCTGGACGGTCAGGGCAACTGTCGACATGCTGCTCCTCTTCGCGGCGGCTTGGAAAATCGGCGCGATGAATGCCTCCCATTTGGCCGAAAACGGCGTCTTCCGGGGCGCCGCGGCCTTGGCGGTTTTTGCCGTTGCCGGATTCGTCGCCATGCGGCTGTCTTGGGGGCCTTTAGCGCTGATCGCTTTGACGCCGGCTTTCCTGGTCGCGTTTTGGTTTCGCGCCTTCAGCCGGGATGAGAGGCTCTGGCTGTTGAGCAAATCCAGGGAGATCCTGAAGAGGCAAGCGGCCGACTGAGGCCGGGAAGAAAACATATGATCGAGTCCGTTGTCAGGATGCCCCAAGCATCGGAGGAGGGCCATTCCACCAATTCTCCCAAAGTGGATATCGTCATTCTGAATTGGAACGGTTGGCCCGACACGATAGAATGCCTGGAATCGCTTCGACAGCTGACGTATCCAGATTATCGAATTGTTCTGATCGACAATGGATCTACGGATGAGTCGGTGGAAAGGATAAGGACGTGGTGTCTGGACAAGATTCCGAGCCAACAGCTCATTTTAATTCAGACAGGGGAGAACCTTGGATTTGCCGGCGGAAATAATGTTGCCCTCGAATACGGCCTCAGAGAGGGCGTTGGCTATTTCTGGCTGCTCAACAATGATACCGTCCTCGATCCGCAGTCCCTGACAGAGCTGATCGATGTTGTGAAATCCGATCCATCGATCGGGCTGGCTGGCCCCTTGGTCCTTTTCTATCGGCAGCCTCGATCGATTTACGCGGCCGGCCTCTCCATTTCCAAGGTCGGAAGAAGGGTTCGGAGGATCGGCCTCGGTCAAGCCCCGGATGATCCGTGTTTTCAAGAACCGCGGGATGTGGAGGGGCTTGCAGGATGCGCGCTGTTTGTCCGGCGTGAAGTTCTTCAGACGGTCGGGCTGTTCGACGAGCGCTATTTTCTCTACATGGAAGAAGTCGATCTGTGCACCCGCGCCATTCAGAATCATTTTCGGTGTGTCCTGGTTCCCCGGGCCAGGATTTGGCATAAAGGTTGGGGATCGGTCAAAAACGATCCGGGACTCATGGAATATTATCTGGCCCGCAGTCAGATTCTTTATTTGAGAAAATTCTCCTCAGGAGGGCGTTATGTCCTCGATGTGTTCGCCTATGTGTTCCGAAGTTTCTGGCAGGCAATGCTCAGGACCTTTAGGGAAGGTCACCTGATTTGTTGGATGGCACTTTTCTTGGGGCTTGCCCATGGTCTGTCAGGCCGATATACGTATAGCTGGCACGGGAATCGCGTTTCCCCGACATCCAAGCGCAGCACGAGCGGGCCATCTGAAGAACCCATGGGCATCACACCCTTGGACAAGCCATGAAAAAGATTTCCTTTGTCATTCCCACAAAGGACCGGCCGTCCGAACTGCGCCGGCTGATAGAGAGCCTGATGCGTCAGACCCGGAGGCCGGACCAAGTGATCATAGTGGATTCGGGAAGAACGCCGGCCGCTGGAATCGAAAAGGAATTTAGGATCCTTCCGATCCGTTCCCTCTCTTATTCGCCCCCGTCAGCGGCCGGCCAGCGCAACGCCGGTATAGCAGCGGCCGCTCCCGACGCGGACCTGATCGGATTTTTAGATGACGATGTCGTCCTCGAAGACCGCGCTTTGGCCCAGATGATGAATTTTTGGGATAGCGCTCCCGGTGATATAGGAGGCGCCTCTTTCAACCTGGTCAATGGTTCCCGACCCTCCTTAGCCTGGCTAAAATATCTTCCTTTGAGCGAGAGGCTGGGGCTCTACAAAAAGCAAGCGGGGATGATCCTCCCTTCGGGTTTCCAGACGATTGTCCAATTCCTTCCGTGCGACGACGTCGTCCAGTGGTTTCCTGCCAGCGCCTCCGTCTGGAGAAAAAACCTCCTCTCCCGGTTCAGGTTCGATGAATGGTTCGAAGGCTACAGCTACCTCGAGGACGTAGATTTCTGCCACAGAATCGGCAAAGTCTGTCGCTTGATGATTGTCGCCGATGCGAAATACGTTCATCGTCCAGCTCCGTCTGGACGTCCGGAGGCTTTCCTGTTCGGTGTCCGAGAAGTCAAAAACCGGCTCTATCTGGTCCGGAAGCATCCCGATTTCTCCGTGGCGAAATGCTATACGGCCCTGTTGTTGAGAATCATGATCAGCTTGGTCTCCGCGGTTCAAGAAAAAAAGATCGACTACATTCCGCGAATCAGCGGGAATATTGTCGCCCTTTTAGAGTCGGTCTTGGCACCTCCCTCATGAGGATCCTTATCATCGCTTTTTATGAGGTATTTCCGCCCGCCTCGGGAGCGGCGACCGTCACCTATAATTGCGCCCGATTTCTGTCTGGAGAAAAATTCCTGCTTCAGCTGAGCCGTTCGCGCCGGGAAATCCTGCCTGGTACACAGACCCGGCTGATCAGCGTGGGCGTTCCTCAGGATCGGAGCGTGAAAAAAGCGATCGGTCTCGGCAAAAGGCTGCCCCGGATAGCTGCAGCCATCACAGACATTCAGCCGAACTGGGTGATCCTTGAAGGGGCCTCCTGGACAATGTATTTTTTCATTTTGCTGCGACTTGTCCGTAACTTCCGGAAAAAATTGAAAATTGTCTATCATGCTCATAACGTCGAATATCTCTTAAGGAAAAATAATAATGGTCCACTGGTCGTCGGACTGACGAAGTGGGCGGAGAAACACGTCCTGGAAAACGCCGACTTCGTAACAGCGGTTTCGGACGTTGATGCCCAGAGCTTCCGTCGTCTTTACGGCGTTCGGCCGATTCTCCTGCCCAACGGCGTCGACCCCGAGCGTTTTCAGGCCGTCATCCCCGATGAGATCGAAGCCGTTCGGCGGAAATACTGCCTGAATGGAAAAATCGTCCTGTTCATGGGTCTGACCGGGTTTCGGCCCAATAGAGAGGCCATCGAATTTTTAACCGAGCGGGTATTTCCCGTCGTCCACGGGCATTTGCCCGATGCCAGGCTGGTCGTCATCGGCGGACCTCTGGAGATTAAAAGAGACTGGCTCATCGCGCCGGGGAGCGTCCCCTACGAAGAGGTCCCGGCTTTCATCAAAGCCAGCCAAGTCTGCGTCGCTCCGATTTTTTCGGGGTCGGGAACACGGTTGAAGATCTTGGAGTATATGGCCGCGGGCAAGCCGGTTGTCTCGACGGCCAAGGGTGCCGAAGGGATTCACGTCGAAGATGGGAAAAGTATCTATTTGGCGGACGAGGAGAATTTCTCCACGGCGATTGAATCGCTCCTGCTGGATTCCGACCTCGGCGCGAATCTGGGAGATGCGGGGCGTCGAGTCATCGCCCATGAATACGCCTGGAAACCGATCTTGGCAGATTTCGAAAGGCGCCTGACATTGGCTTGGAGCTGAGATGGAAAAGTTAATTGGAGAGAGAATCCGCTTCTTCCGTGTCCTTATCTACGGGCAGCTTCCGCCTCCGTTCCATGGGACAAACATCATGACCGAGTCATTCCTCAGGGCAGTCCGGGAGTTGGGCTATGATGTGGCGCTGTGCGCGAAGAATTTTTCTCGCCGGATCGAGGAAGTCAACATCCTCAGGCCGGCCAAGGCGGCCCGCTATATCCGCTATTTTCGTCAGTTCTTTAATGAGGTCCGCTACGGACGGCCGGATGTGCTCGTTTTCTTCCTCTCGGCGCGGCCCTTGGGATTGGCGGCCGAACTCCCGTTGGCGCTGCTGTCGCGATTTTTCCGTGTGCCCTATATCCTTTATCTCCATGCCCGCGGATACGGAAGCCTACATGCCCGGAACTTTTTCTGCCGGGCCGTCATCGATCGTCTGTTCCGGCCCGCCCGGGCTTGTCTTGTCCTGGGAGAACGGCTCAAAAAGGAAATTCAATCGTTCTCCGCAAGCAGCATATTCGTCCTGCCCAACTGTCTCGCGCCAGGGGAGCTCCTGACGAGGGTGACGGGTTCCGATATGATCCGGATTGTCTATCTTTCGAATCTCAGCGAGAGCAAAGGCATCCGGACATTGATGGACGCAATTCCTAAGGTCATCGAGGCCCATCAGAACGTCTCCTTCACGATTGCCGGACCATGGCAGGATCAATCCCTTAAAAAAGAAATTTTCGATTTTGTCATAGGCCGGGGCCTTCAGGGTTTTGTCAATTTCCCGGGGCGCGTCTACGAGCATGAAAAGAACGCGCTCCTGGCTTCGTCGGATATTTTTGTTTTTCCCTCCCACTATCCGCTCGAAGCCATGAGCCTCGTCGTCCTCGAGGCCATGCGAGCCGGCCTTCCGGTGATCACTTCGGATATCGGGGCTCTTCCCGAAGCCGTCATCGATGGACTCACCGGATTCGTCGTCCCGCCGAAGGACCCGGAGCGTCTGGCCGAGAAAATCCTGCAACTGGCCGGAGATCCGGCGCTTGGACAGCGGATGGGAGACGCTGGTCGCGAACGGTTCTTAGCTCGGTTTTCCTTCAGTCTATATAAAAGCCGGGTCGCTTCGATTATGGCAGACCTATTTTCTTCTCGCCTCCAGTAGACAACAATGAAGATCTTAATATCGGCTTATGCCTGCCATCCCTTGGCGACTGAAGATTCCTATCCGGGGGAAGCCATCCTGGGCTGGAATCTCGTTCGCCAGCTCAGCCGACGCCATGAGCTGTGGGTGATAACCCGGGCCTACAATAGGGAAGCGATCGAGCGGGCGCAGAAACAAGGGGAAGCCGCTCATGTCACCTTCCTTTATCTTGCTCTACCCAGGGCGTTTGAAGGGCTTCTCCGGAACTTCTTCGGTTTCCGGATCTATTATCTGTTCTGGCAAATCAAAGCCTATCGGATCGCGCGCAGAATACACCGCCGCGTCCTCTTCGAAGCCTTCCATCAAATCACCTTTAGCAATGACTGGATGCCCAGCTTCATCGGCGCCCTGCTTCCAATCCCGTTTCTTTGGGGCCCCATCGGAGGAGGTCAGGAAGTTCCGCCTGCTCTGTTAAAAGAGTTGGATTGGAAAAACCGGGCTCTGGAGCGCGCCCGCGGTCTGGGCCAGGCGTTTTGGCGACGGAGCTATTTCCGAACGAAAGGCGTTCGCAGGGCGGCCGCCATTCTGGTTTGCAATCGAGAAACCGAAGGCAAAATCCTGCCTTACAACCGGAAAATCCACTTTTTTCCCGTGAACGGAATTGCGCCGGGCGACTGCCCTGCGGAGGCCGGTCTCCAGTCCCCGGGCGGCTCCAAATTTCGCATCCTGTTCGCTGGCAGGCTGGATCCCATCAAAGGGCTCAGGCTCGGCCTGAAGGCTTTTGAACAATTCAGCTTGAAAAATCCGAACGCCGTATTGGAGATCGTCGGGAGCGGTCCGCAAGAAGCCAGCCTAAAAAGATTCGCGGCGGCGCGGAATCTCAGGTCCAATATTGTTTGGACCCCATGGCTTCGGCGGCCCGAGCTTCTTTCGAAAATGGCCGGCTGCGACGTTTTTCTTTTTCCGAGCTTTCGGGACGGAGGCGGAGCCGTCGTCGTGGAAGCGATGGCCGCCGGGAAGCCCGTCATTGGCTTGGACGTAGGAGGGCCCGGCTTCCATATCGAGCCCGAGTGGGGGATAAAGATTCCGCCCTGGAATTCGGAGCGAGTCGTCCGGGAAATGGCTGAATCCCTGGAATTGCTGTATCTCGATGAAGGGCTGAAAACCCGTCTCGGCAGGGCGGCCCGCAAACGCGCGAACGAATTCTATGTCTGGGACCGGCTGGGCGATAAGCTTTTGGAAATCTACGAGACAGCCCTTCTTCCCGAGGCGCACTAGGCGAGAATGATGATGTTGCTGGCGCTGTTGTGGCTATTGGTTTGGGGGGCCATGTTTTCAGGCCCATGGTACATTGAGCTTCCTGAGTTCCTGAAGGATCCGCTGGTCTTTTTTCAGGGAACTCGCGCTTTCCTGCCCCTGGCGGCAATATTTTTCTGCCTGCTGTGGATGTTGGCCAAGCGGCCCAGATATCTTTTTCGGGGAGCCTCGATGAGGTTCCTGGCCGCCTACTGCTTGATCGGCATCCTGACGTCGTTATTCTTATCTCCGGAAATCGGCACGTCCCTCTATTGGGCCGGCATGTATCTGTCCCCGCTTCTCGTGACCTGGTGCGCGTTTGAGTTGCAGGATGCCAAAGCCGGAGTCAAGAAGCTCATCGTTATCAATTACGGAGTTTTTTTCTTGATCACCCTCAGTCTCCTTCCTGAATCGTTGCGGGCAGGATGGGGGCATACGCCGTTGAACCAGCAATACAAATTGCCTTTGGGAGTGGGGAGCATTCTGACCAACGGGGCGGGACGTTTTGCTCTGGTCGTGATCATCGTCGCAACCGTCCGGTTCGTGACCCAGAAAAAAAAATGGCGATGGGTTTGGCTCGCGGTCCTGCCGCCGACTCTATTCTTATTGACGCAGACTCAATCTCGGACTGCCCTGCTCGGGCTGGCTGTAGCCGGCGTCCTCTTTGTTTTCCTGAGAGGAATAGACTGGCGCTACTTTATCTTGGGCCCCGCGACCGCGGCGGCGATTTTTATATCCGGATTCCGATGGAGGGTTCACGGGAATCTCGGTCGACTGATCCTTCTCAGCGGCCGCGAAGCCACCTGGCAGAGGGGACTCGCCCAAATCCAGAATTCGCCGTTTCTCGGCTGGGGTTTTCATGCCGACCGGATTGTCCTTCAATCCGAGCATATGCATAACTCATTTCTCCATGCGATGATCCAAACGGGCCTCGTCGGCGCCCTAGTTTTCCTAGCCGCTTTTCTGAGCGTCTGGTTCGTCATCTTCAGGGCGCGGCTTTTTTCCCGCGCCCGGACGATGAGCGGGAATGATCAGGCCTGGCTCATGGAGTCGATTATGATCGTCGGTTTCTTAACCACGCGAAGCCTCTTTGAATCGACGGGAGCTTTCTATGGTGTCGATCTCATGCTGCTTGTCCCTGCCCTGGCCTATATCGCCCTCGCGGCCCAAGAGGCGCGTCAACCGGAGATCGACTCGTCCGAACCTCTGGCAGAGGCATCATGAAGATCCTGATTCACACGATGTATTTTCTGCCGGAGTTCGGTAGCGCGCCGATTCTCATGGAGGAGCTGGCGTCATACTTGGCTCAGAAAGGGCATAAAGTCGAGGTCGTGACGACGATTCCCAGGCCTCCCCACAACCGGGCTTATCGGGGAAAGATCTTCGTCCGGGAAACTCGAAACGGTTTTCGGGTCAAACGATTTTTAACCAATTTCACCTCACACCCCATTGGCCGACTTGCCGCTTGGACGATATTCAGCGCTCTGTCCGCGGTCCATTCGTTATCCGCAAGAAAGGGAGACCTGCTTTTCTTTAGGCTGCCCCCGCTCCCCTTGGGGGTGGCCGCCGCGGTCGCCCGGCGCCTTCGCGGCGCAAAGGTCGTGTTGAACGTACAGGATATCCATCCCGACCTGGCCATAGCGGCCGGACTCCTGAGAAATCCGGCCGCGATCCGCATGGCCAAGGTTTTCGAAAGATGGACGTATGATCAAGCCCGGGATATCATCGCCATCAGCGAGGGCTTCAAGAAAAACCTGGTTGCCAAGGGAGTGCCTTCCCGGCGGATCACAGTGATCCCCAATTGGGTCGACACCGACGTCCTCAGGCCGCTTTCCAAACAGAATCCCATCTCTCAAAAGTTCGCTCTGGACCGGCGGTTCTCCGTGATGTATTCCGGAACCCCCAGCTTGAGCAGCTACAAGGCGCTCGTCCGTATGCTTGAGGCCGCCGACAATCTGCGCTCCGAGGATGAAATCATTTTTGTCATCGCCGGAGAAGGCTTGAAGAAAGATGACCTGCGGGCGAAGGCGGCCGGGATGGGCCTGACAAATGTCCTGTTCCTGCCCTTCCAGCCTCTGACCGAACTGCCATACTTCCTGGCTTCCGCCGATGTCCTGCTTGTGCCTCTGGACGCAGAAAAATCCTCTCTTTCCGTTCCGTCCAAACTCTATCATTACATGGCTGCGGGCCGGCCGCTTCTGGGTCTGGCCGCTCCGGATTCCGAGGTCTTTAGGACGATCACTGAGACGGGCTGTGGGTTCTGTGTCCCTCCTGAAGACGCCCGGCAAATGGCCCAGGCCGTCCTAAGCCTCAAACGGGATCCCGATCTCCGCGCGGAAATGGCCGCGCGCGGCCGGGCCTTCGCCCAGAAAAACTTTTCCAGGGATCTTATTTTACGAAGATACGAAAATGTCCTCCAAGCCGCGCGCTAAGCCGGGCCTCGGACGGGCGCTTTTCTTAAAAAGGCCCTTCGATATCGGCCTTTCGACTTTAGGCCTCCTTCTGTCCGCCCCTCTTTGGCTTGCGCTCGCCCTTCTCATCTGGATTGAAGACCGAGGCCCCGTTTTTTACCGCCAAGAGCGCGTCGGCAGAGGCGGGAGGATTTTCAAAGCCTTGAAGTTTCGTTCGATGATCAAGGACGCCGAGAAGGAGGGGACTCCTGTCCAAGCCGTCGAACACGATCCAAGAGTGACAAAGGTTGGCCGTCTGCTGCGGGCGACGGCTATGGATGAGCTCCCTCAGCTGTTTAATATCCTCAAGGGCGACATGAGTTTCGTCGGACCCAGGGCTCTAAGGCCTCACGAGATGGAAGTCCGGGGGGACCCTGACACAAGGGCGATAGAAGACATCCCTGGCTATCAGGACAGGCATGCCGTGCGGCCCGGGCTGACAGGACTGACGCAGGTCTATCTCCCCGGCGAGCTCCCTCGACGCAAGAAATTCCGCTATGATCTTCTCTACATTCGGAAACGAAGTTTCTGGCTGGACTTGAGGCTCATGGTCCTTTCTTTATGGATTACGTTTCGGGGTAAGTGGGAATCTCGCCAGCCCAAGGTATGAACGGCGAGGGCGGTCTAACCCCGGCTTCGGGAACCGCCCTTTGAAGAGGCGTCCTTTGATTCCGGAGGATAAACGAATATAATAGAAAAATATTTGGAGGAATGGAGCGGATTCTCGAGATGAATAGCGTTTATGATGCGGCGATCGTCGGCGGCGGTCCCAGCGGGCTCTATGCGGCCCGCCTGCTGGCAGAACGCGGTCTCAAGGTCGTTCTCCTGGAGAAGAAAGCGGAGATCGGAGCCGATGTCATCTGCACCGGCATCGTAGGCCGGGAAATCTTCCGGGAATTTTCGCTGCCATCGGACTCTGTCCTGAATGATCTTCAAACGATTAAGCTCACCCTATCCTCGAGCCGGGCCCTGACCTATCGGCATCCGGCGCCGTTCGCGGTGATCGTCGACCGAAAAAAGTTTGACCAGGATTTGACCCGGCAAGCGCAGAAGGCCGGTGTCGAAATTGAGCTCGGTTGCAGAGTGAACAACCTTTCCCTGGAACAGGATTTCGTCCGGATCGAAGCTGGAGTGGGCGCGCGGCAGGCCCGAAGGATTTCCGCCAGGATAGCCGTTCTCGCGACCGGCAACGATTATCAGTTGCACAAGAAGGCCGGATTGGGATATCCCAAAGATTTCCTCCTCGGGATCCAGACCGAACTCGCGCAGGCCGGGGGAAAAATCCCGACCGTGTTTATCGGAAAAGATTTCGCCCCAGGAGGATTCGCCTGGGCCGTCCCCGCGGGAGACATGAATAAGATCGGGCTTGTCACAAAAGCCAGACCCCGCTGCTGTTTTAGACACTTTGTCCGGAGATTCTATCCGGATGTCCAGCCGGAGATCTTGTCGCAATCATCGAACATCAAAGCCATCGCCCAAGGACTCGTTTCCCATTCCTACGGCGAGCGCGTTCTGGCTCTAGGCGAAGCGGCCGGCCAAGTGAAAACGACGACGGGAGGCGGAATCTATTATGGACTGCACTGCGCTCAAATCGCTGCGGGCGTTATCCTGAAGTCCTATCGCGCCGGTTCTTTCCACGCCCAAAGGCTGGCGGAATACGAACGATTGTGGAAGGCCTCCCTGAAAAAAGAAATCCTGGTGGGCTATTACGCCCGGAAAATCTATGCCCGGCTGAGCCAATCCCAGATCGAAAGATTGTTCGAACTGGCCCAAACCGACGGGATCCTGCCCTTGGTCCGGCGGGAAGGGAATTTTGACTGGCAGAGCGATCTCCTCATGGACCTCTTCAAGAGAGCGTCTGTTTTTCACATTGTCCAAGCCGTGCTCAAACGGCCTTCATTCGACCGGAGAGATTTTTCTTAAGCAGGCCGGACGACCATGCCCTCTCTGAAAAAAGTCCTGGCCGTCGTGCTCTTCCTCCTCGTCGGGCAGACCGCCCTGAGCCAGAATTATCGCGGATTTCGCGAGGAATCCGAAGCGATTGCTCGAAACGCCAGGTTTTCGCTGGGCCCGTTCCGGTTTTATCCCATGCTGGCGCTGAAGAACGTCGGCTATGATGATAATATTTATTTCGAGGGCCCGGCGGTGTCTGATTATACGGGAACCGTTTCGCCGGGGATCAATGTCTTTTTGCCGTTCCACAATTCCCTGATCCTGTCGTTTATGGATAATCCGGAATACGTCTTTTTCTTGAAGCAAAAATCGCAGCGCACCTTCACCAACAGCTTCTCTCTGGGTCTTAAGTATTTGCTTTTCTATCGGTTTGTCTTGTCGGCGGGCTACCGGCACAGTGAATACAGGGAACCGGTCTCATCGGAATTATTTCGGCCGACGACCAACGTCACCAAGGGATATAACGCCAGTTTTTTTTATGAAACCGCCCGCAAGACTTCGATCGGAGTGGCCTGGGAAGTTGTTTCCTTCGGATACCAGAACGTCGACGCGGCCGGGGTTAGATTTCCCCTAGCCGAGACTCTAGACCGGAAGGAGAAAACGGGGAGTCTCGAATTCTATTATCAACTCTATCCGGAGAGTTTCTTTTTCACGAAGTTCGGCCGTACGGAATATGACTTCGCCTCCATCCAATCCGCTGGGAGGAATGCCTCTTCTGTCTACGGCTTGGCGGGGATCAGGTTTCCTCTGGCCGGATTCGTCCGGGGTCTCTTATCTCTCGGCTATCGAAAATTCCTCCCCGCGGCGGAAGGGAAAAAGACGTTTTCCGGCTTCTTCGGCGACACGGGCCTGGACATCCGACGCGGCAAGCTCGGGGTCCGGGTTCAGTATGGCCGAGATATCGTCTTTTCCTATAACCCAGATGATTACTATTTCATCGATCACAATTACGGATTGGGCCTTTCTTATTATCCGACAGAATTTTTGCGTTTCGACTATAATTACAGTCAGCGAATCCTGGAATACTCCGAAATCGTACGCCAGGATAGGCAAACCGGACATTCAGCCGGCTTTGTCATCCGGGTGTATCGGGACGTCGGCTTGGGCCTGGCCTGGAACTATTCTAAATGGACGTCCACGCCCCTCGGCTTTGCCCGAAAGCGCAATTCCATCGGGGCGACGTTGACCTATCAGTTCTGAAGAAGGTCCGACCGAGCCCAGGCTATCTGGTGCTCGGAAGCAATGAAGGAGTCTTGTATGCGGAAAGCAAACGCTATGTTTGTTTGGGGAGTGATCCTGGGGATCGGACTCGGATCTGTCCCGGCTTGGGCAGGGCAAGTCCGGCAGGAAAGAATGCCGACGGAATACCGCATTGGTGCCAAAGACCTGTTGGAGATCAAGGTGATCGGCGAGGACAAGCTGAGCACAACAGTTCGCGTTTCCGAGGAAGGGAGGATCACCTTTCCTTATTTGGGCGAGATCCTGGTCGACGGTTTGACCGCCGGCGAACTCGAGAAGAAACTCAGCGCTCTCCTCGAGGAAAAATATATCATCAATCCCCAAGTGAAGGTTTCGATCAAGGAATTCCGGAGCAAGAGGGTTTCAATTCTTGGCGCCATCTCCAAGCAGGGGTCTTACGAGCTGTTGGGGCGGACAACCCTCCTCGAGATCCTGGCGGAGGCAGGGGGCCTGGCCCGGGATGCGGGCAAGGAGATCATCGTCATCCGGCAGCAGGCCGACGGCGGAACCGTTTCCTTGAAGATCCCCGTCGAAGATCTCATGCAAAGGGGGGACGCCAAGTACAATCTGGTCCTCGAGCCCAACGATATCATCAATATCCCAGTGGACGAACTCGTCAAGATCTTTGTCTACGGCCAGGTGAAGAATCCGGGGGCCATCCAGGTTCTCCGGTCGAGCGTCCCGACTCTGGTCCGGGCAATCGCCCAGGCGGGCGGATTCACGGAGAGAGCCGCGAAGGGAAACGTCGTTATTCGGAGGAAAGACGCCCAGGGGAATGAACGCGAGATCAAGATCAATGTGAAGGACATCCAAAAGAACAAGGCCAAGGATATCCAGCTCCAGCCTGACGACATCGTCTTTGTGCCGGAGACAATTTTTTAATATCCCCCGGGAAGATACATCGCGCAATGCTCCTTGGAAGGATGGCAGAGAGCGAAGCGAGCGTTGGAAGGAAACCCTAGGCAAGGGTTTCCTTCCAAAAGTATCCCCCGGGAAGATACATCGCGCAATGCTCCTTGGAAGGATATCCCCGCAGAAGGTGAGGAGGGGCCGTTCGAAATTCACCCTGGAATTCACCGAGGGAGACGATTGGCAGGGGGCCGGAGCGGGCATATAATGATCCCCGCACTGCCTGCGAGGAGGTCTGCGGATTGAGCGCCCGTCGAACGGTCCTGACAATGCCAGCCTCAATCATTCGCTGAAGAGATAACCATGGGTCCCAGTCAAAAGCCGGCCGAAAAAAAAGATATTGATCTTTTTGAATACGGACTCATCATCAAAAAAAGGAAGTGGGTCATCGTCAGCACGACTGCGATCCTGGTCGTCTTGGCGCTCATCATCTCGCTCACAACGACGCCCCAGTATCAGGCTACGACCAGCATCCTGATCGAGGAGCCCAGCTCGAGCGTCTTGACTATTCAGGATCTGTTAAGCTCCAGCGCCTACAGCTCGGATGTGCTGGGGACCTATTTCAAGACCCAACTCAAGATCCTCCAAAGCCGTTCCCTGGTGGAAAGAGTGGCGAAAAAAATGAACCTCGCCTCCCGTCCCGAATTGCAATCCCTTCAAAATAAACGCCCCACTTTGTTCCAAATGCTGAAATGGTTCGTGACGCTCAGCTGGCTGGCCCCCCGCAAAACACCCCCGGCCGCGGCCGAGCCGGCAGGAAGTGCGAGCGATCCCTACGCTTTTTATGCTCGACTCATCCTGGACGGCCTGACGGTGGTGCCCGTGACGGAAACCCGGCTGGTCGATGTTAAGTACAAGGCGCCCTCGGCCCGTTTGGCGGCCGATATCGTCAACACCTTGGCCCAGGAATTCATCGCCTTTACGATCGAATCGCGCTTCGAGGCGACCAAGCAAACCTCCGAATTTCTTAACGAGCAGATCGTCAAGTTGCGCGACGATTTGGCCTCGAAAGAGAGGACCCTCCAGAGATTTGGCGAGGACAAGAAATTTCTTGTCACCAGCGACAAAGAAAACAGCGTCCTCTCGAAATTCGGCGATCTGGATAAGGCCTACACCGAAGCCCAGATCGCCCGCGTCTCCGCGGAAGCCCAGTACCGGGAGCTCAAGAGCTTGAGCGTGGATTCCCTGCCGCAATTCATCAACAACCCGCTGATCCAAAGCCTGAAGACCAGCTATCTCCAGGTCAAGAGCGAGTATGAGCAGAAGAGCCGGCTCTACAAGCCGGAGTATGTCGACATGATCCAACTCAAAACGCGTCTCGACACCTTGAAAAGCCAGCTCGAGACGGAAATCCAAAAAGCCGTGGAAGCGGCCCAATCGACCTTCCGGACAGCCCAGAATACGGAAGGCTCTTTGTTCAAGATGCGGGAGGCGCAGCGTGTCGACGTCAACAAAATGAACAGCGACGCCGTCTTCTATAAGAGCCTGGACATGGAGGTTCAGAATATGCGGGCCCTGCTGAGCTCTCTGGTCGCCAAGCAGAATGAAACGGGCGTCTCGGCCAGGTTGAGCGGTCTGAACACGAGCAACATCAAGATCGTAGATCCGGCTCTTGTGCCCGAAAAACCGGTTTCCCCCAATACACAAAGGAATTTGATCGTCGCCCTCCTCCTGGGCTTAATCGGCGGCCTCGGCCTGGCCTTTCTCGCCGAATCCCTGGATAACACGGTGAAAGGCCCGGACGATCTCCAGAAGCTGACAGGACTGCCCTCCTTTGGCATCATCCCTCACTTTTCTGCAGGATTGGCCAAGGGCCGGGCCGGCTATCGCAGATCCTATGCAGCGGCAGAGCAAAACGGCCCCGGCGGCGAGAGGCTGGCCGATATTCGAGACGTCGAGCTGATCAATCATCTCTTCCCCAAGCTTCCCATTGCCGAGGATTATCGGACGATCCGGACATCGATCTTATTTTCGCAAACCGAAGTGGGGCCGAAAACTATTGCCTTTACCAGTCCGTCTCCCCAGGAAGGCAAGTCAGCGACCCTGACCAATGTAGCGGTTTCATTCGCCCAACTCGGAGAAAAAGTCCTGGCCATCGACGCCGACTTGAGAAAACCCCGTCTTCATAAGATCTTCAAGATCAAAGACAGCGTCGGGCTGAGCGGCTATTTGACGGGCCGCATGCCCCTGGTCGACGTGATTCAAAAAACTTTTGCTGAAAATATTTGGCTCCTGCCCAGCGGACCCCATCCCCCCAACCCCGCCGAGCTTCTGAATTCCAAACGTATGCAGGATCTCTTGTCGATCGTCAAGGACAGCTTTGATGTCATCCTCATCGATACTCCCCCCGTCCTGGCCGTCATTGATTCCGTCATCGTCAGTTCTTTTTCCGATCTGACCATCCTCATCATTAAAACTCACAGCACTAAACGCAAAGCGTTGCTCAGGGCGATTGAGGAGTTGAAAAAAGCCAAAGCGGATGTCGCCGGCGCCGTTTTCAATGATATGAAGATGAGGAGCGACGGTTATTATGCGCCGTACTTTCAGTACGAATACTACCAGGACAAGCCCGGCGACGAGGGGCGGTCCAAGACCGAGAAGAGGACATCCCGCTGACATCATCCTTACCTGCCATGGAAAGGCCGATCTCCCGCTCATCCCCCCTAGCCGGGGCTCGGGGCGATACTCTCCGACGAACCATAATCGAGGCCGGGCTTTTGGCGCTCCTTGTCGTCAGCCCGCTCCCGGCGGCCTCCACAGATGATTGGGCCGTCTTAATCATCGAACTGGCCGCCATTGCTCTGACGGCGGTCTATGTCCTGCTGGGCCGTCCGGCGCCGGATAGTGGTGGACCGTCGGCGAAGCTGCGGAGGCTGAAGTACGTTCTTGCCGGACTCGTCCTCTGGGTTGGATTCCAGCTTCTTCCGCTTCCCGTATTTCTTCTCCGATGGCTTTCTCCCCGGGCGGTGTCCCTCCGCCAGGAATTTTCGCCTCGCTTTGGCCAAGCGAAATTTTTAAGCCTGTCCCTCGTCCCGTCCGCCACGCTGCGGGAGGCCTTGGAGCTCTTATCCTATTTTCTGATCGGGTTTCTGGTGATTAAGACGATCACCCATCGCCGCCAGATCCGACGGATGATGACGGTGCTCGTCGCGATGGGCGTCTTCGAGGCCGTCTACGGACTTTATGAGCTCTCCCAAAAGAATCCTAGAGTCCTGTTTTACAAAAAAGTATTCAATCTGGATTCAGCCAGCGGGACGTTCATCAACCGGAACCATTTTTCAGGGTATCTCGAACTCATCCTCCCCTTAGCCATTGGCCTGCTCATTTCCCGCGTCGATTTCTTTGGCCCGCCAGGCCGGAAATGGCGGGATCGTCTGGCTCAAGCGACGGGAAAAGATGCTTTCCTCAACCTGCTGCTCCTCATCGGACTGGCTGTCATTTCGCTCGGGATCGTTCAATCACATTCCCGCTCCGGCATTTTTCTTCTCTTGCTGGCCGTCATCGTTTTCCTCGAAATGGCCGCTTTTCACCTCAGCCTGGCTCGCCATCGCCAGGCTTGGGTCCGAAAAATTCTCGTCGGTTCTTTTCTACTCGTCACAGCCTTTGCTCTTTATATCGGCGTCGAATCGATGGTGGGGCGTTTTTCGCTGGACAACCTGCTCCATGACGGACGGCCGCGCTTGTGGAGCAACGTTCTGGCGATCGTGCGAGATTTCCCGATCGCGGGGACCGGTCTGGGGACATTCGCTTCCGTCTTTCCCGTCTATGAAACGATAACCTTTGAAGGCATGGCCTTGGTCCATGCCCATAACGATTACCTCGAGTTTCTTTCAGAACTCGGCCTCATCGGATTCCTCCTCCTGGCAGGAGCCGTTCTTTGGATCGCCTTGGGTTCATTCCTGGCTTGGTTCAAACGGAGGAATCCGGAAGTCAAGGGCCTGGCGCTCGGGGGGATCATCGCCGTCTTCCTCATGCTGATACACAGCCTCACTGATTTCAACCTCCACATTCCGGCCAACCTCCTGTTATTTGCCGTCGTCTTGAGCCTGACCCATGTCACTGTGTATCACGGGAAATCTTGAGATGATAAAGAAAGCAGTCCTTTTTCTCTTTTTGGCGGTTGTCGCGTTGGCCGATATCATCCTGTATCGGGGAAACTATCTTTATTACCAAGCCACGGAGCGGACCGCCAATCTAGATAGAAAAATCCGCCTCCTAGAAAAAGGACAAACAGGGATGACCTGGAACAGCCTTCTCGCCCTCGAATCGGCTAAGACTTATTTTGAGAGAGGAGTTATTCAGCTGGGAGATCCGAATCGCCGCGACGATGATTTCCGAAGAGCCTACGATTGTTTTCTCCAGTCTTTGAGCTTGAATCCGCTGTCTGCGGCCGCCCATTTTTATTTCGCCCAAGCTCTTCAATACATGGAGTTCGTGGGCCTTCCGGTTCGAGAGAATTCGCTGGATGAGTATAAAAAGTCGGCCCGGCTTTCAGGGCAGGACGCGGAAATATTCGCCGCAGCCGGAAAAGCGCTCCTTTCCCGATGGCCGAGCCTATCCTCAGAGGACCAGCAGATGGCGCTTGATATCGTGAGGTCGAGCCTGGCTGGCAAAGACCTGGCCAAAACACGGGCAGTTCTTGAACTTTGGTTTCTTCATATCAGGGATTATGCGGTCATTGAAAAAGTCCTTCCCCAGGATGCCGCCGTCGATCGTCTGTTCGCCCAATTTCTAGGCGAGCGATCGCTATCGAGAGAAGAGCGGGTCAGGGTTCTCAGCCGGGCCGAAGAGCTAGATTTCCGCAGAGCCAAAAATGATGCAGCCGTCGGCCAAGCGGCGCTGAGCCTTTTTCACATCCAAGAGGCCGCGGCTCATTTGAAATCTGCTCTGGCCGGGTTGCAAGGCGTTTTTTTCTATCAAAACCTGGCCAACCAAAGCCCTATCGACCCCCTGGAGTTCAATGAAACGCTCAAGGCCGTCCTCCTCGCCCTAGCCAAATGCAGGATTGAAGAATCCCGCAAGATAGAGGGAGCGCTGAATGATTTGCGCTCCTACCTAAAGCTGGAGGATCAACTGGCGGGGGCAACGAACCTGGAGAACTTCCTCAAAGAAAGGAGCCTGATTGGAGACAGGGCGGGGTCGAGCTTGAAGAACCTGTCCGTGTTTTCGTTTGAGCTCCTGCTGGCCTACAAGCAAAACCGCTACAGGGATATCATTCAGGCTGGCCAGGCCCTGGAGTCGAGCGTGCTCGTCGTCCCCCAGGGGGTCAGAGGGGATTATGCTGATATTCTGGAGCTTGTCGGCGATGCCTGCCAAAAACTTGACGATCTTTATGAATCTAATAATTTTTACAAAAAAGCGTCCGACCTTCAGGGGCCGAATATCGTTCTTCTGGCCAAGATGATGAAAAACTTCGAACGGCTGAATGACCTGGATGGCCTGAAGACGGTTGGCCAGGCGATCCAGCGAATCATCGAAGCCGGCCTGCCGGCGAGTGAGGAAACGATTCCATTGGGGGATGCATATCTGCGGAAGCTCTCCCTGGACGGGCGAAAATACCGGCTGAATCTAATATTTTCTGAATCCGCTTCTGAGCCCTTGCCGTTTCTTTCCGTCTTTTTCAACGGCTTGGTTGTTTGGGAGGATTATCTCCAAGGCCACATCCTGAGCCTGGACTTGGCGTCCGCAGTCGGAGATAACACGCTGCGCATTCAAGCCCTGAACATACCTTTGAAAATTCTTAGATTATCCCTGACGTCGCTGGAGGATCCGGCAACCGTCCTTCGATAAAAGTTAGCATCCCGGTCGGTGTGATTTTCTATCGGCGCCGGAATCGCCCCCCGGCCCCCCGGGGAACCAGTCCCGTCGGTTCCCCCCGTCGAAAGGACGATGGGGCCCCTCTCCGCTAGGGGGGCTTCAGGAGCGATCCCGACACCTCTTTAAAATCACACATCTAGGGATGTCTTTCTGATAAAACTTTCGCTTGACATTTTCTGCGAGCCCTTCCATAATTTTGAGCGGCTAAGGTTCAGAGGATCTGATGGTTAGAGGCCCAAGGAAGCATTCCCTCGTATTTGGTTCAATTTTTCTTGCACTCCTAGTCTGGGCGTCGGTTCTTCCACTCCAGGCTCAGGCGCCTGAGAGGGGGAATCTTGTTGGTTATGTGTATGACCGGGATGGGAAGACACCCGTCGAGGGTGCGGTTGTCATTGTCAAGAACGTATCCACCGGAACATTGGTTAAAGCCGAGCCGACAAACAAGCTTGGCATGTTCAAGATTGAAGGCCTGACCAAGGGGATTTACAGCTTCGGGATCACGACACCCCAGGGAGATTTCAACGGGAACGAACTCATCGGAATACTGGCCAACGAAACCGCCAAGATTTCCATCTCCCTCAATGCTTATGAGGGACAGGTCCGGTCGGCCGTTCAATTTGTGTTGAGGGAGCAACAGGAGAGAGATGGCGAGGCGAGAGTCGGTCGCGTCGTTGGCTATAACGCCGGTACCGGGGAAGCCGAAGTGTTCATCGAGAGGGGTCTCCTGCAGCTCGATGACAATATCCGTGTCAGGGGAACAGCCACCGATTTTTATCAGGATGTCAAATCCTTGAAAATCAGCGGCGTTGCCGTCCGGCGTGCCCTGGCTGGACAGAATGTCTTTGTGAAAGTCGCTCAGTCGTCCGATTTTGGCGACATCGTCTATGTCATCTGCAAGAGGGGAGTCCTGCCCATTTTTTGGATTCCCTGGGGAACGGCCGTGGTGACCTTAGGGACGCTTGGGCTGATCGAGTTGACCGAGAAGATTTGCGTATCGCCTTTTAAAAAATAAACACTCCGGTTTACTCAGGGGGGACAATCTGATAGCATGAAAGGATCGTCCCATGCCTTTTTCTAAAAAAAACGCAATCCTGATCATCCTCCTGACGATGGGGGCGAATTATGCTGCGGCCGGATCGGCCTATTCGCTCCAGGAAGCCAGACGGGTTGTCCAGGGCTTGGAAAAAATTCAGAAAGAAAGCCGGAGTCGGGCCGGAGCTCCGTTGAGAGCGACGGATTTCACGGAAAGTGAGCTGAATTCCTACATCGCGTACCGTATCGATGTCGAAAAAGAGCAGGTTATGAAAGAGCTCCGGCTGAAGCTTTTTGCCGAGAATCGCATTGAAGGGAAGATCTTCATCGACCTGAGCGGCCAAAAACTTCCGCTTTCCCTTAAGCCCCAGATGAATCTCTATTTTGAAGGGACTTTTCAAATTCAAAACGGATATATCCGCCTGGATTTTCAGAAGCTCTTCCTGGAAGAGAGGCAGGTGCCCTTGATGCTCTTGGATATAATCATCTATATCGCTTCCAAGATCGGGAATACGGAGGCGACGAGCATCAACGACTGGTACCTCCTGCCGAACGGAATCAAGGATATGCGGACCGGCCCCGGCCGGGTGACGGTCTTTGATTAGACGGAACCATGATCAGAGTCATTAGCGGACTGTATAAGGGAAAGAGACTGAAAAAAGTCCCCAGCCCGAGCGTCAGGCCTATGCCGGATAAACTCAAATCGGCGCTATTCAATATCCTCCGTGATGAGGTGAGGGGCATGATCGTCTTGGACGGCTTTGCCGGCACAGGTTCGGTCGGCATCGAGGCTCTGAGCCGGGGCGCCCAGAAAGCCGTCTTTATCGAAGAATCCTATCAGGCCGTCGGCGTCATCAAACACAATATCGAAAAGTGCGGGGCGGGAGAGCGGGCCCGGATTCTGGCCAAGGAATTCAACCGGGCCGTGATTCAGCTAGGACAAGAAAAGGCATGCTTTGATATCATATTTCTGGACCCGCCTTACAAGCTCCTGGATGAGAGGAACCCGCTCAAAGTGATTAAAAAGCGGGGGATTCTTGCAGCCGGCGGACTGATCGCCCTCCGTCATCATTTCAAGACCCGGTTTGAAGCCAGATATTTTCGGTTGCGCAGGCAAGTGACTCTTGGAGACGACACCCTTTCTTTTTATCAAGAATAATCCTGCCCGGTTTCTTCCCGCCTTCCCCTTTCCACCCCCAAAGCCCCGGGCGGGAGCTTGCCCTAGCTCGACGGTCGTCTAATAACAAAAAAACCATTCCTGCCGCACTTTTTTGCTTGCCAGAGCGGGGCAAATCGATTAAAATAAAACCTTGGAGATCGGCGAACCGATTCCGGGTGCACACATGAGCAAGGACGATTCTAAAATCATTCCCTTCTGGGAGAAGACGCCTTTGATCGGAGAGGAAGAGATTTTCTCCGAGCTCGCCGAACGGAAAGGCACGAGTCTCTTTCTGGGCAAATACACGCTGTCCGAAGTCTTCGCCGTTCTTGGCAAGAAGAATTTTTTCAAGGAAGCCAGGCGACGTTCGCTCTGGCCCCTCCAGTTTGACCTGGATTCCTCCTCTTTTCCACTCCAGAGGTTTCAGGTTTTCTATCGGGAGAAAGATCCCCAAAATGTCATTGTCGACTTGAAGATTCGGGAAAGTATATTTTCGCCGAAAATCGATTATGTTATCGATTTCCCCTTGCCGGACCTTCGCTCGCTGTCCATTGAATGGCTCACGCTCCAGGATCCGCGCGAAGGATTCTCGGATAAGAGAGGGGCCCTCCCCGGCCAGATGCACCCCGGGCTGGGGATGAGCAAGAAAATCATGGATATTTTTATCTATCTGGGACGTTTGATGGACAAGGATTGCATTCTTGCTTTCCCCGCCTATTATCACAATGCCGTCCTCTTCTCCCGCTATTTCCATTTTCTCAACCCTCTCAAAGAAGCCGAGGTCCAGTCGATCAGGCACACGTTCAGCCATGTGTCCATCAAGCAGTTGGCTTGGGTTGCCTATCTGAGCTGTCTGCGGATGTCGAACGGAGAGGCGTACGAGTGGAAAGCCGAGGAGCAGGCTTATCCTTTGACCAGACCGCTCAAGGAGTATTTTGACTCGAGAGGCTATAGAGAGAGTGTCAAATATTATATGAAAAAGCTGCAGTTCACCATTGACTGGGACGGCTACGAAAAAAAGAAGAGTCTGATTCCCGCCTAGGCGCAATCGGCTTTGCCAAATACGGACGAATCTGGTACAATATGTGGTCCTGACGGAGGAATGACGACTGATGAAGAAAGATATCCATCCCAACTATGAGGAATGCCTAGTAACCTGCGCTTGCGGCAATACCTTTAAAACGCGTTCCACTAAAAAAGAGATCCGCGTCGAGATCTGCTCCCAATGTCACCCCTTCTTTACCGGCAAGCAGAAGTTTATCGACAGCGCCGGCCGCGTCGAGAAGTTCAGGAAAAAATATGGCGATTCCAAGCCAAAGAAATAGGCGCGATGTTTCCCGAGCTCGAGACTATTGAGGCGAAGTATCGACAGCTAACGCTTTCTCTCTCCGATCCGGCGCTCGTCGCCAACCCATTGAAAATCAAGGAGATTGCCAAGGAGCGAGCCGAACTCGAGCCGTTGGTCAGGAAATTCACCGACTACAAGAAAAGCCTTAAGGATATCCAGGATTCCCGGGACATAATCGCTGACCCCGCGGCCGAGCCCGAGCTGAAGGCTATGGCTGCCGCCGAGATCGAATCGCTCGAGGCCAGGGCCGAGGCGCTGGCCGGCGAGCTCAAGGTTCTCCTCCTGCCCAAAGACCCCCTCGATGAGAAGAACGTCTTCCTGGAGATCCGGGCCGGCGCCGGCGGCGATGAGTCGTCGCTCTTCGCCCAGGATCTTTTCCGCATGTACGCGCGGTACGCCGAAAAAAAAGGCTGGAAATTTGAGGTCATCGACACCAGCCTTTCGCCGATCGGAGGTTTCAAAGAGGTCATTGCCAGCATTCAAGGAAAACGGGTTTATTCTCAGCTGAAATATGAAAGCGGCGTCCACCGCGTCCAGCGCGTCCCCAAGACAGAAGCCGGAGGCCGCATTCATACTTCGACCGTGACCGTGGCCGTGCTTCCCGAAGCCGACGAGATCGATGTCAAGATCGATCCCAAGGATCTCCGCATCGAGGCTTTCGGCGCCTCGGGCCCCGGCGGACAAAATGTCAACCGCAATTACACCGCCATTCGCGTCACCCATAAACCTTCGGGGCTCGTCGTGTCCTGCCAAGACGAGAAATCGCAACACCGGAACAAGGAGAAGGCATTGCGCGTTCTCCGGTCGCGCTTGATGGAGATCGCCCGGAGCGAACAACAGGAGCAAATCGCTCAGCACCGGCGCTCTCAAGTTGGGACCGGAGAACGGAGCGAAAAAATCCGGACTTATAATTTTCCCCAGTCCCGGGTGACCGACCACCGACTCAGCGAAAGCTTCTACAACCTCAGCGCTCTTCTCGATGGCGAACTGGATGCGATCATCGAGAAACTGGTTCATCCAAACCAGTCCCGTTCCCCGGACAACAAAGAATCTCATTGAAAACGGTTCGGGAAGTTTTTCTCCAGGGAAAGACCAGACTGCAACGCTTGCCGGGGGTCAACGCGGCCCTGGAAGCCAGGATCCTTCTCCTTAAATCCGCCGCGCTTTCTGAACAGGAATTTTGGGCGTCTCAGGATCGACCTCTCCCGGAAGCGGCGGAGAGTCGTTACTGGCTGTTCGTTCGTAAACGCCTCGACCGGTGGCCGCTAGCCTATCTCACAGGAGAAAAAGAATTTTGGTCCCGGCCCTATCTCGTTTTTCCCGGCGTCTTTATCCCGCGGCCCGAGACGGAGTTGCTTGTCGAGAGGGTCCGGGCGCTATCTGCGGGGAAGCCGGAAATCATCGTTGAAATCGGCACCGGAAGCGGCGCGATCGCCGTGTCGCTGGCCAAAGAGTTGCCCCAGGCTCGCATCATCGCGACAGATATCAGCCTCAGGGCCCTGAAGGCAGCGGCCCTCAACGCGGCGCGCCACGACGCGCTTCGAGTGGCCTTTACCCAAGGTGACCTTTTCGCTCCGCTCAAGGCTCGTTCACTTGAAGGACGCGTTCATTTACTCGTTTCCAATCCGCCCTATGTATCTGAGGCGGACTGGCGGCTGTGCGCGCCGGAAATCCGGGAGCATGAGCCGAAGAGAGCCCTGGTTCCGGGCACTACGGGGCTCGAATTTATCCGGCGGCTGGCCCGGGGCTCAGGCGAATTTCTTCGGCCGGGCGGCCGCTTTGTCCTTGAAATAGGCGACAAACAGGCAGAGTCCGTTCTATCTCTTCTTGATCGAAGCTGGGAAGATATCCGTGTTTCGAACGATCTCAACGGGATTCCGCGGGTCGTTGAATGCCGGAAACCGCGAAGCTAAGGCCGTTGCCCCCCTATAGATACATAGCCTGATGCTCCTTGGAAGGAAGGCAGCGCGCGAAGCGAGCGTTGGAAGGAAACCCTAGAAGAGGGTTTCCTGCCAAGAGTGTCCGACGGGACTGGTTCCCCCGGGGTCGGGGGCAACGGACGGACTTAGCACCGCCCAAAAAAACGATTCCTCTAAGTTTTGGGGGGCAGCATTTCGGAATATCCTTTGATGTCGGGGACATAGGACGTCGTCTCGAAACGGATTTTCTCCCATTTTTCGAGCTTAAGCGAACAGAAGGCATCGACGACTTGAGGATCGAATTGAGTGCGTCCATTCCGAAGGATTTCGCGCTTAGCGGCCTTGAAATCGCGGACTTCCCTGTAGGGCCGGTGAGAGGTGATGGCGTCGAGCGCATCGGCCAGGGCAAAGATCCTGGCCTCAAGGGGAATCGTGTCTTTCTTGAGCCGGGCGGGATAGCCTGTGCCGTCATAGCGCTCGTGATGGCAAAGGATGATGTTCCCCACGGTTTTGACGAGTTTGATCTCCTTGATCAGCCCAAAACCCAGCGCTGGGTGGAGCCGGATTTTGTCCCATTCATCGGCGGCCAGGCTTCCGGGTTTCTTAAGAACGGCATCCGGGATAGCGATTTTTCCTATGTCGTGGAGGAGGGCGCCCCGGCGGATATCATCCAGGACGGCCGGATCTTGGAGCCCGAGGATTTTGGCCAGGACTTGGCTGTACTTGGCGACCGTCTGCGAATGGCCGAAAGTTTCGACGTCCCTGAGGTCAAGCGCCGTCATTAAGTTTTGCAAGGTTGAATCATAAATTTCTTGAAGCTCTACAGCCCGTTTGTGGTTCTTCGTTTGTTCAAGTCTCAGCCGGCGCAGGCTCTTGGCATAGATGGCATTCCGTTCCAGAAGGTCCTTCTTGGCCCATTCGTTCTTGACGGCGGAGATAATGCCGAGGTAATGGTCGACGCTGGCGAGATGATCGGCGAGACCGCCCTGGAGAAGTTCGAGTCCGAGCTCGGAGTCCTGACGGCGAGAGAGAACGATGACCGATAGCTGCGGATGGCACCTCCGCAGCTGGCCAAGGAACTCGCCCGGCTGCTCGCCCAGGCAGCCGAGGCTGGCGACAAGCATCGAATATCTTTTTTCAGGCTGGAGCAGCTTGAGGCTTTGGGCGCGGGAGTCAGCCGTGACGACTTCGGCATCCAATGTCCGAAGAAGACGAGAGAGGGAATCCCGCCCCGCCCCTATCTCATCCAAAAGGAGAATTCCACGTGTGCTCATCCCGGTCACGGGCCGGTTTCTTTATACTTCATTTTTTGGTAAGATTCAAGGAGCGGGAACGGGACAGGTGACTCCTACCTTTTTTCTTCACCCCTAGGGGTGAGTGGGAGGCAGGAAAAATCCCCTAAAGAATCGTCGAGAAAGGTGATTGATGAGCTCTTTCCCATCATTTACGATAGGCTCGATACGGAGCGAGGTGAAGAAGTGCTATGCGCTTCTGAAGGAGATCCTTTCCTCCAGACCATGAGCCCAATCTTAAGAACGTACGAGGTTCGATGAGGAGAACGACCATGACGCCAAAGGGAGACGTGTTGGATGAATCGACGATAATCATCGGCGAAATCGAAAGCAACCTGGAAAAAGCACTGCAGAGGCGGAAGGAAGACATCGAGCGGGAACTCCAGGAACGGATTCGGAGAGAAAAAGAGGAGTCGGATAAAAAGCTGTCCGTGGTTCAGCAGGAGTTTGAAAAAGAAAAAGAGACTTTGAAGGATTACCGGGGTGCCATTTCGGAATTCGAGACGGTCCGGGACTCCCTCCAGGTCCAGATCAGTGAGCATCTGGGAAAAGCGGCGAACTATCAGAAAGAGATCGAGAAGCTCACCGGCCAAACCCTGGAGGAGCTCAAGACTATCAGCGAGCTCAGCTCGAAGCTGACCGAGCTGCGCCGGTCGACGGAAGTCAAAGTGACCGAGCTGAGGACGAAGCTCAGGGAAAAATACGGGATCGTGACCGAAAGTCTGGAAGAGAAGAGCGATAGCGAGATCGTCGTGGATCTGGAGCAGGAGCTGAACAAGCTCAAAAAAATTAAGGAACTGCTAGAGACAGACCCCGAGGCATCCAAAGGATCGACCGGCAATCCCGGCCAAGGCCAGGCTGCGGCTCCCACAACGGCCCCCGAAGAGTCCGACCCTCCTCAGGCGCAGGGGGAATTCCGGATGCCCGAAATCAACCAGTTCATCGAAGATCTGAGCCGACAGGCCAAGGAAGGAGGGGACGCGGAATCCTTTCCGGACCTAACGAAATCCAAGCACTCGGACAAGAGGGTTCCGATGGACGACCTCGACTTCCAGTCGGTCTTTGAGACTTTAGAAAAATACCGCAAAGCCGAGCCGACGGATAATAACGGCGAGATCAGCTATTTCCAAAACCGGGATCATATGGTTCTTGACGGCGAGTCCTTGGTCCGGGCCGTGATTCACATGCTGGAAGACGCCAAGAAGATGTACCAGAAACTTGTCCAGGTCGAAGCCGCCAAAGACCAGTTTTTCATTAAACAGGAGCTGATCAACAGCCAGGAGATCCTGCGTAAGGTCATCCTCCGCAGCGTCAAGATGTGTGAAAAGGATAATTGCTCGCTGCCCGAATACACAGCGGATATTTTGAATGTGAACGTCCTCAAGGATATCCTGGAAAAATTGAATATGGATAACTGGAGCAACGAGGAAGATTTCAGCGCCTTCGAGAGCTTCGCCACGAAGCTTAAGGACACGTTTTATAAGAAGATCACCCCTCCGGCTGTTTATTTGAAGTCGATCGTAGACCAACTGGAGAGCTGAGGCTGGGACGCCTGCCGGCGTCCGAGCTCACACGATCGGGTTTTCTCTCTTTTCCAGCAAGTGGAAATACGTCTCAAGCAGCTTCCTGTCCTCGGCCGACAAATCCTTAAATTTCAGCCCCGTGTAAAAGTATGAAGAATGGGGGGAAGCCTTCTGGGAATAGACGACATCCCCTTTGAGGAGGTTGGCCTGGTTTCCCAGGATGAGAAAGAAATCGAAGGTCCTGGCCAGCGGAAACTGCGTTTCCGATGAGATTTTTGCCCCGCCCAGGCTGAGATCGACGGTTGTGGCCACCTTGTGGCCTCCGTTTTCGTTATAGATGCAAAGGGTGGACGCATAATAGCGTTCGTATTTTCTCTTTTCCACGATCGCTCTTTCTTGACCGGGAAGGACGCCGGACCGGCCCATGACCGTGGCCTTTTCGCGGACATAGGCGCAGACCTTATTCTTGGTAATGAGGTTCTCGTTGTAAGGAAGGTTTTTGAACCTCTTGCCCTTAGCCTCGGCCAGGGCCATGTCGGCTTCACCGGCGATTTTCTTGAGGATGGTTTTCGTGGCCGCGCCGGGTGTCGTCAAATCCCGGCGGGGAAAAAGCGTCACCCCGAAACTCATGGTCAGGTTGTGTCGGGGCTGAAATTCCTCGTGCTCGAAATAATGGTCTTCGATGTTGCGGCGGATCCTTTCCGTGAGAAGCGTGGCTTCTTCAATGTTCTTGACTCCGGCCAGGAAAAAAAGGAATTCCTCGCCTCCATACCGGCAAAGGATATCATCCTCGCGGATCGATGACTTCAGGACTCCCGCTAGCTCCCGGAGGAGCCGGTTCCCGGCCTCATGTCCGTTCCGGTCATTGTAATTCTTGAACCAGTCCACGTCGCCCATGGCCATGGCATAGGAATCGATTTCCTGACGCCGCTTCCCTTGCGATTCGATTTTCTGGATGACTTTTTCGAAGAACGGGTCCGGCCGGAGAAGACCCGTCAGGGCGTCGAACTGAATGAGGTTCAGCTTGGTCATGGCGATGGAGATGTGCTCGGATAGGCCGCGCATAATCTGCTGGTCTTCCTGGCTGAATCCCGCCTGGCTGATCTTGTCCTCCACGGCCTTATCATAAACCTCGATGGCGCCGATCACCTCCTTATCGTGTTTGAGAGGCGTGCTCAGGATGCTGTAAAGCGGCGTCCGAAGCTGCTGCTGATAGCGGCTGGAGAACCCCGGGTCGGCCGAAGCGTTGACGCGGTTTATCTCTTCTCCCGTCCGGG
>Ga0315268_10000991_pt1 | contig 33106 bp, 38 predicted proteins | sample C1_top_MG_FD_204535 | JGI IMG/M metagenome (GOLD analysis project Ga0315268, IMG submission 204535) | Sediment microbial communities from Yellowstone Lake, YNP, Wyoming, USA - C1_top | ecosystem: Environmental > Aquatic > Freshwater > Lake > Sediment | place: USA: Wyoming | collected 2017-08-01
AATGTCAATGACGGAGACTGCAGCGAAGACACAACAATGCACATATCTATCGAGAACAGTGGAAGAGACAGCGAAGCTATAGACCTGGAAGTCACAAGCTCTTTTGGCACAATTTTCACAGATTCATTCGACCTTGACGGCATTGATGATACTGACAATACATATTCAGAGAGCGAGAGAATCGACCTTTCAGGAATGGGTGATGGCACATACGAAGTGACTGCCGTTGCTCGATACAATGACCAAGAAGTAGAAGAGACAACAGAATTCACAGTAACTTGCCATCGGGAAACCATGCAACAAAATGACATCTATAATGAGCCAGAATATGTCGCTCCTATAAGATCTGCTGCTGACCGAAGCTTCCTATACAACACAGGAGAGCAGCCTGTTGATGTTGTGCTACCGCCACAGATACCAACATTCGATTCACCTAAACCAGCACCACAACAGACAAGCACCCTGACATATGTGGCACTATTCTTTGCAAATATCGCCATACTTGTATTCATCATACTATTGGCAATGCCACTCTACGACACATATAAAAATAAATAGATATATTCATTTATCTGTGTAAAAAGGGGCAGAGCATGACAAAACCTGTGAAAGAAGGATTAGACAAGATAATAGACGAAATCGCGGAACTTCTAGGCACGGGAGGCAATGTCCAAGAGCCAATACAGCTCATACGGAAAACCTCAAGGAAAAAATACACTGAAGGCTACATAGTAGCACGCTACCTCAACCATGAGCCTACACCCAAGGCGCTGCTGGATTATGCAGTCCGCACAAGGGATGAGATAAAGGAAGAGTATACTCCAAAAGAAAAAAAACAAAAATCATATTCAATAGAAAAAGGGACAGTCCCAAAATTCGCCTTCTTTGAGATTGTCAATGAGTTGCTGAGAAGGGAAGAATACACGACAGTCGAAAGCATCGATGAGGCGATAGGGAACACTGACGCATCAGTGCTAAGGCATTACTACGGCGACCTGCAATGCGAAGAAGACAATTATTACAGGCTTGTAGGACTTGTGACAGGAAAAAAGCTCGACGCAGAACAAACAGAGAAACTAAAGAGCAAAAATACAGGGGTCCCTGAGGAATACAATCTCACAGGAAAGTATGATATAGGACAAATCGTGTCATTCCCTTTTGGAATAGGGGTCATACTCATGAAACGAGAGCACAACAAGATCATAGCAGCGATGGAAGACAAGACACTCATGACATACCTGGAAAAAGGAGAAGAGCACAGCGAGATATTCAGGAGACGCAATGCACTGGAGACAACACCCACAGAAGGCTACGGAAAAGGCGGATACCAACCAAGGTGAGAGAGATGAAAACAATAGACAACTTATTTGATAAAGTCCCGAGCAAGGAATTCGTGACACTTGTCCATAAGATAGGCGAACTGCTAGGAGTTGCAAACGGCAACATCCATTACCAGGAGCAGCTCATATCAAACGCATGCAAAAAGACAGAATACAAACCAAAGACAGATGATGAGATACGCTGCTACTGCCTCGGCGAAGCAGATGTACCAAAGACAGTATATGCGTGCGCAGTAGGCGTGCTTGAACGCGCTGCAAGAGGAGAGATAAAGATAGAAGACAAGAACTTGAAGTCAGGCAAGGCCTCTGACATGTTCGAGCCATTCATGTATGACTATCACGAGACTTACGAGATTGGGCAGAGAATGATACTGGGCAGCACAGTCGCGATGGTAGTAGAAAAACTGCCAAGAGACAGGATAATGGTACGCTACGGCAAGAACACTATGAAAGTCCTATATGAAAACGTCATGGATTACAAACCCCAAGACAGATATGAGAAAGGACAAAGAATAAAGACTGAGTTCGGTATAGCCACTGTCATAGAGATACTTCCGCACAACATGATGAAAGTTAGGCACCAGGACAGGAAATCAATGATACTCCTCATGAATGTCGCTGAGGAAGACCTGCATTATTCACGCGACGAGAGCCCGTACCTGCAAGCGCACAGAGTAGACCTTTAGGCAAAACTAGATAATCTTTTTTGCTTCTCTATATCATCAAGAAGCCTGCTCTGCCTTAGAAGAGGAGATATATCGAAATCGAGTATATTCTCGTCGGAAAATTTACGGCTTCACACTAGTCACTGGACATTCTCGCATAAGCTATTTAAGCATCGGATATGTATATTTACCGTTGCTGAAATGAGCTATCATGAACAAATACATATTTGGGAGTTCCCACCAACCTTGACATTCATACGATTGGAGGAGAATTTTAGGTCAGAATTATTCCGCAGATTACTATCAAAATTCAGTTCTCAACAAAAATTATTAGATATCATAAACCGCACAAGTGAAAAATACAATATCAAAAGAAAGCACAGCCGTGGAAATTTGTATTGTTGGATAAAAGGAAATAATATTGACAGAGGTCGAAGAAAAACTATTAATATCCCTCTTTGGGTACTTATTGAGTTCTCAAAGATTATTTCAAATAGTATTCTTCCAGATAATGAGATTATGAAAAATATCGAAAAGAATATCGAATATTATACCGGTTGGGGAAAAGCAAATCCGGTAATTCAGCCTAAACTACCATTATTACTAACACCAGAACTTGTTTCTGTCATATTTCACTTCCTCGGAGACGGACACATCGGCAGCCATGGTGTCAGTTCATCCTACCGCCAGATGAACGATAAAGGCCTCCGCAATTTTCTTGATAAACTCCAAAATTGCTTCGGTAATTTTGAATATAGCAAACAAGAGTTCGCAGATGGTCGTCTCAATGTTCCAAAGGTCATAACGGACTTCTATGTTTATTATTTCAACCTTCCTGACACAAGCACCTTCAAAGGATACGTTACGGACCAATTAAAAAAATTCGACAAGGATTTCCTGGTTGCAAGCCTTACATCATTCATCATCGATGAAGGCAATATAAATGATTGCATAACTGTTTACTCAAAAAATCTCCGCCTTATCGAAGATATTCGTGAAATCGGACTGCTTTGCGGTTATCTTTGCCACCAAGTAAAGAAAAAATACGCTTACGGCAGATTTGATGTGTATCGCTTCAATATATCTTCTAAAAGTTTTGTTGATTTCTTCCGTGATATTGAAGAATTATCTAAAGAATTTCCAACATGCAATCTTGCACATAAACAAACCCGTTTTGCTAACAGAATTCACAAATCCTCTTCTGTTTATGCAAACTGTCGAAAAGCTTGCTCATTCTCATAATTCCTTCTATATCACATCCAAACTTTTTATTGATGAGCACACGAGCATACTTCAACATTAGTTCTTCAGAACCGAATGCAATAGGTTTATTCTGCATTGCATTTCGAACACTTTCCCTACAAACCCACACGCCAAGCGGAGCCCAGTACTCGTTTGTTATGAACCTCAATGCAAGCACTCCTGCCTGGCGCTTGATGCTACATAGCTTTTCCAGTATCGCATGCCTTGCAGCATAGTAGCCACCAGCAGTATCATCTGCATACTCTTTCCTACCGCCATAAGGCTCATAGTCAGTCATAGGCGGCCCAGTATCTCCGACAACTGATTCAAACAATTCATAGCTCCAGCAATTAGGGAACATGAGAATGAGGTAATAATTCCCAAGATAACCGCCGAAAAACGCAAGATAATCCGACTCCTTACACTTCTTGACCTCATCAATCATCTGCTTACCGATAATATCATCAACTGCTGTTATTGACCATCTTGTGGGCACTAACTTACGCTCTGACTTGACACCAAGATTTCCGACGCTAAAGACCTTGGTAAGGTAATGCTCGTCAAAATCCTTCCTCAATGCAGCAATGGCATCAGCAGCTTTCAAGCCAGTGTCAGAGACCATTCTATCAACCTTTGTCGGAATCTTAGGATTCTCTGTAAGCCTTGCCTTTTTCAGACGGACATTAGGGCCATGAGGAGCGCTATCCTGATTGAAACGGATATTGAAAAAAGGCTTCTTGGAAAGATTCACCTCGACATCTACTGGCTTACTTGAGAGCGAGACTTCCTGGGAAAGCTCCAGCATCTTGTCATCAAAAGACTTTATGTTTGTCCTGAAGCTTGAGTTGATAAGACCCGTCCTAAGATCTATGATATCCTGTATCTGGTAGTTATTCGTCTTCCATACAAGAGGAGCGTCATGGTCATTGTACTGCTCTGTCGAGAGCAACCCAACATTCACGTCAGGATAGCCATACTTGCCGATGAAGATGTTAGGCGCTGCGCCAAAGAAATCCTGCTTAGCAGACTCGTTAAGCCTCTTTTGGCTACTAACCTTTGTCGCAACAGCACAGAACTTCCTTCCACAGAAACCCCTGCCCTTGCACTTGATGCATTGGATGTTCATAGATGGAAAAGAATCAGCCAGAATATAAAATCATTTCTTTCTTTTCGGAGGCAGCCGCTTAGGCCTGGTGTCAATCCCAAACAATTGCTTAATGCTTCTTGTTGTCTTTCTAATAAGCCTCTTATCGCCTTTTTGCATAGCAATAGCAGAATCCAGGAGCAAGTCGTGCTCATGTTCCTTTGCCTCTAGCTGCTTCTCATCAACCCTATATAATGCAAGAGCATAATCCTCTACAACACTACTTAATTGACGTGCATATGAAAGGGAACGCACTACATGACCCGTGACCACCGGTATGCCAGTACCAATAGCTAATCCTCCTAACACTGCCAATCCGCCTGCGGACGTAGTTGTACCAACATAAATTCCGCCTCCCACCCCAAGAACCATACCTATGACAACCTCCTTCCAGCCGAGTGTTCCAGATATCTCCTTATCAACAACTATTCCACTGATATCTGACAGGAATGCTGCGTATTGGCGCCTATGCTCATCGGTTGCCCTATCCTTCTCGACAGTAGGAGCATATGTCTGGACAATCTCTTCAATACCTTTAGCACCCACTTTCTTTCCAATATTAGAAACAGCTCGCCCATACCTAAGCGCCAGATTGTATAATATATCCTTGTAATCCATCCCTAACACCCGGAAAAAATTGGTGAAGCCGGATTTATAATTCTTTCTAAACAAAGACAAAAGATTTAAAAGTGCACGTTTGGGAGGGATGGATATGGCAAATCCAGTTACACACATCATAATACCTATGCTAATCGCAGAGACTTATAGAAGATACTTCGCAAAAAAGGGATTTTCTAAGTGGTATGTCTTCCTCGCAGGATTCTTCGGAGGAGCGCCTGACTTCGATCTCCTTGTAGGATTCTTCACAGGCAACGGCTATGACCTTTCAATCCACAGGTCATTTACCCACACACTATTGATACCTATAACAACAGCAATAATTGCACTAGTCATCTATGCGCTCATTAAAAAGAAGATCCTGAAAGGCGAGCAGTACAGGATAAGCTACATAGTTCTAGCGATGATAAGCATAGGAATTGCATCGCACGTCTTACTTGACGGATTCGATGGAATGACAAACTGGTTCTATCCGCTAAGCATAACAATAAACCTGCCCAATCTGATAGTTGACAAATTCAGGGCCGGATTCATTGATGCGATACTGATGTTCACATGGCTTCTATACCAAGAAGAACTATTCAATGATATACTTAGATTCTTAAGAATAAAGAAAGCATAATAAAAAAACAGCCCAAGAATCGCTCTTCAGGGGATCTGAAAAGAATTTTATTCGCTATCCTGGGCAGGAGTGAAACAACTTAAAGCTGTTTCTAACAGTAGTAGATAACGGGCAACTATTTAAATCTTTCGCTTTTTTTGTTACTGTTCAGTGACTAAATTGATTGATTATACTTACATTGTAAGTATAAATAGGCATAAATTCAAAAAGTTTAAAAACCACAACAGAGTAGTAAAAACCTCGTATACCTGATAAATATGAAAATCGAGACATACCTTGAAAACCTGAAAGAGCAAGCCCAAGTATATTCTCCTGGCCGCTATACCATATTCACAAAGGATTCTAAAGACCTCACAAAAGGCTACTGCGCAGAAGATATAGAGATCAGGATTGTGGACCCGCCAGCACTCACAGAGAATATGGGCGCAATATGGGAAGCAAGATATAAACAAAAATTCCCAGATGGAGTCAAACGAGCAGGCAAATTCCCCGGTATGTGGAAGCCTCTTTCTGTGCAAGGCAAATTAGGATTAGACCTTTATGATTCAGGATTCCTTGACTGGAACCTAGCAAACGTACAAGGCGATGAATATGATTCACAGCTTGAAGCAGAATGCATAAGACCGCCATTCAACATACACCATCTACCAATCACGATAGATGACCACATCATATACTGCAAGAGGTCAAACAACAGGCTAGCATGGAGAGGAAATTACCTTTTCACACACTCAATGGGCGATGACCTAGACAAGAACTATGCGCACAGAAAGATAATGTATAGATTACAGAACTGGCAAGGCAGAGAGATGTTCGAGCAAGCAGCACTTGGATTGCGAAGGGAGATCAATCCTTTTGAAGAGAACCAAGATCATAATTTCCCAAACAAAGTGCTTGCGCAGATACTGAACGAACATGATGTCAAGATAGAAAACGCAAGCTGCCTAACAACCGCAGCAGTGCCAAAAGATATGGGATACCACCTATGCTTCACAGCAAGAGTGAACAAAGAGGCAGGATACATCATAGAAGAGCGCAACAAATATCCTATGGTCGGAAGGATAGCAGAATACCGCTCAGAGCCATTCAACGAGGATTCAATGATAAAATTCTTCAAGCACTATAAGGACAAGATAGCACTCACTGTCGAGCCCACACTTATATTCGCATGCGTTCAGAGATTCGGGGAAGATTTCTTAAAGAAACTGCCTTATGAATTTGTAGTGCAAAGATAATTCTATAAAAAAAAATAAAAAAAATTAATGCACTGCCAATAGCAGCGGCACGAATACCAATGCGACAATGCTCATCAGCTTGATGAGAATATTCATACTTGGCCCAGCAGTATCTTTAAAGGGATCACCGACGGTATCCCCTACAACAGCTGCCTTGTGAGTTGGACTGCCTTTGCCGCCGAACTTCCCGCCTTCTATGTATTTCTTCGCGTTGTCCCATGCGCCACCTGCATTAGCCATCATTATCGCCAGAAGAACGCCAGTGACAAGCGCACCAGCAAGGAAACCTCCAAGGGCATCTACCCCAAGAGCAAAACCTACCAACAGAGGAGCCACCACTGCAATAATACCTGGCAGTATCATCTTCTTGATAGATGCATTAGTGGCAATCGTTATGCACTTTGCATAATCTCCATTCCTCTTGCCTTGAGCAAGCCCCGGAATCTTCTTCCACTGCCTTCTCACTTCCTCAATAATATCAAATGCAGCACTTCCGACAGCACGCATCGCCATAGAGGCAAAGATGAATGGCATAACACCGCCAAGCAACAGACCAATTATCACATTGGAATCAAGCAAGGACATAGCGCCAACATGCGCCGCCTGAGAGAATGCAGCAAAGAAAGCAAGAGCAGTAAGCGCTGCTGAAGCAATCGCAAAACCCTTGCCCATCGCAGCAGTAGTATTACCCAATGCATCAAGCGCATCTGTCCTCTTCCTCACAGAAGAATCAAGGCCAGACATCTCTGCAATACCTCCCGCATTATCAGCGACAGGACCATACGCGTCGATAGCAAGACTCATTCCGAGAGTGGAAAGCATACCGACTCCTGCTATTGCAATGCCATAAAGACCGGCAAAACTATAAGAGATGTAAATCGCACCTGCAATGATGAACATAGGCAAAGCTGTAGATATCATCCCTGTAGCAAGTCCCTGAATGACGTTGGTGCCTGCACCTGTCTTAGCTGCCTCTGCAATAATCTTCACAGGTTTATAGCTTGCCGATGTATAATACTCTGTAATCCAACCTATGATAGCTCCAGCAGCAAGACCTGCGATGATTGCAAAGAAAACACCCAAACCTTCCATAAAATACTTGACGATAAAATAAGACAGTATCGCCGTGATAAAAGTCGTTACCCACAGACCTGTGCGTAATGCTGCTTCAAGGAACTTCTCCTTCTTCGCACGCACAACAAATGTCCCCGCAATACTTGCTATTATTCCTGCTGCTGCAACAAGCAATGGAACGAGCACACCTGAGCTTCCATAAAATAACAATCCAAGCGCTATCGCGGCGACTAGGCTTCCGACATAGCTCTCAAACAAATCAGCACCCATTCCGGCAACATCGCCTACATTATCTCCCACCTGGTCTGCAATGACAGCAGGATTCCTGGGATCATCCTCAGGGATACCTGCCTCAACCTTACCTACAAGATCAGCACCGACATCAGCAGCTTTCGTATAAATCCCGCCGCCAACCCTGGCGAAAAGCGCAACTGATGAAGCGCCAAAAGAATAACTGAAAATGATACTGGGATCCTTGAATACAAGATACATCACAGTCAATCCCAGAAGGCCAAAGCCCACGACTGAAAGCCCAGAGACAACGCCTGAAGAGAAAGCGACACGAAGAGCGCCTGAAATCGAGTTCCGTGCAGCAGATGCTGTCCTGACATTAGCAAGAGTTGCGAAACGCATTCCGACATAGCCTGATGCTATTGACAGAACAGCTCCAACTACAAAGCATATCATGCTAGCAAGATTGATGAAATAACCAAGAACTATTGAGACGACCATGACAAAGATGGCGATAAAGATGTATTGCCTGGAAAGATAAGCCATCGCACCTTCTCTGATGAAGCCAGAAATCTCCTGCATCTTCTTAGTGCCAGGGTCCTGCTTTCTGATGAAGTCAGCGAATATGTAAGCAGAAACTAATGCTATCAATGCCGCTAGTATAACCACCCAATACATAATAACACCTCTTTTTTGATATTATCAAAAAAGAGACCAGCGGACCTGCAAGGGACGCGCTGCCTCTTTTTATTTATTAGACGACAAAAGGCATTATCGTTTATAAACGTTTCTCAGAATATCAGAAAATATGAAGATATGATATAATTACTTCTTATTACGAATCCTTGAACTAACATAAGCACCAAAGCAAGCAGAGACAAAGAGACCGCCGAAGAAAGAAATAACTGCCATAAATTCCCTAACAAGAGAGAGCTTGTCTGACTGCTGGATGAAAGACATGATAAAGATAGCAAGCATGAATGAAAAGATAATTCCCAGCGGAGCGCAAAGCACTACACCAAGCTTCCAACCCATCCTTGGATATACAAAACCAAGGATACCACCAACAATAACATATAATAGTGCTGCAACAATGAAACGCTGCGCAAGAACCACCCCAAGAGAACCTGATGCATCACTGAAAAGGGAAGCGAAAGCGAGGAGAGCAGGGATGATACCTGCTGCGACTGAAATAATATAAGGTAATGCACTTACCATCTTTTCTTTTAATTTACCAGCCATTGCTGACACTAAAGAATCACTGTTTTTAACCTTTTCTGGCATCCCTAGCAAAATTATATAAATGACAAGCAAAGATGGCAATACAGGTGCAAATATGAAAGAAGCATTACAGAAAATAAATGACTACGAATGGCTTCTCCCAAAATCTGTAAGGGAAGGCATGCGAGTAGACGCAAAGATAATCGCCAACCAAGCAGTGATGGACGCGATGGAAGAGGAAGCAATTCACCAGCTCACAAATGTAGCGATGCTTCCAGGAGTTGTCGCGCCTGTATGCGCCATGCCTGATGCTCACATTGGCTACGGACTACCAATGGGCGCTGTCGGAGCATTCGACGACCAGGAAGGAGTCATCTCAAGCGGCTGCACCGGATTTGATATCAATTGCGGTATCAACATGATACGCACAAACCTGCATGCCAATGAAGTTCATGAAAAGATGAGAGAGCTTGTCGCAGAGCTGTTCAAGAACATACCCTGCGGAGTAGGAAGCAAAGGAAAACTACGAGTCGATAATAATCAACTAGACAAAGTCATGACAGAAGGATGCGGATGGTGCGTCGCTAACGGATACGGAGTCGAAGAGGACGTAAAGAACACAGAAGAGAACGGCTGCATGGAAGGAGCAGATGTCTCTAAAGTGAGCGACACTGCAAAACAGAGAGGAAGACCACAGCTGGGAACACTCGGAGCAGGAAACCATTTCCTAGAAATACAGAAGGTAAGTGACATATTCGACGACAAATACGCAAAGCGATACAAGCTTGAGAAAGACCAGGTCGTCATCATGCTGCACTGCGGAAGCCGCGGTCTCGGGCACGAAGTTGCATCTGATTATCTACGCATACATGAGAAAGCAGCAGAGAAGTATGGGATAAAACTGCCAGACAAACAACTCGTATGCGCACCAGTCAACTCAAAGGAGGGACAGGATTATTTTGCTGCGATGAAATGCGCTGTAAATTACGCATTCGCCAACAGGCTTGTGATGACACAATGGATAAGGGAGACATTCCAGAAAGTGTATTCCAAATCATGGGAAGACCTTGACATGCACACAATATATGCCATAGCGCATAATATATGCAAACTTGAAGACCATTATGTTGATGGAAAGAAACGAAAATTGTATGTGCACAGGAAAGGCGCAACACGATCATTCCCTGATACACCCGCACTCATCGCAGGAAGCATGGGAACAGCGTCTTACATACTGCACGGCACAGAACTAGCAATGCAGAAAACCTTTGGAAGCACTTGCCACGGGGCTGGTAGAGCGATGTCACGCAACGCAGCGATAGCACAATTCAGCGGCGAAGATATCAAACGCGAACTGCTCGAACACGGAGTGATAGCACGCGCTACAAGCGCAGAAGTGCTGGCTGAAGAAGCACCCAAAGCATACAAAGACATAGAAGGAGTGATAGACTCTGTGCACAAGGCAGGGATATCCACTAAAGTCGCGAGGATGGTGCCGCTAGGAGTTGTGAAAGGATAGAAATAATTTTTTTACTTTTCAATTGAATTCTAAGCAAACACAACTGAATATCAACCACATATAAACAGAAACCTTTATAAAACAATGATTTCGCCAATAGGTCTCCACATAAAATAAAAGGTGTTTTGAGATGAACATGGATGACAGAATGGAAATAATAGACACGACATACCTGCAGTATTGCAGCATACTTAACGACATAGACAGAGCGATAGAGAAAGCGCCTGAGAAAAAAGCACGCATGATAAGCAGCTATACCTCTGCCATACGCGAATTCTGCAAAACCCACCAAGAGATGACAAGGGTGGTGATAGCAGACAACAAAAAGATAACAGGAATAGAATCCACAGATAACGGACACTATTACCACACCACGAGGCAGTACGGCAGGCCAACACAGAAGATACTTCACTCTGACGATGCACTCGATCTATCAGTACTCGCAATACAGATGCAGCTTGATATTGAAAACGAGACAATCACAGGACTTCACAACTACCTGAAAAATGAGGGAAGGCTTGAACAGAATTTCGAGAGATGCGCATCAGCAGTATATCAAAAGGTGATGCATGACAAGATGGCAAATGAACAGCCAAAGATAGAAAAGCTGTTCGATGACGAGGAAGACTGCGAGGATATAAAAGTCGAAAAGACAGACCCATCATACAGGCCAAGGACAGGTTCACACTGCTCAGGAGTCATAGACACTGACAAAAAGAACCGCAAGCTTGAAGATATCGCAAGCAAAGGAGCAAGCCACACACCAGAGTACCATGCAAAGGTTCTTAGCATATTCAACTAAGATAATCATTTTCTTATAATTCATATAATAATATAAACAAGCAGCTATTGCCCGATAAGCATGATTGAACAGGATGAGCTGATTTCTAGAATCGTCTCTGCATACAGGGAGCTGAAAGCATATGACCCTGGACACGAGCTGCTGACACACCTAAGGCTAACAGAGAGCGGAGGAGTGGACTTCATCGACAAGATGAAATTTGTCAGGCGCTTTCGGAATCACGAATACCGGTTCAATGAATTATGGACAAAATACAATACCGAACTCGAGAATGCTGTCGAGCAGTACAAGATAAGGTTCAACCAGGCATCAGGATTGAGCAAAAGATAAAAATGAATGCCAGCACCACCGCTACGCGCTCGGTCTTATTAATGTACCACATCAGCTACCGAGTTTAGTATTCACGCGGTTAGTCCCACAACCTCGCAAGGCGGTAGCGGCGGTGCTGTTGCATGCCTTGCTTAAACCATAAACTTTATATAAATAAAGAGACGTATTGACCATATGAACTGGACAAAGCTGTTATACGTTCTTATCCTTGTATTATTATACATACCTATGGTGTTCTTAGGCGCAAATGTCGTATTCCCAAAATATACTGGCAATGATGGCAACTATTACTCATATCCTGTAGCGCCATACTATGCACCTTATACTATCCCTACAGCAACACAGAACATGAGTGTTGAGGAAAAAGCCAAGATAGAGGAACTAAACAAGCGCATAACAGATGAGCAGAAGCGCATAAATGACGAAAATAATGCAAAGCAGAAGGCATGGGAAGCAGAGAAGCAAGCATATGAAGGCATGAAGTACAGGTTTGTAGCTGCATTCAACCTCCTCATCCTGATAATCGCGCTCTTCATAACAATGCAGGACAGCGTAATCATGGGCCTGTTCCTATCAAGCGTCGGAAGCACATTCGCTGCGACAATCAGATACTTCGACTCAAGGAACAAGATAGCATTCGTCATACTTGTCGTAACATTCTTCTTCATGATATACTTCATCAACAAGAAAAAAGACACATTCATGGACTGGAAAACGAAAGGATGAGAAAATGAACTGGACAAAACTACTCTACGTAAGCATCATCGTACTAATATACATACCAATGGTATTCCTGGGAGCAAATGTATTCTTCCCAAAATATACTGGAAGCGAAAGCTACTACAACTACCAAGGCAACGACTGCTATGGCAAGATCCCGCAGCCTTATGTAGAGACAAAGCCAAACATGAGCGCAGATGAGCTTGAAAGAGTCTACCAGGCAAATAAACTGGTCGCAGAAGCCCAGGCAAAATGCCAACAAGAGAACGACAAGCTTCAGAGAGACTGGCAAGACGGCAAGAACGCATACGAAGGATACAAATACACTTTCATAGCAGTGTTCAACCTCGTGATACTGGTCTTCGCATTGTTTGTGACGCTGCAGGACAGCATAGTGCTAGGCCTGTTCCTCGCCAGCATCGGTTCGACATTCGGCTCGACCATGAAATACTTCGACACAAGAAGCATGGCAGGATTCCTTATACTTGTACTTACATTCTTCGCAACAATATACTTCATCAACAAGAAGAAAGATACTTTTGTGGATTGGAGAAGCCAGGACCAGAAGAAGAGAAAGAAAGGGAAGAAGTAATCTTTTGATTGTTCTTTTATTTCCTTTACCAGGCAGCGCCGCGCTGCTAAATTGATTTGCCGGGAAGTAGATGTTATGCTATCCAAAGCGGCTTACGCCGAACATTACAGATTCTGTGAAGTGCCCGGTTTCCGTAGAACATTACTTATGGACGCAGAAGCGGCGGCGCTGCCTAGAATAAAGAAAACAGAAAAAGAAAAAAATTAAATCTTGCTAGATACGTTCTGAGCCAGATAAGCTATGGCATCCAGAGGGCACTTGCCACCAAGGCACGATATCTTTGCAAAGTACTGGCCTTGCAGGAAATATACAAAGCTAGGCGTCAAAGTGCTGGTCCTATTGAACCTGCAAGACTTCTCGCCAACCTCATTCTGCTCGACAGCGCCTTTGCAGTACATATTATAGACTCTCAACGCATCAGCAGCTACACCATAAAGCTGGGTCTCGACATTGACATATGAGTGCTTCGGTCCTTCGTATGCGCACTGGCAAACATTCACACCCTTAGGCATAGCAGGCCTCTGAGGGCAATCACTTACCTTTGCCCAGGTTCCGCCAAACACATTAGTCAAATCAGTGCCAGTAAGCTCTTCACAATTCGCGACTCCAGCTGGCGTAACAACCGGCTTCTCCTCAACAACAGGAGTCTCGATAGGCTCTGTAGTAGCAGCAGGCTCTTCTGTTGTTGGCGTTGGAACCTCACCAACAGGCTTAGCTGTAACTGGCTTTGAGACAACTTTCTTGCCTGTCGTCTCCTTGGAACAGCCAGACGCAAGAATCATAAATGCCAAAAGAAACACCGCGATATACAAAAATAACTTCCTCATGCTTTCACACCTCTACATGTTGATTATGCGCATTATATGCTATCCATATTTAATATTTATGTACGCAATATTTAAATAGATTAAAAACAGGCTACAGAACCATGAAAAAAAGCATGTTCCTTATCATAGGAATGGTCATTCTATCATTTGCCATAGGATTATTCTTCTACCCAAAGATGCCTATAGAGATGGCAAGCCACTGGGATGCTACAGGAAATGTAAATGGCTACATGGGCAGGGCCTGGGGAATATACCTGATGCCAGTACTAACAGCAGCACTCACATTGCTTCTGCTTGCACTCCCCTATGTGGATCCCTTGAAGAAGAATGTCGACAAATTCAGGAAATACTATGAAGGATTCGTAATCATGTTTGTCGCATTCATGCTCTATCTGTATCTATTAACAATAATCTGGAATCTTGGCTATAGGTTTTCCATGATACAGATGCTAGTGCCATCATTCGCAGTACTGTTCTATTACTGCGGAATCATGATGCAACACACCAAGAGAAACTGGTTCATAGGAATAAAGACACCATGGACACTCTCGAGCGATGTGGTGTGGGACAAGACACACAAGCTTGGAGCTATACTATTCAAGATAACTGGACTAATATGCCTGATAGGATTCATACTCCCTTCTTATACAATATGGCTGGTGATTGTGCCTGTATTAACAGTAGCTATTGTGCTGTTTGTGTATTCTTATGTTGTGTACAGAAAGATGAAGATATGGATTTGAGTGAAAACCTATAAACCTATTCTGTTTTTTTGAATCTACAAAAATCATCAATCCTACCCTTTAAACCCTTCTTGAGCTCATTGTAGAAAGAATCAGTACGCTTGCCGACATGAACTGCCAAAATCTCCAGCTTATCATCTTCCTTGAAGTATATCATACGATACCTGTTGTGCTCAAAATGAACAGAATAGTATCCTTTAAGGTCTCCAATCAGCTGCTCTCCAACTAATGAATCCTCAAGATTGTGCAATACCTTCTTTACACGCTTCTGCAGCGCACTATCCAATTTAGCGAGCATTTTCCTGAAATGCAGGGTAAGTATAACCTGGTACATCTCAAAGCTTAGAAAGAGGAATGACTTTGCCCTGACGTATCTGCCGCATGGACTTCTTGATATCCTGCATCAAATCAGTATCCGCAAGAATCTCGCAAGTCTCTTTGAGCGCACGATTCTCTGCCCGAAGCCGTTCAATCTCCATTTTCACACCCCGAGCGATGGCTTTCTTTGTCATGACACTTGCCAAAGCTCCTTATTATTTAAAGTTTTTGTGGATGAATGAATATTTGTTTTTCGCCTTAATAAAACTTACTGAGAAAAAAGCGGAAGATTTGCGATAATAAAAAGAGAAAAAATTATGAATGCGGGAGAAGGGGTTCGAACCCTCGCAAGCACTGAGCTACTGCGCCCTGAACGCAGTCCGTTTGGTCCAAAACTTGTATTGGACGCTTCAAAGCGTCAGCTTTGATTGACCACTCCGGCACCCCCGCAGCTGGTCTTGCTCGGCTGGCACGCGCCATCCGGTACCATCTCACCATGTTCGATGGTACGTTATACGCAAGATACGACTAAAAAGAATGAGAGCTATTTATAAAAATTGTGCTTAAATCCTGATAATCTTACCCTTACGACCTACATTAATGACTCTTGTCTTGCCTATCATCTCTTCAAGGCCTTCTGCCTCATGGACATGGCCGCAGAGCAGGATGTCTGGCTTGAACCTATCCACGGCCTTACGCACAGCATCAGAGCCTGGCACGAACCTTGACAATTTCTCCATCTTGGTGTCTGTTGGATGGATATGAGTGACCATTATCCTTTTCTTAAGATACTTTATCTTGTCAAAGCCTTTCTTCAAGAGGTCGTACATCTCACCCTCATCAATCGGAGGGGTCGGACCTACATTTGTCGCACCACCTGCGCCGAAGATACCGACATCCTTGTATCTCACAGAATAGCCATGGATGTTCCTTGCGAAAGGGTCATATACATCTGCAAGAAAATCCGCTGTCGCAACAGTCTCGTGATTGCCAGGGATAAGAAGGACTTTCTTGTGCTTAGCGGCAAAAGGTCCGATAATATTGTCTGTGCTGGACTCATTCATGGTAAGGTCGCCGCAGAGGACTACAAGGTCTACATTTTCCTTTTCAGCCTGGTCTGCAAGCTTCTTTATGAGAGATACATCTCCGTGTATGTCTGACGCTGCAAGTATCTTAAGGTCATCATGCTTCTTCTCTGGTTCTTTTTTCCCGAACATTTCATTTCCTCTCGATAATCTCAGGCGGAGACTTTGTAAGATTGACTATTGTCGATGGGCTGCCTTTGATAACCCCATCATCTATCACAAAATCAACCTTGTTCTTAATACTTTCTGGAATATCCTTGACTGAATTGATTGGTTTCTGGCCATGGACATTGACACTTGTCGTCACTACAGGTAAATTCGCTTCCGCGACAATGCCTGAAAACCAATTACTAGGAATGCGCACACCAAGATTCTTCTGGCCAGCAAGCAATTCCCTAGATACACATCTTGCATCCTTGACTTTCATGATAAGCGTGAAAGGGCCAGGAAGCTTTGCTATCCACTTGTCGAAGCTCTTCCTGCAGACAAGATTCTCCTGAATCCAATCCTTAGAAGGAACTATTGCAGAGAGTGGCTGTGTGCTCTGCTTGATATCCCTGATCTTCCTTATAGCTGTAGGATTCCTCGCGTCACAGCCGATGCCATAGATAGTGTCAGTTGGATAGATGAAGATTGCACCGTACTTGATTAATTCAATGTTCTTCTCTTTGAATTTCAGGAATTCGGATTTTGGGATGATGAGCATGATACAACATATGGAATGTGCATTTATAAGTTTTGTTAAAATAAAGCGCCCCTCGCGGGGCAGAATTCGCCAAAAAAAGAGGTTACAGTGTAGAGGCTAGATAAGAATGTCAGGCGTTCATCTCAACCAATATAGGATCCTCTTCCATCTCCTCTTCCCTGCCACGCTCTGCAGCAGTGAGGGTGAAGATATCCCCTTCCTCAGCCTTGATAAGGTCGCGCTCATATTCACGCAGGAAATCAAGGGTCTCATGATTCCTGACTTTTCTGAAATATTTTGTCATCTTATTCACCTCCTACAAATGGTCTTGGTCATTTGATACCCGCCATCCAGTGCCATTTCGCTACGCTCAATGGCACGCTATAATTATACAGCTCACCTCGTATAATATCTAAAACCATGCATCGCTGAACTGCAGGTCAAAGGAACGCATCTTCTGGTCGATGCTCTTGTCGCATGACTTCATAGTGATGTTCCTAATCTGCCTGTAGAACAGGTTCTGGATTGTGCAATGGCGAAGGTCTGAAGGGTCTATGCTTGATTGCTGTGCTATCATCTCGAATCACCTCTAGGATTATGTTGCCGGATTGGTTTAAATAGCTCATCCGCACAGATGTCTAGTGGGGAGTGGGACGGGATGATGCAGAATAGGCTAATAGAGCCTTATTGTGCTGATTTTTCATAGGACTTACAGAAGATTTGCGGTGAAAAAATGATTAAAATTTTTTGTCGCCCTTAGAGGGATTCTTCTTCATCCAACTATAACAACAATACATCAAAACCAACATGTAGACTGAGAATAGTATCCATGCTGCATTTGAATGAAACATGCCAAGGGCAAAACCAGGGTATTTCTGGCCAATAACCATGAGCACAGTCACCCTGATGATGTTCAATAAATATATGCTGATGAGCCCCAGAACGAATACAAATGCAGATCTCTCAAAATCCAGCCGCTTGTACTCATACACAACAAGCAAGATGAACAACCCCGCAAACATAAAAAGACTCTGAACACCTGAACACGCTGGACCTATATTCACAGTAAAATCCCCTAAGGAAAGCGAAGGAATGTCAGAATGCATAACTAAACTGGTTCCTGAAGAGAAAAAGCTCAACAAGGTGTTGACAAACGCCGCCGTAAATTCAGAAAGCTTACTCAACGACAACAGCACGTACGTAATAAAAAACAAATAGTTTATGGACACAAAAACTATCAAGGACCTGTATACCTTCCTGAAAAAACCGTATCCAAAAAAGGATAGTGCCAGTGCGAACACACAAAGCGAATATATAATCACTGAAAGAATCAGAATATATATGTAATTGTCGATACTATAGTGCATACGAAACCTTACAAAGTAGTAACCTGCAAAAAGCAAAAGTGAAATCGACGAGAAAATAACAGACTCAAGCTTGGATACCTTGAAATGGTGCTGCGCAATAAACTCCCTGTTGAACACAATAAAAAGCACAACCACAGCAAGAGTATAAGACCACAGCTGAAAAAAGCTCACCTCCACAAATAAATTCTTCCCCTGGGCAGCATAATGAACCGCAGCAGGCATCATGATAAAAGATATGATAAGAAAAATGACCCCTCTAATCAAAACAGAATTCTTGAACCTCTTCATTTTCTTGGCTTCATAACAAAGAAACCAGCAATAACTATGGTGATAGCAAGTATAACCGCCCAATCAGAGAACTCAGGAACACCACCACCCCCGCCTCCTCCACCGTTGTCTCCGCCGAAGCCGTCGAAGTGTTGTGCAGTGAATGTCAAGACGCCTCCTGTGCATTGTACGCTTGTGCATTTGGACGCGTCATTGCAGTTGCCTCCGATATTGGATCTGTTTGCCACTTGTGTGCCTGCTGTGATAAGAGCAGAAGCGCTGCTATAGAATCCTGATGCGTAGAATAGCCTGAAATTGTTGCAGTCCATGCCGCTCATGTTGACCTGTGCTTGCGAATTGATCGATGAATCGAGTGCTGCTGTGTTGATGCTCACATACTTGTCACCCATATGAATATTCGAATCATAATCCTGGTCATTGGCATTGACTGCGCCCGTCCACCGCACATTAGTATTCGTCTTCGCGAGAACCATGTTCGACACGCTGGCAAAATTAGAGACTGACCAGAAATTCGTGCTTCCGGAGCCGAATGCAGTAACGGTGGGGAAATTGCTGGTGTAGATATACTCATTATTTGTTATCACAGTCTGCTTCGTGCCGTCAGAACTCATCACAGCAGCAGTATATTGCTTGCTTGAGCCCTTGGATGTCCACGTCTGCCCGGTGTCGTTGCTGACATAGATATTACCGCCCAATCTGACTGCAGTCTGCTTGGTGCCGTCAGCACTCATACCAACACCACGCCAGTTACCACTTGTAGACTTGGCTGTCCAGGTCTGACCGCTGTCCGTGCTGACATACAGGGAATCTGAATATGCTGTGGCTGTCTGCTTGGTGCCGTCAGCACTCATCGCAACATCATGCCAGTTCTTGCTTGAGCCCTTGGATGTCCACGTCTGCCCAGTGTCGCTGCTGACATAGATATTACCACCCCACACGACCGCGGTCTGCTTAGTGCCATCAGCACTCATCGCAACACGCTGCCATGAGACGCCGTTTATTCCCTTGGCTGTCCAGGTCTGACCGCTGTCCGTGCTGACATAGATATAATCAGAACCTGTAGTGATTGTCTGCTTGGTGCCATCAGCACTCATCGCAACATTCAGCCACACGTTGCTCGGGTTCTGCGGCGTCGCTGATTGTTGAGTCCAGGTGTTTCCGCTGTCTGTGCTGATATAAATATGATTATCCGTTGCATTCGCGGTGGTCGCGGTCTGCTTAGTGCCATCAGAACTCATCGCAACATCATACCACGGCCTGTTCTTGTCTGTCGCTTTGGCTGTCCAGGTGTTTCCGCTGTCTGTGCTGACATAGACATAACCTCCATATACTACCGCGGTCTGCTTAGTGCCATCAGAACTCATCGCGACACCATACCAAATCCTGGTCTGGTCAGTCATTTTTGATGACCACGTGTCACCAAAACCTGCAAACACGCAAGGAATGACTAACGCGAGAACCAGCAAAACAATGAATAAAAATCTGATTGCTTTCATAAATTGCCTCTATTTATGGCAATATATACAACAATCCATATATAAATCTTGCTTAAGGATGGGCTCTGTCCGAAAAGTCATAATAACTTTGTAGGTCATCAGGACGCAAAGAAACTCTACAGGGATTTCCTGCGCTAAAACCCTAAAGAGTTATTAGGATTGTATCATTCGACGCCAGCATTATACTCATGCGAAAGCAGGTCAAACTCCTCAATAGCATAATATGCATAACCCTGCTCCTGCATCAACACAAACCCCTCGAGGCCGTGCTCCTTCACAAGAGTGCTGCAAGATGTGCAGCTCGGGACATTATCGCGCCTTACCTTGCCGCCCTTGAAACGCGCATGATACATGACAGAACCGTGGACATCATACCCATCAGTCAATGCGTCATCGATAGCAATCCGCTCTGCATGGATTGCATTGCACTCAGCCAGATTCTCGTGGTTCTGCAATGCCAGTCTCCTGCAAGGGTTGCATACATCATCAGGCAACGGGATGTTCCAACCCTCACCAATAATCTTTCCATCCTTAACAAGGATCGCTCCATGGCATGACTTCTGGCACTTTGACTGCATCGCGACTATCGCTGCACACATACAATAATCCTCTGCAAGTTCCTTATCACGACCTTCGAGATATCTCATCTTTTTAGAACTCTGTAAGCTTCTTTGTCTGTTGGTATGTAAGGATAGATGTCGAGCCTTCTGCTCCGCCCTTGATGAGCTGGATAGAGATGAACTTACCATCTGCAAGTTTCCTTACCTTGCGCTGGAATGTCTTGTAGACAGACTGACCTCCTGATTCCTGGTATTTCTTGAAGATATCTCCTATCTTCTTGCCTGTATTCTGCTTTACAAGCTCTAGTATGAACTGGGCGTCATCATCCAAATCATCCTTCGGCTTAATCGAAAACTCATCGATCTTCGCTATCGCCTGCTTGACATGCTCGGCTGTGATTTTTCTCGATGACTTTCCTTCTGCAATCATCCCTGATTCTCTCATCATGTAAAGACCTGAGCGTATGTCCTCAAGCTCAAAACTCTTAGCAACAATAATCTCGAAAGCATCATCATCCCAGCAGCCTGGGACAAAAGCGAAATCAGCACGAGCTTTCAATATTCCCCTAGTCTCGTTGATGTTGTACTTCCGAAACTCCAGAATCTCTGGCATCAATCTCGACTTTATGCGCTGGTCAAGCTCGATAAGCCAATCCTTATGGTTTGTTATCAGGAAAATAGATTTCTTGTAAATCTCCTCTAGCAATGTGTAGAGGAAATCAGCCTCTTCAATCTTATCTACTTCATCAAAAGCAAATACTGCTGCTTTCTTATTTATTATCTGCTTCACGACCTCGAAAAGCTCTTCTGTCCTCTTGTTGTGCGTCAGCTTGTAGTCAAGCTGGTCGCAGATATCAATAAGAATCTTGAATGCCGTATTCTTCTGCCAGCAATTGACATAAATATGAATTACTTCATCAGTCTCTGTTTCAAGGTCCCTAAAAACAGACTTCATCGCTGCTGTCTTACCTATGCCTGGCGCACCATGCACCAAAAGGTTTCTTCCATTGCGTCCTTGGAGAAGCGGCTGGATGCAGGTAGCGAAATGCCTCTGCTCTGCCTCCCTGTATGGAAGAATCTTAGGAAGGAACTCAAAATCCAGAGCCATCTCATTGCGGAACAATGACTCATCCCCCTTTAACATATCCTTGAACAAAGTCATGCTCTAGGTAAAAGAGCGGTGTTTTAAAAAGGTTTTGGCTTTATAACGTCGTTATAACTATAGAATCTATTTCAGCTTCTGGCCGCAATTAGGGCAGAACTTGAACAATGGATGAAGCTTGACGCCACAGTTGGAACAGCTTATTGTCGTAGTGGTATGAACAGGATGATACTGAGCATTAGGTTGCTGATGATGCGCTGGCTGCTGATGTAAGGACTGCTTATGCTGCGGTGTGTGATGCGGCATAGGGGTAGTAGGATGCTCTACTGGATGATGCACCACATGATGGACCTGCTTCTTCTCTCCAAAAAGAATCTTCAAGAAACCTATAACTAAAACAACAGCACCTGCAAGAATGAACAACAGAAGCTTCTCAGGGTCAATGAAGACAGACATCAGTATCATGGCTGCGCCGATGATAAGATAGACTGGTCCTGGAATCTTCTTGTCTGACATTGTACACCTCTTTCAAACGAATAATATGAAAAACTATTTTTTCTTTGGAGCAATCTTCTTCAATCCCATCATGTAGGGCTGAAGAGCCTTTGGAATAGTGACTGAACCATCCTTGTTCTGTCCATTCTCAAGTATTGCAACCATTATCCTTGACGTCGCAATGGCAGTGTCATTCAGCGTGTGAAGCACTCTCCTGTTGCCCTGCTTGTCGATGCACTTGATATTCAGCTTCCTCGCCTGATAATCAGTGCAATTAGAGAGCGAAATTATCTCGCCATACTCCTTTGTCGTAGGCCTCCAGACCTCGATGTCTGCTGAACGATACTTCCAATCTGCCAAGTCACCTGTGCAGATCTCAATGATCCTGTACGGAAGCTCCAAGGCCTTCAACATCTCCTCATTATTAGCCAGCAACTCACCGTAATGCTTCTCTGAGTCTTCTGGCCTGCAGAATATGAACTGCTCCACCTTATTGAACTGATGAGTCCTCCAAAGACCCTTCTCATTGATGCCATGCGCACCAACCTCTTTCCTAAAGCACATAGAGTAAGCAAAGTATTTCTTAGGCAAGTCAGACTCGAGAATGGCATCCCCACCATGCATCGCAAGCACTGACTGCTCGGATGTACCGATAAGATTAAGATCCTCATCTTTTATCGAATAGACAGACTGCTCAATAGCTGCCTTATCCATCGACGCAAATATCTCCTTCTCATGCAGCAAGAGAGGAGGCTCGATGTATGTGTAGCCTTTCTTTGTCATGAATTCTATCGCAAACCTTATGAGCGCCTGGTCCAGCAAAGCAAGGTCACCTTTCAAGTAATAGAATCCTTTTCCTGCAACTTTTGCTGCTGCATCAAAATCAACAATGCCAAGATTTTCCGCAAGCTCGACATGCGTCTTGACAGGAAAATCGAAGACAGGAATCTTACCTCCCTTCTTCAGCTCGACATTCTCTGTAGAGTCCTTTCCTACGGGGACTTTTATCCACATCATGTTAGGCAGGACAAGAAGTATCTGGTTGACCCTCTGCTCGACTTTAACATATTCTGCCTCTAGTTCTACTATCTCCTCAGGGATTGATTTTACTTTCTTGAGAACAGTTGAAGCATCCTTGCCTGCTTTCTTTAGCTTATTGACTTCCTCTGAAAGCTTGTTACGCTCTGCCCTGAGGTTATCCACCTTACCCTTGATATCCCTGAGCTCCTTGTCCCTAATGAGAAACTCATCTACCAACAGAAGCTTGTCATCCTGTGCCTTTTTCTTGATATTCGCCTTGACAATATCAGGATTCTCTCGTATGAATTTGATGTCTAGCATTTTAGTCCAGTTATCTGATATGAAGTTTATAAGCTTTTTGCTGGAAAGAAATATTAAAAAAAATCATTTCAGCTTCTTCATGCAATCAAGATAAGCAGGATTGTCCAGCCATGCGCACTTGCCACTCTCGCACGTGCATGTCGTGTATCTCAGGCACTCATACTCTGGCCTCATCTCGCAAGTAGTCATGACCTTGCCTCCTGTAGAGGGCATGCACAACTGACCTGAGCAGCCCTGAGTCACGCAATCATCATCTGTCTTGCATTCATCACCAGTTGTCGCTGGGGCACCTCTAGATATGCATTTGTTGTTCTGGCATACTCCACCAGAGCAATCATCATTGGTAATGCACTCAAAGACCTGGATGCACTTGCTATCAACACACTTCACCACAAGGTTCGCTGCAATGCCTGTACAGAAATCCGGGCAATCCTTACTCGTGTCGACATTCTTATCATAGTAATCCTTGTTGCCAAGATAGCACTTACCTGTCAACCTGTCGATGCCGTCACATATGCAGTCAGAATCAACCGCACATTTGAGATAATCTGTACCTGCAGAAGTGTCAGGAATCGCCTGCTCTGCAGGAATCATGGAAGAGCAGCCAAATACCGCCAACATACACATCGACAATACAAAGAGGATAATGTATTTCATCATGCCACATCCTAATTCATCTTTATTTAAATAAGTTTCGCAGCCACCTGTCTGCATCCATCAGGAAGATGACAACACGCTGACCAAAGGTGACATTCTCAAGATTGATTGTGAAGTCCTCTCTTTCCGTATATATCTTGTTGTTTCGGTCCATGTACTTAACAGATATCACAAACTTATTCGGCTTCAATGACAAGCTGCTGCTATCCAGATTGAAAAGCATCTTCCTGTCAGACTCCATATCTAAGTCATCGACGCGCTGAGTAAGACCTGCAGCATCAAAGACAAGTGAGACATTCTCAGGCATCGAGACAGAACCCTTCTTCAGTGTGAACTTCACTGTGTAGGGCTTATCAAACTCGATACCTGCAGGATATTCGATATCATCTATCGATATCTTCGGAGCATCAAGGACATCAAGGTCATGAAAGAAGGACTTGGAAACATCCTTTCCTTCTATAGAGAATGTTATCTTGTTCACTCCTGCCTTAGGCGACTCAACAATATGCCCAAATGACTTCGCTTGTGAAATCGCAAGGTCGGCAACAACACAATCATCATTGAAACAGAAATCCAGCCCCTTAAGAGCGACATTACCTGTGTTCTTTGCATAGCAATCTAATTTCGGCTTGTCATAGATATAATACATATCCTTGTCAGACGAGCAATTCACCTCTATCTTCTTTGAATATATCTTCTCATCCTCATTCTTCGCAGCGAGGATGATCTTTTCCATCTCCTCCTTTGAAAAAATAGTAGCACCAGGCAGCACATAGAACTCTGAATCAGCAGACGAGTTCCTGCTGTCAGCAGCAGTAAGCGGGAATGTATAAGTGTATCCAGGATCAAGATCATCAATCACCCTGACAAGCCAATAGAAAGACTTTGTCTCGTAGGGCTTAAGCATCGCAAGAAGAGGCTCGTGGTCAGCCTCAAGCTCATTTATCTTCGCAAGGAACAGGAATGTACTGACATAGCTGTCGATATTATTCGTAACCTTGGCCTCGACAACATCATATGAACCGATACCCACATTCTTCTGGATAGGGGAGACACTTATCGTGAGAGGATCCTTGACAAACCCTTCACTCTTCACAAGGTCTGCAGTGACCACAATAGGATTCGCAGACACATCAAGATCCTTGCCAAGCCACTCATACCTCGTGTCAGGCTCGCCAGAATCAAAAGACCTTTTCAAAACAACATGAGTGGGATCGACAAATCCAAACTCACCATACGTGACATCAAAAGGAACCCACCCCACTCCTGGGAAATACACCTCAGCCCAGCCATGAGCACCCCATTTCTGCGGAAACTTCGGAGAATCAGTGTAAGCTATACCTGAGACAAATCTCGCAGGTATTCCAACAGCTCTTAATAGTGCGATGAACAATGTAGTTATCTCGTCGCAGACACCATCCTTCTTGGCAAGCACCCAACTGGCCTTGTAAGTTGCCTTCGCATTCAAAGTGCTAAGATCATACTTGACATTCTGCCTTGTCCATTCAGCAATCCTGTCAACAACAACATAATAATCAGTCTGCCCTTCTGCAAGCTCACTAGCCTTATCGATGACCTTGGAATCATTCGAATCGATGATAACGCCTGGCTCAAGATAATGGGATATTTCATCGTTGAAACCCATATATGGAAAATCAATCTTGCCGATGTTCTGAAAATCATTCCTCACCCTGACTCGCGAATCGATGGTGTATGTCGCCACAGCAGGTATATCCTTATCCCACTTGAAGACAAACACACCATCATACTTTTTTGCAGGAGGATCTGTTATGACTGTTATTATGGATTGAGTGTTCGTGTCTGTCGGGATGAATGTCACATTAGCAGTCACATACTCAATCGAGGAATCTGGCTTTGTTTCGATGTTCAGGCCTGATGTTATCTTCAGGTCAACAGTGACATATTGGGAATCAAAGTACCAGAGGGCTGAAGCAGAACTTGAAAGAAGCAAAAGGATGATTACGAGAATACCTATAGACTTCGTCATTTCATATCAGCACTCCAGTAATCAGTCTGCTCCCCACTGTGCTATAAACATGATTATTCCCATAATTGCGACAGGAACAGCAAATATCAGAAGAGTGACAATATCTATCGGCACCTTTGTCTCTATAGCAAGGATCACCAGCATAGCAGGAAGCATCGTCGCTGAAGGAGAGCCTAGCACCCTTGCAAGCGCATCAGGAACAAACTTCGCAGCAGCAGCAATTATCAACAACACTCCCCAAACCATCAGCCCTATACTTAGATAGACTGTGGCGTCACTCAACTGTATATCATGGAAAGGCATCAGCTCAAAACCTATGAAAAGAAGCGTGACCCCTGATGCATATACATCAGCAACCCCTTCCTTGGTCCTGCTTATTATCAAATAGAGAAGCACAAGGAACCACTCACCTATAATCGGGAAATACACCTTAGGATGTTCTAGGAAAACCGCCCAGAGATCTCCCAGCCTTGCAATGAAGTCTGATAGCAGCAGTTCCATGTTCCTAAAAAATGTCGTATATAGACAACGACACAGCAGTTATTATCATCGAGAGGAAAAATACATCAAAAACACTAAACCCCTCAAAAAAAGCCAGTATTCCAAAACCTACGGACAAAGATATAAAAACAATGCATACCTGCTTGAGATAGCGGCGCGGATCCTTTCTTATGACTGTGAAAAAAAGGAAAATGCTGCATAGCAGGAAAGTAATAGCAAGAACCCAACCATAAGTGCGCAGACCTGCATCGCGAAGCGACTCTATCTTGTCAAGTCCCACAACAAATACAACGATGCTGAGAAGGATACTGAAAATCAGCTTTTTCCTAACCTTGAAACCATTTATCTGGAATATAACTTTCTCTTCGTCCTTGACTACTGCAGATACTTCCCTCTCTACCTCTTTTTCAAGTTTCTTGAACATCATAGCAGCTACTGAATAAATGCGCTTTTAAATGTTTTGCCAGAAAAAAAGAAAAATAGCGGGGGGTGGACTTTCACGGTCACACCTCAGTTCAAGTATTGCCGTTTTGAATTCGGCAGCAGATAGGTAATATTCTGCTTCCACCGACCTATGGGTTATGAGCCCATCGGGCACTCCTGACTGCCCTACCCCGCTATATAATAATATAAAGAAAAATCAAAGGTTTATAAAAACTTCTATTCTAAAAGATGAACTCGACATAAGGACTTTTCGCCTTCTTGCCTGTTTCTTTTTCAGACTGATCTATCCTGCTAACAAAATCCGCAATAGATTCAGAAGGCACATACAATCTCATGGCGGGAAATGTCAAAGAAGGACTTCTTCCTGTATATTCCATGACCCTGACGACCTTGTTCTTCACAGAACTCAAAAGCAGATGCTGCCAGTCTGTGTTCCTCTGCTTAATAGCAGAATCAACGACGACATTATACGGTCTGCCGTCGGATGTGACATAACCATGGTCATCATAACCGACGCTCCTGCACACCATTGCAAATTCCTCTTCAAACTGGTCCTGCCCGACAAGAATACCTGCATAATATTCATCAAACAATGTATGGACAAGCTCACCATCATACATGATAGCTCCATTCTTCATCCGTGTAAGCTCATGCTCAACATCCTTTACTTCAACAAAATCCCTAGGCAAGAAATCAGAGCCAATCCTGATGTATTCCTTAGAGGAGACATGAATGTCCAAAGAAGCATCTAAGTCAATATTTGACTTTTTAAGCTTATCAAAGGAGTAAATTTCCTTCTTTACTGGTTTATCAACACAATTAAATACTTCTTTCCATGAAACCAGTATCTTACCTTCTAAATCCATAAATACACCCTAATAACGCCCCCTGATAGTTATAAAGGCCGTGTTAATCTTATAAAATAATAATTACTTAGAAGTGGTGATTATATATATAGTTATTCAAAAAAAAAGAAAAAAATCATTCAAACATCTTTTCATCCACGGTATCGAAAAGCTCCTCTGCAAGCTTAATGTGCTCTAAAGCCTGTTTATAGCCTTTAACAACAACATCAAGTATGAAATGCTGGATTGAACTGTTATAAACCATAAGCTCTTTCATTGTCTGGGCCCTTTCATTTCCTGTCTTCGCAAAGATGGCGGTTCTTATCATAACTGCAGCCTTATCAAGCATCTTCTCTTTCTTAGTGCCCCATTTACGGGCGATGACCTTGTAATTCTCAGCTATCTCCTTATACGCCTTCTTCATGAAGTCAGACATATTATAGGGAAACCCTTCGATGTCAAACTCATGCCCTTCCCTAATCTGCTGCGCAGTCTCATCGACCTTCAGGAAGAAGTTTGTATCCCAGGGCGTGCTCTTAATTATTCCATTGATCTTGTCCAATGACTGGAGAATCACCCTGAACTTCTCAGCCTCAGCGTTCTTCTCATCCATTATAGCGTCGAGAGCTTCCTTCTGCATGGCAAGACTTGGAGCGATGCCTGCCAATGCCTCGAGCTTCTTTATCTCCTCTTCACTCCTCTTTACCTTCTTCAAAGGCTTTGAATCCTGAACATAACTCATGTTAACACCTCAAGCAGGCTTACACATCATTTCTTAATAAAGATTTCCTCTTACAAAACATTTTTAAAGAATTCACTTATCTTGTGAACTGGCAATGGTCGCACATATAATCCGATAACGGATTTCTTGCGAAATCTACTAGACAAATCATTTATACTGCTTTAACTTTTTCTTCCATAGCATGGTCAAATTGAACCCGGAAATCGCTGAACTATTAGGTATGCACGTGGGTGATGGAACTCTATATAAAACAAATAGAGGCTTGGTCTGGGAGATGAGAGGCAGTCTTGAAGAGAAAGAATACTACACCAACCACGTCGTTCCCCTGCTTAAGAAAATATTCAAAAAAGAATACAAAGCAAAATTCAGAAGTGGAGGAAAGCAAGGCTGCTTCGGGATTCAGACCTCTGACAACACCTTGGCAGAATTACTTATCTCATTTGATTTTCCTATAGGTAGCAAAACAAAAACAGTGACTATACCAAGACAAATCAAAACTGCAAAACCTGATATAAAAAAAGCATTTATACGAGGCTGCTTTGACACTGACGGATGCTTGAGATTCGAGAGAAAAAACAAAGATAAAAACCACAAATATCCCAGATTAGAATTTTCAACTTCTTCTGAAATGCTATGTGAAGATATTTTTGCTATGCTCGTTCAACTTGGTTTTCGAACCCATAAATGGGGCAAAAAAGAGTTCAAAGTATCACTAGCTGGCATAGACAACCTTGAAAAGTTCATAAAAGAAGTCAAACCTAAAAACAAAAGACATTTAAACAAATACCGGTTCTGGAAAAACAATGGATATAGAAATCCAGACGCCGCGGTCGCATAATCTGGTAGTGCGCTGACAGGATAAAGCAAGGCTTTTCTTGGCGTAAGATTGCTAAGTACAATCGTGCTTATGATTGCCACTACTACCGCAAAGATTCAGTGCCCGCAAGGGCATATGGGTTCAAACAGCATCAAGAAAAATCTTGTGCTTGAGTCTCCCATCCGCGGCGGTTTTTTTATTCATTCAATCTCGCTTCTTAATTGCTCCATGAACAAATACAGGAACGCTGTCCTTTCTTCTGCCATACGCCTTGCAGTATACATGTTCATCAAATCCTTCACCCGAAAAAGCCTTTTGTAGAAAAGGTCCAAAGCATAATTCTTGCCAGTATTATTATTCTCACAAAACGGTTCACTCGGATTGTAGAACCCGCGTTTCATCTGACCTGTTGATGAGAATGTCCGCATTATAGCAATCGCGCCCGTGCATTCAAGCCTGTCGGCGTCCTGCACAATTTTGGATTCCAATGTTGTCGGCCGTATCCCTTTTGGAAAGGTATGCTCTGCTATTGCCTGAGCAACGTATGGAATCTTAGAGCGATCGTATGATTCTATATTATACAATATATCGCTGGTTAAAATTGCGCTATCATCTGCAGAATAATCCGACCGCGGGTCATCTTTAGGATAATTGACGACATCATGGAATAGCGCGGCGGGGATTATTATTTCCGGATCACCACCTTCAATCCGCGCTATCGTTTCGGCATTTGCCAAAACCCTGAGCGCATGACCTAGATCATGCGAAGGGTCGTCAGAGCTGATGCGCTTTTTGGCTTCCTCGATAAGTTTTTGCCTCATCTTGCTTTCCCTCCAGAGTATTTCTTCTTAAGCTTACATCTTGTTTCCTCTATCCGGCTTGTCAAATAATCCAATGGGAAACCCTCGTCAACCAGAAACTGATACAGCTCAAGCTTAGGAGTGTTGCAAGCCACGTATCTTTTTCCAACTTTCTTGAAGTAGTCTGACGCCCCAACGATTGAATCAAGAATCCTTTCAGCAAATATCCTACCGCGATTAGTCACGTACACATCTGTCTGGTCATCATCATCAACGTACTGTGAATAATCATAAGAGAATATCAGCTTATGATACTTATCTTCAGAGCAATCTCCCTTGCACACAGCCACTATCTCGTCAAGCGTTTCACAAAACCTTTTCTCATTCGCTCCAATTTTTCCGTTCTTTGCCATTTTTCCTTCCTCCAATCACCTCGCTGCCGTTTTGTAAGTCCGTCACTTATTTTAACTTTCTTACGTAAAAAATTGAAATTACTACCTAAATTAATAAATAAAGTTATTAATCAGTAAATTTATATACTTACAATCATTTTCATCAGTAAAATGGAGACCCTGAACAAGTCAGAAAAGAATGTCCTAACGCTTCTCGAACAGAACTGCAGGACACCTGCAAACCAAATCGCAAAAAGACTAAGACTATCACCTGAGGGCGTGCTCAAGATAATAAAAAGGCTTGAAAATTCAGGAGTCATAACCAGATTCAACACAAAATACAGCTATTCAAAGATGGGTTACAAACTTTTTCCTGTACACATCAAACTCACAAAACTCAACAAGGAAATAATCGCCAGGATCAAATCCTCCATCATAAAGCACAAAAGCTGCGCCTGGTACATGTTCTGCGAAGGCGAGTATGACCTGCTACTCAGCTTCAAGATAGCATCCCATAAAGATACGCAAGACATGAACGAATTATTAAGAGATATCGCAGACTATACGCATGAAAAGGAGCTCTCTGTCGTGCTCTATTCATTCGAGATAAGCAAGTCATTCATCCACGAAAACCAAACACGAAAACTATTCCAGACCTTTGACTACGAGAATGAACCTGCCATCTTATCCAAAGAAGAGACAAAGATACTTGAGATACTCAAATCAAACTCCAGGGAGACTGTCCTAAACATATCTGAAAAAGTCCACTTGAGCGCAAGAGTGATCTCATCCAAGATAAAGAAGCTTGAAAAAGAAAATATAATATCCGGCTTCAAGACCAAGATAAACACTGCAATCCTAGGTTTCCAGCCCTGCATAGCATTAATAGCATTGAACAAGCACGACGAGACTGACCTGCTTCGATTCGTCACGTACTGCCAGAATAAACCAGGCATCAATTATCTCGTAAGACAGGAAGGCAAATATGATATTGAACTCACAATCGAAGTCCAGAACACAAACGAGTTCTATGAAGTCATGGATGAACTCAGAGAACAATTCCAATTCATCAAGAAGATGACCAACCTGATATCTAAAGAAAGCTCATAACACCAATATACTGAGTTCGCAACCACGATGGTCATTATTTCAGAATTATCCTTCCCTTACTCGCATAGCATATAGAACCATTCTTTCCAGAATTCACACAATAATTTACGGGGCCTTCTATTGTGACAGAACCGTCGTCTTTCTCTTCAGTAGTATAATTCTCCCAATCATCAAGGGAAACCTTCTCGAGAGTCCCTTCTGCAGGAAGGTCATGGGCGATAAATCTCTTGATGGAATATTTATGAGGGATGTTTTTGCGCGAGAGAACTGTATCTGACCTGTTCAAACCATACTCCAATGCAGACCGGGCATACCACTCGCGCAACTGGAACCGAACGATGAAATTTGAAGGACTACCACTGCAGTGGCCCTTGCCTACTGCCATGAAAGAGCTAGTGATGCGCACATTGCGCCTCTTGAATGATGAATCGTAATCACCAACACCACCACCCTCAATATAATTCGTCAATACGACCTTCAGACCGTCAATCAGGTGCATATCACCTACAGCACAATGAGGATCCAAAACATACCTAACATCATAGAACTCGCATTCATCCTTTGAAATGGCACTGTTTGGCTTGACGAAATCGCACAGAGTGGCATGAGAAGCACGCACCGCTGGCTTATGAATTGATGAAATGCCTATCGCTGTAGCAACATAAGACAGCGCTGCAGCAATCCATACTAGATTTTTCCTCAATTCAACACCCAAGAAAATATTAGGTAAACACGCTATTTAAAGTTTTCCTGACTGCTTTAAAAGGAAGGATAAAATCGCCTCCATATAACATAAAACTATAAAAACACATCAAAAACACACCACCATATCAACAAACAAGGGTGGTAAGACATGAAGAATGTATCAATCATTGCAATTATTTCAACACTTCTACTTGTCCTGGCAGGATGCAGCGCACCAACGTGCTATCCGCCGAACAAAATAATGGACAACAAGTGCTGCCTGGACCAGGACAATAACAACGTGTGCGACTTCGAAGAACCTGCACAACCAAAAGAGACTGTGAAAGAGACTCCTGTAGAGACTGCGCCTGAAACACCTGTAGAGACACCAAAAGAAGTCCCTGCAGAAACCACTGTCGTTACTCCGGTAACAAAACCAACAGT
>Ga0315268_10000992_pt1 | contig 33102 bp, 24 predicted proteins | sample C1_top_MG_FD_204535 | JGI IMG/M metagenome (GOLD analysis project Ga0315268, IMG submission 204535) | Sediment microbial communities from Yellowstone Lake, YNP, Wyoming, USA - C1_top | ecosystem: Environmental > Aquatic > Freshwater > Lake > Sediment | place: USA: Wyoming | collected 2017-08-01
TCTTTTGCGATTCGAAGTAGGTGCGCGCCAGCATCTCGCCCAGCAGCCCGAACAGCCCGAAGAATTGTAGTGGCTTCGTCGAGTAGTCGAGCAGGAATTTCACCGTTATCAGGTCGAGCAGCACGCGCGTCGTGCGGGAAATGCCGTATTTCGACTTGCCGCTGCGGCGCTCGCCGTGCTGGATGACCACCTCGCCCACCCGCGCGCCGGCCCAGCTCGCCAGCGCGGGGATGAAGCGGTGCAGCTCGCCGTAGAGCTGGATCTCACCCAGGATTTCGCGGCGGTAGGCCTTATAGGTCGCGCCGAAGTCGTGGATGGCCACGCCCGAAAGCTTGGCCATCAGCCAGTTGGCGACGCGGCTCGGGACCTGGCGGGTGAGCCAGCGATCCGATCTCGCCGCGCGCCACCCGCTCACGATGTCGTAGCCTTCCTTCAGTTTTTCCAGAAAGAGCGGGATTTCGGCGGGGTCGTTCTGGAGATCGCCGTCCATGGCAATGACGATTTCACCCTGCGCGAAGTCGAAGCCGGCCTTCAGCGCGGCGGTCTGCCCGAAGTTGCGCCGCAAGCGGATGACGTGCACCCGCGGGTCATGGTCATAAATATCCGAGAGCACCTTGAAGGTCTGGTCTGTCGAGCCGTCGTCCACGAACACCAGCTCGTAGCTCCCGCCGACGGCATCCATCACCTCGCTCAGTTTCACGTAGAGCGGCGGGATATTTTCCTGCTCGTTGTAAAAGGGCACAACGACCGAATAGTTCAGCATTTCTTCGCCGTTCATGGTGTTCCTGCCAGCCCGCCGTAATGGATCAACTGGATGCCGCTCTCTGCGACGCGCCGCCGAGCCTCTGCGCTGATGAGCGCAGTGAGTTCGCGCTCGCGCTGCTCCACCAGCCGCGTGGGGGTTGCCCGCAACGCGGCGTCCGCGTAACCCGGATGGCACATCAGCTCGCTCGTGCCCTCGGGCAGCGCCTCCAGCAGTCGTTCGAGCGACGCGGTGTCCAGCAGGCCTGTCTGCGTGATCCCGAAGAAATAATCCGGACTCCGCAGCCCCATCCGGCGCAACCGCTCGCGAGAGCCGGTGGAAACCGCCGCCAGCGCGCGTCCCTTGAAAAACTGTTTCAGCATTGTAATCGAATCGGCACCGCCGCGGCGGAAGATTTCCCCCAGCGAACCGGCGGACTCGGCGGCGCAGCGGACGCCGCTGATGCCGTGCTCGCGCGCCAGCCGCGCGGCCAATGCGAAAAGCATCGGGAGCATATGGATGTGTTTGTGGCCGTCAAGATGCATCGGCTGGAGGCCCGCCGCTAGCACCTTTTCAATCTGCGCGCGCCATTCGCTCTCGACTTCGGCCAGAGATGCCTTTCCGCTCAGAAGTCTTACCGCCAGCCGCGCCGGGCTCGCCGCGAATTTTCCATCGCCGCGGACCAGCCTGGGAATTCGTGCCGGGTCGCAAATCGGCGGGCCTTCAGTCAGGTTCAGGTGGATGCCCACTCCCAGCTGCGGTGTTTCGCGCGCGAGCTGAACGGCTTCCTCGAACGCCGCGCCGTTAGCCAGCAGCGTCGCGCTGGTCAGGATGCCGTCGATGTGCGCTTCGAGGATGGCGCGGTTCACTCCCGCACTCAGCCCGAAGTCATCAGCATTGACAATCAGTCGCTTCATCGCGTCCGGCAGGATGCCCCCACTCGTGCCGTTCCAACTTTTCTTGGCTAAGTGTACCTAGGAATCCTGCGAGTTGGTTCCTCAGGTACCGCGTCGTTGGAACGGCACTAGGCTAGCACGAACGCGCTGATCACCAGCGCATCTACCTGCAGTTTGCGGGGATTTTCTGGCGCTGCTGGCGGACAAGGTATAATGGTGATGCATGACACCATTCCCTCGCAGCCATCCCACTGCAGGCGAAGCCGGCCCGGGGCGCATCCTGGCGATTGACTACGGCCGGCGGCGCATCGGCTTGGCGCTTTCCGACGAGCTCCGCCTGACCGCGCAGCCGCTGGCGACGCTGGCGCGCGCCGGTCGCCGGGACGCGATTCGCCGTCTTCGCGAGCTGGTGCGCAAGCATGGAGTTCGCGCCATCGTGGTCGGCCACCCCGTGCGTCTGGACGGGACCCCGGGCGAAATGGCGGAGGAAGTCGAGCGTTTCGCGGCGCGGCTGCGAAAAGAGGTGGGACTCCCCGTGGAGATGATGGACGAGCGGCTGTCGAGCTGGGAAGCTGAAGAAATCAGCGCCGCGCGTCCCGGCTCGTCACAGAAGCGGAGAGTTCCTCTCGACCAGATCGCTGCTGCGGTCATCTTGCGTGATTACCTGGAGCGCAGCCGGTCCACCGCATGAGCCTTGGATCCAATTCGCGCAGGCGCGGCGGCCGCTGGCTGCGACGCATTTTTGCGTACGGGCTGCTCGTTGTGGCCGCGGCCGGGGGCTGGCTGGCCTACGAGCTGCTGGTTCCGTACCAGGGATTTTCGAAGGAAGGTGTGTTTGTGGATGTGCCGCGGGGAGCCCCGTTGCGGCAGATTGCGCGGCTTCTCGCGGAAAATGGCGTGGTGCGCAGTGCCGCGGCGTTTGAGGCGTACGCGCGTTGGCAGGCACGCACGCGGCCCGCAGGGCTTCAGGCCGGCGAATATTTCTTTTCGCGGCCGATGACTTCGCTGGAAGTCCATCGCATGCTCGCTGAGGGCCGCGTCTTCCTGTACACCGTGCAGGTGCCCGAAGGCTACTCGATGTTCGATATCGCCGTACTGCTCGAGGAGAAAAAGCTTACGCATCGCGAAAATTTCCTCGACGCGGCGCGTGACCCCGGTGCCATCCGCGATCTCGCGCCCGAGGCAACCAGCTTGGAGGGTTTTCTGTTTCCCGCCACCTACGAGTTTCCGCGACACGTGACCGCCCGGGAGATTGCCGGCGCGATGGTGCGACGTTTCCGCGAAGTTTGGGCGTCATTCCCCGCCGAAGGGCGCAACCCGCAAAACGTCTCGATTTTGCGGGTTGTCACGCTGGCCTCGCTGGTCGAACGCGAAACCGGCCAAAGAGACGAGCGCCCGCTGGTCAGCAGCGTGTTCTACAACCGCCTACGCCGCCACATGGCCTTGCAATGCGATCCGACCGTGCTCTATGCGCTGCGCCTGGCGGGACAATCGCGCACCGCGCTCACCCTCAAAGACCTCCGGTTCAAGTCGCCGTACAACACCTACCGCAACCCGGGCCTCCCCCCCGGACCGATCGCCAACCCCGGCGAGCAAGCGCTGCGGGCCGCGCTTTTTCCGCCGAAAACCGACTATCTCTATTTCGTCTCCGATGCGCGCGGCGGCCATTTCTTCAGCAAGACTCTGGCGGAGCATAATGCCAACGTGGCGCGCTTCCGGCAGATGTCCGCCCAGGTCGGGCAAGTGCCTGACGAGAGCGCCCGCGAGAAAAAAAGCGACCCGCCGGCGAAGTCACCGGCATCGCGCGCCACAACACCCCGGAAAGGCCGAGGCAGGCGATGACACCTCCCAGCCAAGCCACGAAAAAACAGCGCATCCTGGAAATTGCGCGCGAAATGGGCCGCGACAAGTTCACACCGTTCGAGGTTGAGCAGATCCGCCGCCAACTGGTCACGCGATTGGGCGCGGAAGGAAAAACTTCGCCGGAGTATGTGGCCGAGGTACTCCAGGCCGCCGGGCTGCGCGTCCTGTGGAGCACGCAGCACGACATTGATGAGCTCCGCGAAGAGGAACTTGACGACCTGCTGCACTTCTCCACGCTCGAGGAAGCCGAGATGTGTCTGGTGCGGCTCGACGAGCTCTGGCGCAAGTATCAGGCCATGGGGATTCGCGCTGCGGCCGAGCGCGTCCTGGAAGTCGCACGGCTGGGGCGGCGCCGCGCGGATATGATCGCGCGCAACCGCAAAGTGGAATCCCACAAGCGCGCGGAAAAAGCCGAAATCGCCCAGTGGTTCAAGATCTGGCTGGAAACGCCGGACGCCTTTTTCGACTGGCTCGAATTGCGCAAGCAGTCGGAGGATTTTCGGGAGCAGTTCGAAAAACCGGGAGAGATTGAGTAACCAGCATGATCTTGCTCGAAGTCGAAGCGCTGGATTTGGGCGCCGACGTCAAGGCCGTCGGCCTGGAGCTGATCCAGGCCGAGAACCGCGAGCCGCTGCCGGCGTCGGAATCCGCCCGCATCTGGGGGCCGACACTGGCGGCGCTGGCGGGCTCGGAACCGTGGGCGCTCGATTTTTTCAGCCATCTCGATCGGGTGCGCGAATTCTGCGACCGGCGCGGCATCGTTTACCGCGAGGCAGCCGCGCGCTCGCTGGTGATTGCGCCACCCACCCCGGAGCAACTCGAAGCCCTTTTCGAGCGCTTTGCGGGTGAAACCTTTGGCGCGCGCGCCGGAGGAGTTCTGCCCGGCGCGGACGCGGCGCTCGAGGGCGACCTCGCGCGGCGCGGCGTGGATGCCTATCATCCCGCGTTCCCGAATTATTTTTTCTGCGCCGTTTGCGACTTCGAGAACGGGTTCCTGACCCTGCTGAGCAACCGCCTGTGGGCCAGCGAAGTGGTACGCCGCCTCAGCCCGGCGTTGCGCGAATTGGACGTGCGCGTGACCCAGCCTGCGTAGGGAAGTGCTGAAGCACGGCACTTTCTTGTCATCCCGAGCGAAGCGAGGGATCTGCACTTATGCAGGAAAACAGGGAAAAGCAGATTCCTCGTCCGCCAGAATGCTGGCGGACTCGGAATGACAATCAATTTTTTAGGGCCCTGATGTCCATGCGAGCGGCTGCAAATTCTCTGTGCACGCTGAATTGACACCCTTCGGGCCCGCTGCTACATTGCTTCATTTGCCCGCCAAGGGAGAAACTTGCTGAGAGGATGTCGACCAATTCGGACCGCGCTCTTGCTGGCGGTCGTGCTTTCGATGGGTTGTTCGGTCAGCACCAAGCGCGCGGTGGCGCCGACGGAGCGGCGTCCGGCGCTCGAAGCCACCGAGGAGCAGCTCCTCGACGCCTTCAACCGCCAGGCGCGCGCGGTGCGCAGCCTGAACGCCACCGTTGACCTCCACCCCGTGGCCGGTTCCACTTATACCGGCGTCATCGAGGACTACCGCGAAGTGCGCGGGTTCATCCTGGCGCAGAAGCCTTCGCAGATCCGCGTGATCGGGCAGGCGCCGGTGGTGGCCACAAACATCTTCGATATGGTCAGCGACGGCGAGACGTTCCGCATCTTCATCCCCTCGAAGAACAAGTTCATCGTCGGCCCGGCCGGCCTGGAACGCAAAGCGGAAAAGCCGATCGAAAACCTGCGGCCGCAGCACCTGCTCGACGCGGTTTTCTGGCAGGAAATGCCCTCGGCGCTTTTTGAGGAGCAGAACACGGATTCACAGCGCTACTACGTCCTGACTGAACTGCGCGGCGGCAGCAAGCCCGAGATCGCGCGCAACGTGTGGTTCGACCGCGCGGATTTGAGCGTGTCGCGCGTGCAGGTGTATTCTGGAGGCGGGCAGCTTGTTTCCGACGTAACCTACGGTGACTGGCAACCCGTCACACCGGGTGCGGAGACGCGCTACCCGCGATACATGCGCATTTCCCGGCCGCACGACGACTACCAGCTTGAAGTGCGTATCGTGAAACTGACCATCAACGAAGACGTCTCCAGCGATCGCTTCCAACTCGCCCAGCCGGCGGGCACGGAGCTGGTGCGTGTCGGCGAGCCTCCACCGGAGGCGCGGCCGTGATCTCGCAGATGATTCTCCGCAACGTGCTGCACCGGCCGATCCGCACGCTGGTCAGCGTGGTCGCTGTGGGCGTCGAGGTGGCGCTGGTGCTCATCGTAGTCGGTTTGACCTCCGGGCTGATGCAGGAAACGGCCAAACGCATCGAAGGCATCGGCGCCGACATCATGATGCAGCCGCCCTCGTCCTCGGTCTTCATGGCTTTCAGCGGCGCGCCGATGTCCATTCGCCTCCGCGAGCCCATCGAAAAAATTTCGCGCGTGCAGGCGGTGGCGCCGGTGCTGCTGCAATTCAACGCCTCCGGCGGCTTCGACATCATTTATGGCATCGAGAACGACAGCTTCCGGCGCGTTTCGGGCGGCTTCGTGTTTCACAGCGGGCACGACCTCGAAAAGTCCGACGACATTCTGGTGGACGACTGGTACGCCAAAGCCAAAAAGATAAAGACGGGGGATACGCTCCGGCTGCTCGACCACGATTTCCACGTCGTCGGCATCGTCGAGCACGGCAAGGGCGCGCGGCTGTTCGTCCCGCTCCAGACCTTGCAGGAGATGTCCGGCTCGCGCGACCGCGCCTCGGTCTTTTTCGTCAAGTGCGAGAAGCCGGCCGACACGCCGATGGTGATGGACGAGATGCGCAAGCTCTTTCCGCGGCACGAAATCCGCCCGCTGAAGGATTTTCTTTCCCTGATGACCTCGTCGAACCTGCCCGCGCTCGACGCCTTCGTCAATTCGATGATCGGCCTGGCGGTGTCCATCGGCTTCCTGGTGATTTTTCTTTCCATGTACACGACGATTCTCGAGCGCACGCGCGAAATCGGTGTGCTGAAGGCGCTGGGCGCGTCGAAGGTGTTCATCGTCAAGGCCATCCTCAGCGAAAGCACGCTCATCTGCCTGGTCGGCTTCGTCGCCGGCATCGCGATGACCGTTGCCCTGCGCAAACTTTTTATGGGCCTGTTTCCCACCTTGACCATCCTGCTCCAGCCGGATTGGATCGTGCGTTCCGCGGGCCTCGCGGTCGTCGCGGGACTCCTCGGCGCCGCCTATCCCGCCTGGATCGCCAGCCGCAAAGACCCCATCGAAGCCCTCGCCTACGAATAGGCCTGCGCCGGTAGCGCCGGCATCTTGCCGGCTTTGTAGAGGCGTCCGCCGTCCAGGACCCCGAGCTTGTCGCAGGGCGTTCTAAGCCCGGAGATCCTGAACGGACCATGTGAAGGGTAGGGCCTGCCCGCCGAAGCCTCGGCCTAGGCGGATCGAAGGGGGCCTGTCGAAGGGACTGCTTGCCTGTCCCCCCCGTCCCGCCTGTCCCGCCTGTCCCGAGCGAAGCCGAGGGGTCAATCCGTGTTTATCCGTGGTTACAAGGAGACCTGACCCATGTCGCACACTTGCGAATACGAGCCCTGCACTTTTGTCTACGCCGACGGCCGTCGCTGCCGCTCCCCGAAGATGCCCACACGCGAAGTCTGCATCGGCCACTGGAAGCACGACGGCCAATTCTACGAAGACCCTGCCGCGGTCGCGATGCTGGCCGACCCGAACAATCCGCTCGACACCCCCGCGCACGTGGGCGCCGCCCTTGCCGTCCTGTTCAAGCTGACCGCGCAGGGCAAAATCCCGATCCGCAAGGCCACAGCGCTCGCCTACATCGCCCAACTGTTGCTCACCAGCATGCCGCAATCCCGCGCGCAACAAATTTCGATGCCCGAAGCCCTCGCCGTGATGGGATACGACGCTCAACTCACTAAGCAAGGGTTCTCTGCCAAAACTGATCCGAATTGCCCGAACGGAAAGCACTGACGTGAGCACTTCTCCAAACATCTGCGCAGACGCCCCCGAGCTCCAGGCAGACGCCGAGGCGCTGAAAGCCTTTCTCAATCCGAGCTCCACTCTCGACACGCCCGAAGCGCTCGGCAAAGCTCTGGCCTGCTACATTCGCCTCGCGACGCGGGTCAAACTTCCGCGTCGCGAGATGGCAACACTCACCTACGCCACTCAACTGCTCGTCAGTTGCTTCCCGGAGATTCGCGGCGAGCAGCTTGGCCTTCCCGCGCACATCAAGCCGCTCCCTTTCGGCGAATTGCTCAAGAAGGCCGAGGCGCTCAATGCGCGTCGTGCGAAGGAAACGCCCTCCTTGGAGTGCGGTAGCTTGCTACCGCCTTCATCCGGCGCGGCTCGACGCGCCGGGAACTCCCGATTTCTAGGGCGCAGCAAGCAGCGCCCCTACAAGGCGGTGCTAAGGCACAGCACTCCAAAGCTCGCTAGTCAGGAGCCGCAATCGCGGCTAAAATATGTGGGCCATTCAGGTGCGGCTTCCCCGAAGGCAGTGGCATTTGGAACCGATCCTCAAACTGGAAAACGTCTGGAAGCTCTACCACTCGGGCAAGGTGGAGGTGTCTGCCCTGCGGGGAGTGAACCTGGAGGTGCACGCCGGAGAATTTCTGGCGGTGATGGGTCCTTCCGGCTGCGGCAAATCCACTTTGCTCTACGTGATCGGCGGGTTGACGCAGGCCTCGAGCGGTCGCGTGCTGGTGGACGGGAACGATCTGACGGAATTGAGCGATGCGGAGCGCACGCGTTTGCGGCGCCACAAGGTCGGCTTCGTCTTTCAGCGCTTCAACCTGCTGCCCACGCTCGATGCCGACGGCAACATCCGCATCGCGCAGTACATCTACGGCAACGGCGCGGACCGGCACCGCTTCGACGTGGCCACCAAGCTTCTGGGCCTGACCGAGCGGCTGCATCACCGGCCGGCGGAACTGTCGGGTGGCGAGCAGCAGCGCGTGGCCATCGCGCGCGCCATCATCAACGAACCGAAAATCGTGCTGGCCGATGAGCCCACCGGCAACCTGGACACGAAAAGTTCCGAGGTGGTGCTTTCGATGCTGCGGCAGCTCAATAAAGAACTCGGCCAGACGATTGTGATGATCACCCACAACCCCGAAGCGGCTGCTTATGCCGACCGCGTCGTGCACATGCGCGACGGCGTGATCGTCGACGGGAATCCGGTCGAGTGAGATGAACAGGATCTGGCTCGTCATCCGGCGCACGGTCTTCTGGTCCTACGACCGCGGCACGTGGCAATACGACGTGTTGGTGGTGGCCATCGTGCTCTTCGTGTTTCTCTCGCCGCGCAGCTGGTACCACGATGAGCCGCAGGCCGTCGAGCAGAGCGCGAGCGCCGGCGTGCAATTCCTCCGCGAAGACCTCGATCTGGGGACAAAAACTTATCGCGTGGATGTCGCCGCCGTCGGCGGACTTGAGGTGAAGCAGCGCACGCCGGAACTGGAACGCAAGGCCCACGATGTTCTCCGCAACAGCGTGCCGGAACTGAAGGCCCGTAACTTCCGCATCGAGCGCATCGAAACCGTCCTGAGCGACAACGGCTCGGTGCTCTACTACTCCGTTCGGGTGAAGTGACGCCGGCGGCGCTCTCCGCCCGCCCTGGCCGGTGTCCAAGCCCTCAATGATGACGGCACGGGTCTGCGTTCGCGCATCTTACTTGCTGTGGTACGATGCCCGGACTGTCGCGGCGGACGCTTGAGCGAGATGAGTCCGCGAGCGAAAAGGAAGTCTGCCAGCGATGAGGATGGCGACAAACCGGAGAGGATTCGAGCGCACCGGCCTCGCCCTGCACTCCCGAAGCATCGGGACGGTGCAGGGCTTCGCGCTCTGTGCGGCGTTCCTGATCGCGTGCGCGGCGGCGGCCCAGACGAAGTCTTCGTGGACGCTGGACGACGTCATCAAGCAACTCGATCGCGGGGCCAAAGAATTCCAGAGCCTGACCGCGAACGTGGAACGCACCAAGGTGACGGTCGTGGTCAACGACCGTTCGACCGAATCGGGGCAAATCTTCGTGCGCCGCGATCAGAAGATGCGCCTGGAGATGACTCAGCCCGACCCGCGGGTCATCCTGCGCGACGGCGACAACCTTTACGTCTACCAGCCGAAAATCAAGCGCGTCGAGGAATACGACCTGGGCAAGCACCGCTCCCTGGTGGACCAGTTTTTGCTGCTGGGCTTCGGCACGTCCGGCAATGACTTGAAGAAAGCTTACGTGATTACCGTGCTGGGAGAAGTGACGTTCGACCGCAAAAAAACACTATGGCTGGAGCTCACGCCCAAAAACGACGACGTGCGCAAACAGATTTCCAAGATTCATCTGTGGATTGATATGGCGACGTGGTTCCCCGTGCAGCAGAAGTTTTTCGAAACGGGCACGGGAGATTATTTCGAGATCCGCTACTCGAACATTGTTCGCAACCCGCGCATCCCCGATTCGCGCTTCAAGCCCCGCTGGCCCAAAGGCGTCGAGAAGATCAAGCCCCGCGGATAAACGCTCGCCCCAGATGCCGCCTTCAAGGCAGTAAGACCGAGGAGCCGGTTGTTTTCCGCGCTTCCAGATCGCGGTGAGCCGCGGCCGCGTCGCGCAGCGGGTATTTCTGCCGCACCTCGATTTTCACCGCGCCCCGCGCGACCACCTCGAACAATTCATTCGCGCTGTTCACCAGATCCTCGCGGCTCGCGGTGTAGTTCACCAGGCTCGGACGCGTCAGGAACACCGAACCTTTGGCCATCAACACGCTCGGGTCGAGCGGTGCGACCGTGCCGGACGACTGTCCGTAAAGCACCAGCATCCCCATCGGCCGCAGACAATCGAGCGACCCGGAGAATGTGTCTCTGCCAACCGAGTCGTACGCCACGGACACGCCGGCTCCCTTGGTCAGCTCCTTCACGCGCTCGACGAAATGTTCCCGTGAGTAGATGATCGGGTGATCGCAGCCATGCGCGCGGGCCAGCGCTGCCTTCTCGTCGGTCGACACCGTTCCGATGACTTTTGCGCCAAGATGCTTCGCCCATTGGCAAAGAATCAGACCGACGCCACCGGCCGCGGCGTGCACCAGGAGCGTCTCGCCCGGCTGGACGCGGTAGGTGCGGCGCAGCAGGTATTGCGCCGTCAGGCCTTTCAGCATCATTGCCGCGACTGTCACGTCGTCAATCGCTTTGGGCAGTCTGACCAGCCGGTCGGCGGGGCAGAGCCGCGCCTCTGCGTAAGCGCCCGTCGGATCCACATAGGTCACGCGATCGCCAGGCTGGAGCGACGTCACTCCCGGCCCGACTTCCTCCACGACGCCCGCTGCCTCGCGGCCGATGATGGCCGGGAGCTGCGGCAATTTGTACAGACCGCTGCGATGATAAATGTCGATGAAATTGACCCCCACGGCGGTGTGGCGTACGCGGACTTGCCCCGCGCCCGGCTTGGCCACCTCGACTTCCTCCCAGCGAAGTACTTCCGGCCCGCCGGTCTGATGGATGCGAATCGCCTTGGTCATGAACGGACTCCTGCATTCAGGAAATTTTCTACTGGAATCAGCTTACCGCTTGCGGGAAGCAGAGTCGAACCACGTGGATGGATTTCAAACGAGGCTCGGCAGAGTGACTATGCTTGCTTCTCTTTCTCCAGCAGCGCGCGCTTGAACTTGAGTCCCCAGCGATAGCCGGCAAGCGCGCCGTCTTCGCGGACCACGCGGTGGCAGGGGATGACGACGCTGGCAGGATTGGTCGCGCAGGCCCGCGCGACCGCGCGCACAGCCGTGGGCCGGCCCAATTGCCGCGCGATCTGGCTGTAGGTGCGCGTGGAGCCGTACGGGATGCGGCGCAACGCTTCCCAGACGCGTCGCTGGAATGCGGTGGCGACGACGTCGAGAGGCAAATCGAGTTCCGGATGGCGCCCTTCGAGATGGCGCAGAATGGTATCCACCCATTTCTTCATTCCGTTCGAATCGCGCGCGATTTCCGCGTTGGGAAATTCTTCGCGCAGGGCTTTTTCAAGCGGCGCGTCCGTGTCGCCCAAAAACAGCGCGGAGATGCCGCGCTCGGTGGACGCCACCAGCACGCGTCCCAGCGCGCAGGCCGACGTGGTATAGCGGATGCGCATGCCGGCGCCGCCGCGGCGGTAGGTGGCCGGAGTCATCCCCAGGTGCGCCGAGGAGCGTTCATAGAGCCGGCTGCTGGAGCCAAAACCTGCTTCGTAAAGTGCCGTGGTCACGTCACGCCCTCCGCGAAGGTGTTTTTTGACCGCGCCGATGCGCACCGCGTCGGCATATTGCCGCGGCGAAATGCCCAGCGCGCGACGAAACGCTCGCAGCAACCGATGCGGGCCGGTGCCGAAGCGCGCCGCCAGTGAGGCCAGCGTGAGCGGCTCTTCCAGATGTGCCTCGATGTATTCGCACACGCGCGCAATCATGCCGTTCCCGGCGGTCTGGCGGCCCCAACTCTCCGCGCGGCGTGGATGATTCTCGGGTGTTCGACGCTTCGTCATCAGAGTCACGCTGGCATCGAAGATAGGGCAGACGCGCGGGCAATTCTATCCGATTTTTGCGCGGGAATCGGGGAAGTGGCTGCCGGGCAACGCCGGGGCTGGGATAGAATCTCAAAGGGGGCTTCTTTGGAACATCCGGGAATCATCCGAGACCTCATCATCTTGTACGGGATGGCGATGTTCATCGCCTTCCTGATGCACAAGGCGCGCCAGCCGACTGTGGTCGGCTATCTTCTAACCGGAGTGATTGCCGGTCCTTCGGCGCTAGGACTGATTCCTGACACAGCGGAAGTGGAAATCCTGGCCGACGTGGGCGTGGCTCTGCTGCTGTTCACCATCGGATTGGAGCTTTCCCTGCGAAAGCTTGCGCGGATGCGGCAACTGGTCCTTGGCGCCGGCAGCCTGCAACTGGTGGCCACGACGGCAGCGGTCTGCGCGCTGCTTGTCTTCCTGGGACTTACCGGGCGCGAAGGCCTTTTCTGGGGATTTCTCGTGGCGGCGAGCAGCACGGCGATCGTGCTGAAATTGCTGAACGACAGGCAGGAGCTCGACACCCTGCACGGGCGTGCCGTCCTGGGAATCCTGTTGTTTCAGGATCTGTGTGTGGTTCCGATGATGGCGTTGCTGCCGACGCTGGCCGCATCGGGGGCGGCACAGGCGCTGCACATTTTGTGGGCCCTGGTGAAATCCCTGGCCGTCGTCGGGACCATCCTGCTCGGCGCTTACTACCTGTTCCCGCCGGTTTTGCGCGCCATTGTGCGCGTGCGCAGTCGCGAGTTGTTCATCATCGCCACAATTTTTCTGGCGCTGGGGACGGCCTGGGGCGCTTCGCTGGCCGGGCTCTCCCTGGCGCTGGGAGCATTTCTGGCGGGCATCGTGCTTTCAGAATCCGAATACGGCCATCAAATCATGGCCGAAATCCTCCCCTTCCGCGACAGCTTCACCAGCCTCTTTTTCATTTCCATCGGCATGTTGATTGACCTCCGGTTCGGGTTGTCGCACGGGCCGCTTCTGCTGTCAGCAGCCGCGTCCATTCTGATTGCCAAATTGGCGACCGGCGGGCTGGCGGTGCTGGTCCTGGGTTTTCCGCTGCGCATTGCCGCGCTGGTGGCACTGGCGCTGGCGCAGGTAGGCGAGTTTTCGTTCGTGCTCCTGCGGGAAGGGGACCGGCTGGGGATCGTTACCCAGGACCGCTACCAACTGTTCCTGGGAGCCGCAGTGCTGACGATGATCTTCACGCCCGCGCTGATGGCTGCCGGGCCGCGCGTTTCCCACTGGCTCGGACAGAAGGGTGACCGGCGAAGCTGGCTGGTCCCTGACGCCCAGACCGAAAAGCTGGAAGATCACCTCATCATCTGCGGCTACGGGCTGAACGGGCGCCGCCTGTCGCGACTGTTGCGGCAGAACAACCTGTCCTATCTCGTGCTGGACATGAATCCCCGGGTGGTGCGAGAGGCCCGGGCCGAGGGCGAACCGGTCTACTTCGGGGACGTCAGCAACGCCGAAATCCTGAAGCGTGCCGGGGCGGCGCACGCGCGCGGCATCGTCTTCGCCATCTCCGACCGCACCGTGCTGGCGCGCGCCATTTCGCAGGCGCGGCTTCTCAATTCGAACCTGCACATCATGGCGCGCATCAAGCGCATCGAGGAGGCGCGCGAGCTGCGTGCGGCAGGCGCCACCCACGTCGTCGCTGAAGAAGTCGAAGCGTGGATGGAGATCGCGGTGCGCGTTTTGCGGCTCTACGGAATGCCGCGCGAAGCCGTCGCCCAACAGATGTTACAGTTCCGCGAAGATGATTATGAAATGGTGCGCATCCTGCCGATTCCCGGGCAGCCGCTCCGGCATCTGGCCCACCTGCTGCCGCAAGTGGACGTGGAACTTTTCATTGTGACGCCCCGTTCGCCGTTGGCGGGCCGCGAGCTACGCGAACTCGACCTTCGTGCGCGCACCGGCGCCGCGGTGTTGGCGATCATCCACGGCGAGCAAGTGATCCATAACCCACCGGGCGACGCGCGATTCGAGGAGGGCGATCGGGTGATCCTGATCGGCGACCGCGAGCAACTGACCGCGGCCTTCGAGAGCCTTCGCAGCCGCTAGCTTTGCGGCCCGAACCCGCACGCAGCTTCGTCGCGGGGTGGAAGGCAACCCGCCGCCATCTCCGGCACATCCTTAAACCCGTCGGCGAGCCGCATCCCTTGGAGGATTCGGAACAGGTGCGAGTCGGCTCTGTTTTCGCTGCAATTTTCTTCTGCGCGGGAGTGTGTGCCGTTCCCGCGCCATCCATCGCGCAGAGCGTCCCGCCGCAGAACTCACCAAGCCCCCAGAGCGAGCGGCGAATTCCCGTAGGCACGATCCGCAGGATCGAGTTCGCTGGCCTCCATCGAATTTCCGCCGCCACGCTTCGCGCGCGCATCAGCACGCGCGTAGGCGACCCGCTTGACCCGGCAAAGATCGAAGCCGATGTGCGCACACTCGACCGGCTGGGCTGGTTCGATTCCGTCACCGTGGAAGTGGATGAGCTGCCCGTACTGTTGGCGTACGCGAGTCTTTCGGCGCCGGATTCGGGCAACGACGCGGCGGTTAACTCCGCTGCGGCGGCTTTTTTCGGCCTGACACCGAGCTTGCGGCTGGTGTTTGTCATCGAGGAGCGTCCCTTCCTGGCCAAGGTGGAATTTCGCGGCTCGCGGTTGCTCAATCACGACCGCATTGACGCCATCCTCGCCGCGAACGGTCTGCGGGCGAAGCTTGCCGCGCCGGTGGATCGCACGGCGCTCTTCAAGGCCGGCCGCGCGATCGAGGCCGCGCTTGCGGAACTGGGCCATCCGCAGGCGCGCGTTCACGTGCGGCTGAGGGAAGTGCCCACCGCGTCGGTCCGCGCCGTCTTTCAAATCGAAGAGGGCCCGCGCGTCGAAGTGGCGCGGGTGGATTTCGCAGGCAACCGCGCCTTTGCCGACGATGTTCTGCGCCGGCAGATGCAGCGCATCGCCCCGAACGCGCCCTTCGCCGGCCTCCGCGACAAGACGACGTACACCTCCCAGCGCCTCGCCGAAGATTTGCGCCACCTTGAAGACTTCTACCGGAGCCACGGCTATGCCGAAGCGCGGCTTGGCGAGCCGCAGGTGGAAGTGCTCGAAGACCACGAAATGCGTCACTGGTTTCCCTGGCCGCACACCGAGCGCGGCCTCGGTTTCCGCGTAATCATCCCCGTCGAAGAAGGCACAGCGTATCGCGTCTCCGAGGTCCGGCTGGATTTGGCGGCTTTGGGATCGCGCAGCGCTTCAGCGGAAGTTCCGCGCGCACTCCGGCCACAGGAACCTTACTCGGCGGAGAACATTGCCCGCGCGCGCGATGAACTGGCCGCGCGTCTGGCAGGGCTGGCGGACAAAAAGTCCGGACTGCGGCCGGAGGTGGAAGTGCAGCCGGAGTTCGACCGCGGCGCGGGACTGGTGCGCATCACGCTGCGCGCGCGTCCCCCGGTGCCGTACGTCGTCCACCGCATCGAGTTCACCGGCGACCACCGCTTCAGCGACCGCTACTATCGCCGCCGCGTCGGGTTGAAGGAAGGCGACCTGCTCGATTGGCGCAAACTGGAAGCGGGGCTCGGACAGCTCGCCCGCGGTGGCTTCATCCGTCCCGTCGAACGCCGGGACATCGACGTGCGCTTCGACGAAGCACAAAAAATCGCTGACCTCAGCATTCATCTGAAGGAGATCGGGCGCCAGCGGGTGTCGCTGGTGGGCGGCGCGTCGGGCCTGGGCTCGACGCTGGGCATCGTTTACAACGTTTTCGACCTGCTCGGCGCGGAAGAGCTCCTCACCGGATATCTTGAAGGTGGCCCGCAGTCGCTCAACCTGTTGTTGGGCGTGGCCAAGGAGGGCGTCTTTGGCACACGGGCTTCGCTCGGCCTGAATATTTTTCACAATGTCGTCCGACCGTACCTGCCCGGGGTCTCCGGCCACGAACGGCTCTACGATTCGCGCAGCACGGGGCTGGGCTTGAACACCAGCGTCCCGCTTTCCCCGAGCGACGCGCTCGGTTTCAACTACGAGGCTTCCCGCAGCTCGACCACGGTGGGGCTGGGCATTCCTCTCGCTGGCTTGCCGCAAACCGAAATTCGCAGCCGCAGCGAGCGCCACGCCGTCGGCACCAACTGGACGCACGACACGGGCCGTGAGCACCTGGTCGCGGATGCTTCGGTTTCCGGCGGGCGACTCGGCGGCGATGAGAATGTGCTGCGCGGCTCGGTCGAATATGCGCGGCTCCTGACCGACCCGCTCACCGGCGGGCGCAATACCTGGGCGTTCCGAAGCACTTTCGCCGGCGTATCCAGTTTCGGCGATGCTGCGCTGCCGTTCAATCGGCGCTTTTTCGCGGGCGAGCAGCTTGTGCGCGGCTTCCGCCTGGGCGAGTTGAGCCCCTATGGCCTGGCATCCACTGGCCAGGCGGATGCCGCGGACACCGCGCGCGTCACGGGTGCAAACCTGCTCGCCGCGGTGAATTCCGAATACCGCGTGCCGGTCGAAGCGAAGTCGCATTCGGAAGCCGCGCTCTTCTTCGACGCCGGGACGGGCTGGCTCCTGCCTCAGTGGTTGGGCGGCAGCAAACCGCAACTCCTCAACGGGACCAATGGGTTGCTGCGCGCGTCCACCGGTGCCGAGCTGCGCATTCCTCTTCCGGTGGTGGGGCAGAGCTTGCGCGTGTACTACGCCGCGAATCCGCTCCGCTTGGCCCGCGACTTCCTCCTTCCCGATGGTTCTCGTTTCCGTCCGCCCGACCGGCGCACCGCCTTCGGCTGGGGCCTTGGATCGTTTTTCTAAGTTCGCAGCCCGCCGTTTTCCTCCCCTGCCATCCGGCGGCCAGCGAGGGTATTCCTTCGGACAACGGCGGCCTCAGGCTCGATTGACGCGCCGGTTCGTCTGCCTCATAGTGCGCGTCACAGCGCCAGATGTGTCGCAAGTCCAGGGGGATAGGTCTATGTGCGCTGTCAGGCATCCCAATAAACTGAGGGAACTCGCCGCGGCGAGTCCGCCCGCCACTCTCCTGCCCCGTCCTCGGCGCAACGGTTCGGCTAGGCTTCCGTCGGCCCGGCTCGGGACAGGGACCACAAGTGGCCGCAGCAAAGCTCGCGCCGGTTCAGACGCTCTAAGCAGTGCGGTCCTGTTTACTGACGAACGCCGTTTATACCCACGCTTACCCCTGAAACTTCCCCTCTGCCTGCGGAGGATTGCCGGCCAACCGCTGGAGAATGGCACCGGCATCCACACGAAGGACATCAGCTCCAGCGGGGTGCGCTTTGAGGCCTCGCAACCTTTGGAATTGGACACTCCCGTGGAGCTTGAAATCGAGCTGTTGAAGGGGCCGCTGGGTGGCCGGCAATTGCAGATGGTGACACTGGCTCGGATCGTGCGCGTCGAACCGGCGCGCAGGTCCGGCCGATGGGTATTCAGCGCCGCTTTTGAGGACATCACCTACAGCCGCCAAGGGTCCGTGGAATTGGCGACGGCCTGAAGCTTCGGAATAACCTGTTGTATCCCCCGAATCGAAGCGTCCGGGGAGGCGTCTCCTCTGCCCGGGGACAGGCAGGGTTGGCAACTAGGACACGCGGAGGAGGAGGTCACGTTGCGCTCCGCAGCGCGCTCCCCCATATTGGGCGATGCGCGCCAGACGGGGGTCTCGACGCACTGGGGGAGTGAATGCGCGCTCTTGTCGAATCTGCTGAACCGGAACCCAACAAAGATTCAACGGCTGAGGGGGTCGCGCCAGCGCAAACGGCGGCCAAGCCGCGCATCTTTCCGCGCGTGCCGACCCATGCCGTGGCCGTGGCCCAAGAGCGGCGCGCGCATCCTCGCGCCTACCTGCGGTTGCCCTTGCGCCTGACGCGCGTCGGGAATCGCCCGGAACCTCTGCCGGTCACACTGCTCACGCAGAACATCAGTTCCAGTGGCGTGTTTTTCCTGGCGCCGCGCAATATTCCCCCCGGTACCGCGATTGAGCTGGAGGTTGCGCTGGTCGAGCGGCCCCTGGGGCGTGGTAGCGTGCGGATGTCCACGGCGGCGCACGTGGTCCGCGTCACGCCCACCGATACACCCGGCTGGCACGGCCTCGCGGCCACCTTTGACGATTTCGATTTCCACCGCGACGAGCAAGTCCCCAAACGTTTCCTGTAGATTGCTTTTCGGTTTACTTCCCCTTGTCATCCTAGGGCCGGCAAATTGTGCCGGCCCCCGGCGAGGTGCGTCTCATCTCGTGACGCTCCCCGCGCCCCCGCAATTCGCGCTTGCGAAGCTCACCTACTCCTGACATCGTGATGCCGATGCTTCGTTTCCCGAATCCTCTCCGAGCTGTGCTGTTCGACTGGGATGGTACCCTGCTCGACTCCTACCATGCTGATCGCGCGACCTACCGCAGAATGTTCCACGCCGTCGGCGTCCGGTGGGACGCTGCGCAACTGGATGAGAATTATTCACCCGACTGGTACCGCGTCTATCGCGCGGTCGGGATCCCGCGCCACCGCTGGAAAGAAGCCGACCGGCTGTGGGCGCAATTCTATCGAAAGCAGAAACCGGCGCTGCTGCCCGGCGCGCGGCGCGTGCTGCGCCAATTGGCCAGGCGCTACACGCTCGCGCTGGTGAGCAGCGGCAGCCGCGCGCGGGTGGTCCGCCAGCTCCGCGAATTCAGGCTTTCCGGTTTATTTGCCGCGTGCGTATGCGGCGAAGATGTGACGCGGCGCAAGCCGCACCCCGCAGCGCTCCGCAAAGCGCTGCGGAAGTTGCGCCTGCCGCCCGACGCCTGCGTCTTTGTCGGCGACGCTGCGGAAGATGTCGAAATGGCCCGCCGCACCGGCGTTTTCGCGATTGCCGTGCTCGGGCCGTTCCCCACCCACCGCAGGCTGCGCGCGGCCCGCCCTGACCGGCTCCTCGATTCGGTGATGGATTTGCCGAGGTTGCTGAGTTCAGAATAGGCGATGCTTACTGCTTCGGAGGTGGGGGCGCGGCCTTATAGTCGGTGTAGCGCATCGTCAGGCGGACGCGCGCTTCGCCGGCCTGCGTCGTGACCGAATCTTCCGAGCGCACGTAGGCGGGCAGCCAGTATTTGTCGTCCACGACCTGCCGGTACATTTCGAACATCTGGAAGGGCATCACCTTCGCCTCGGGGATGATCTCGGCAACCCATTTCCCGTAGCTTTTGACGATGGCGAAATCGCGGTCGTCCACCCAGATGACGCCTTCGAATTGCCGCTCGCGCCGCTCCAGTCGCTTCGGGCGCACGCGGAAGATGTAGGTGGTCAATTCGTCCAGCGGCTGGCGGCCTGCGTAGGTGATTTCGTAGCGCGGCAATTGGTCGGTGGTGAGCACGAACATCGGGAGGGCCGCGAGTTCCTGCAAATCTTCGCGAAACAGGTCGGTGAAACGCATCTGGCCCAGGTTCTCGCTGATGACGCGGCCGTAGCGTTGCCCGTCGGCCTTGCGATAGGTCGCGCTGGTCATCTGGGTTTCGGCGCTCGCGCTGCCGTCGGCAGGAAATTCCTGCACGCGCACGGAAATCTGGAAATTGTAGCCGTCCTGGATGCGCTTGAGCTCGTCTTCCTTTTCGGTGAAGCGTTTCACGATTTCTTCGACGGGAATCGGCGGGGGTTCGACCTCCGGCTCCATCGGGATGCGCTTGACTTCACTTCCGGGGGGCCGGCGCACCGGCCCCTGGCGGCTCCCCTGCGCCGGGCAGGGGCCGGCGGCGAATAAGAGCGCCGCCCCGACCACCGCGAACCACCGAGTTGCGCCTCGCATTACGATTTCCTCTTCCCGCGGGGAAGCCCCCTGAATTTGGATGCGCCGCGGGCCCGGTGCGTTTTCACTCGGGCGCGAGCAGACGGTACACGACGTGATAGTTTCCCGCCTCGCCTCCGGGCTCCAGCACGGGAAATTGCAGTTTCAGGAAAGCGGAGAAGTGTTTCATCTCGATGTTCATTCGGCCCGAATTCCATTCGATCGCCAGGCCAAAGCGTCCCGGCGTGCGGATTTCGAGGCGGCGGACGTATTCCGGCACCTGGAGCGTACGCCCGGGGGTGAACAGTTCGCACTGCAACTCCGGTGCGGGGGTGTCGCCGCCGGCCGACGCATTGGGCTCTGGAGATTTGGCCCAGCAGAAGCGCGTGGAGCGGTCTCCGCGGAGCAGCACCGGCAGAGAATTCGCGGCGATGAAGGATTGGTCATGCTCATTCGCCGGCGGCGTGCCCTGCCGCGGCAGGAGCCGCACGCGGTAATCCACCTCGGCGGAGTCCTTATCCACCAGCCGCACGGTTTTTTCCAGGCTGGCGCCGGCCGGATAGACATCGGCGGCACCATAGGTCAAGCGCAGAGCGGCGCCTTTCTCTTTCGCATTCGGGTCGGTCACCCACTCCGCTTTGTAATTGCGGTTGAACAGACCGTAGAGCCCGCGGAGCCGGGTGCCGCGCGCCCCTGCGGGGTTTTCGGTGTAGGCGAAATGGTCGCGCAGTCCGCCCACGTTGGTCATCAGGTTCAGTTCCTGCGACTTGTCCACCAGCGCGACAAGGCGGCCGCCCAGCGCCGGCGAAACGATGAGCCGCACGCCCGTGTTTTCCAGCACCCATTCGGCGGCGCCATCGCGGTCGAAATCGAATTGGTAATGCGCTGCGCCTTCGTCCGGAATCGGCGCGAAGTAGATTGCTGTGGTTCGCCGGTCGCTGCCCGACCGGATCTCCATGTCGCTGCGGAAGAGGCCTTCGGGGAGCAACTCGTTGCCGTTCGTGCCGCCCTCAGATTCGCGCGGGCCGCGCACCTTGACCTGTACCTGCCGGGTCTCGCCACCGCTGAGACCGAAGCTGCCTGAGCCGCGCACCGGACCTTCAATCTTCAGGCCGATGTCGCGTCCCATATCGTCGAAGTTGATCGCCTGGAACAAAAACTGGCCCTCGCGATCTTTGTTGACGAGTACAAGGGGCGGGTCGGTAAGAAGGGTCGCATCGTCGTCGAGCGGCAAGCGCACGGCGTCGAAAACGCTGGTGACGAAGTCGCGCCGCTCCGGTTTGGACCGGTCCGGTTTCTCGGGCACGTGCGGCGTGTAGGGCAAACTCACCTTCAGGACACGGAGAAAGGAGGGCGAGGCACCCCGGGGTATGACCACTTCCAGGCGTCGCGCTTGGGGATCCCACCTGGGTTCCGGCTTGATTTCGTCGAGTTGCACGCGGCGCGGCTGCCGCGCCAGGTGCAGAATGATGGTGGCGCGCGCGGGGGTATAAAACGTCAGCTCGAGCGTCCGGCCATCACGCTCGACGCGCAGAAGCTCAGCTCCGGCGGCCACCACTTCGTCTTCGCAGCGCTGGCCTTCCTCCACTTCGAGGCAGAGCGGCTGTTCGAGCGGCAGCAGCAGCGATTCGCGGGGCGGCACGCTGACCGGGAGCGAGATGTATCGCTCGCCGCGCCCGCGTTCCCCGGCCTTCGTGGAGAGCAGGTTGAGAGTTTCCTCTGCGGCGTCGGAATCGCCCAGGTTGGTGACGCTGACCATCCCGCGCCCGGCGTCGCGGCCACCCAGATTGTGCGTCCCGGCGTTGCTGACGCGTTCGGTGACCAGCAACTCTGGTGCACGCCTCTCTTTGGCTTCGCGGCGGACGGCCGGGTGCACGCCGGCCTGTTGCAGAAAAGTGTGCAAAGCCTGCTCCGACCAGGCGGCCTCGAAGCGGGCCTGATTGGCGGAATAGCTTTCGTCCAGCACCGCCCAGGAATAAAAATCCTTGCTGGATTCCAGCACGCGGCCGTCGCCGAATTTCCAGGTAGCGGCGATGGGGGAACCGGACCCAGCCCCCGGCGTCGGCGTGGATCCCCACAACGCGTCGAGCACGCGGCCCCGCGGCCGCACCGGGAATGTGACCAGCGTGCCACCGGCGCGCACGTATTCGACGATGGCCCGCTGCGCCTTTTCCGAAAGCTGGAATTTTTCCTGTGTGGGGTCGAATACCGGCAGCAGCACCACGGCGTGACGCAGCAACTGTTCCACGGGCTGATATTCCGGATCGAGCAATCCCGTGGCGAGTCCGGCGAGCGTCGCCACGCGTTCCAGTTGCAGCACGGTGCCGGAGACTCGCTGGATGTCATCGCGCGCAAGTTTTTCCTGTGGGAAAGCGCCCAGGGGGTAAATCAGCCCGAAGTCGGCGCGCTTGTGCGAAGAGGCCAGGAAATCGCTCCAGAGTTCCAGCAGGTTCCCGTTGCGCTGCACGGCCCAGGCGCGCGGCTGGCGTGTGCCCGAAACGCTCAGGGCCGCGTCCCAGCGGTAATGATGGTTGGTCCACGGAGTGCTGTAGCCGGCGGGCGTGATGGTGTCTTGCGCAGGGAAATAATTCAGCCCCTTCACGCCGTTGGCAATCAAGAGCCGCGAGCTAAGCAAAGTGGTGGCGGGAGGGTTCGCCGCGGCGGACGGACGCGTATCGTCGGCGGGGGCGTACCAGCCCGCCTGGAATTCGATGATCATCGGCGGGAATGCAGGCTGAGTTTCCAGCGTTTCGACGTAGAACTCGATGGTCGACGCGTCGTGCGCAGTGATGTGGTGCGTGGCGGGCAACCCTTCGGGCGGCGTGGACGGCGGAGGCATGTACCACTGGCCCATCGCGCCGATCGACGGGTTGAGCGCCGAGCCCGCGGCCGAAACCCGCATGTCGGTGGGGTTGATGTACGCGGGCACGTCGAGGCCGCCCTCGACCAGCATCTGCCGCAGTGCCTGCATGTACTCCCAGAATTGTGGCCCCGCGTAGTTCGTGCGCCCGATGGCCATGTCGTCGTCGAGCTGTACGAATAGCAGCGGCCCGCTCACCTGCTGCTCTTCCGGCTCGCCCTTCTTGTTGGGACGTTTCACGGTGACCGCACGCGTGGGCAGGTAGGGCGCCAGCTCCTGCGCCACTGCCGTGAGCCACTTTCGCGTGTAGGCCATGTGCGTGGCGTTTTCCAGCCAGCCGCGGGCCGCGCCTTCGGCGTCGCGAGGGTTCAGGTTGGTCAGCGGGGCGTAGCGGCCCTCCAGGCGGTCAATCTGCGGCATGTTGTATTCCGGCCGCTCCAGTAGCCAGTCCGGGTAGCCGCCATGGCGCCATTCGTTCAGGATCACCGGGCCGGGCCGAGCGATGAGCTTGAAGCCTTTTTCCGCAATCAGGTGGAGCAAGCGGCGCAGATTGCGCCGGGGATTGGCGTGGCCGTCGAAATCAAATTCGCCCTCGCGCGGTTCGTGCCAGTTCCAGGGGATGTAGAGATCAATCGTGTTGATGCCCAACTCGCGGTGGTGGTCCAGGGAGGCCTCCCAGAGGTCCTCGGGGATGCGGTAGTAAAAAAACGCGGCGGAATGGACAAAGAAGGGAATGCCGTCCACGCGGAGCTCGGGGTAGCCGCTGTGCTGCGCGATTTCGACGCTGCGCTCGTGCGGCGCCGGTTTGACAGCTGGCTGCTGAGCCGCCGCCCATTCGGCAGGCTCAGGGTCTTTGACGGCGGGCGCGCCCGGACTCATCCCCAGCAAAACGGTCAGAAAAAATGGCAGAACGAGGGCTGCAGCGCGCCGGATTTTTTGCCCTGTGTTGTGCACTCCGCTTGATTCTTACACGAATTCCACGGCGCGGGCCAGCCCGCCGTGGCGGACCAGTGCCGTATTTTCCGGCGCGCAAGCTCCGCCGCCACCGGCCCGGTGCGAAGTCGCCGGGTCAGTCGGAATCCTCGTTTATGCTGGGGGAACTACCGGCCCCGGGATACCAGGCGCGTAACCGTGGGCTTTTCGTTGCCCCGGCCGCGCAACGTGGCGAAAACGATGCCTGCCGCAAGCAGACCTGCAAATATGGTGAGACCAAACATGTTGTCCGTTGCTCCGATATCGTGGATTTTGGGAACCCGCAGGAGCATTCCTCCTGCCGTTCCCCGTTGCAGGAAGGACCCGAACTTCTCTAAGAATACCGCCGTTCCTCTATCGCGTCAACGCGCAATTCGCCGCCAGAATCGCGCGCCGGTGGCCCGCACTTATTTCAAATTATGGCTCAAATCACGCTGCGGGGAAGTCTGCGCCACCCGCCTACGGCAACTCCGTCAATGTAACAGCCGCTGCGCCGGCTTCGGCTGTGCCTACTGCTGGTAGAAGGTCAATTGTCTGTTTTATCAGGCTTGCATGAACCACCACGCCTAATGACAGCTGATATTGCGTGTAGGGCCCGGGCAACAGATGCTCTCCTACGACTAACCCCATGATGAATTGTGCTCGTCCTCCAAGCCCGGCGTTTCCGCGAAACTGCGGCTGCGAAAAGTAAACTGGGCCTCCGCTGTTTCCTTGGAACACTCGGAAGTCAAACAGGAAAGTCCTTGTTCGCGCAGTGGGCAAAAGGGGATACGACGCGATGTTTCCCGTCCGGAGTATTGGAAAACCCGCTGAATTACTCTCATCTCCAAACGGGTAGCCAAGGCACTTCAGTTCGACTCCGGGGGTAATCTCAAATTTTTCCAGAGTCCCGTCGCTTGCTAGCAAGTCAATAGTAGGAACTTTGTCGAACAATGGAACCGTAAGACGGAGATACATTACAGCGATATCGGCTGCCGGATTCTTCGTCCAAAGTGGTTGGCCGCTCCGACGGATCGGTAAGAGACATCGCCGACGAATCCATGCTTCGGGTGAGTCTGGACTTCGCATCCGGAGGTTAATGATCGCCTGATCTCCCTGCATGTCTTCAAGGACATGGGCGGCGGTTATGAGGACTGTCATGCCGCTGATTGTTCCAGGTGGGCCCTCTTGCTTCTGCGTGGGCCTTAACAGTATGAAAGCTGTGCCGAACGCTGGACCGTGCGAACCTTGTCCTTCGATTTTTACAGTTGCCTGCATCATGTAAACGTTTAGATCGTCTTCTGATTGGCCGCGGGCCTCCATGGCGGTCCCGAGGAACAGCACGAGCACAATCAGATAATGGACATGGTCAACGCGTCTTTTGGGCTTCATTGACAGGCCGCTGGGCGGGTGGCCCAGGTTTCCTCCGTGTTTCTCTTCCTGAACATATCGGCACACTACGCATGGATGATACCATGGGAGTGAGTTAACCGCGGAGTGACTTTCCACCGGAGGGCGCCCCACGCTTTGTGCAGTTCAATTGGTGGAAGGGTCTTGGTGAAAGAGTCGTCAGGTTTGGCGGGCGACGAGACGCAGGGGCTGAAGCCCCCGGGAAGAGCTTACAGTACGCGTCCTTTCGGCACGACTGAAGTCGTGCCCTCCCGCCCTGGGCACCGCGCGAACCGGCGGAAATGCCCAGAGATTGTTTCGCTTGCAGGGCCTTCGGCGGTGTCCCATAATTCTTGTGTCCATCGCTCAACGCGCGTAGAGACGCCACACTATGCTCTGTCCCTTCTGCCGTGCGGAGAACGCCGCCGCCGCACTTCGCTGTGCGAAGTGCGGCGCGGATTTTTCTCTACCCGACGCCAAGACGCTTGATGGCGGGAGCTCCGCGGCTTCGGCGAAGGCGGAGACGCCGCGGCCCGCGACTTCCGCCGGCGTGCTCTCGCCGACTCCTGTGACGCCGGCGACCTCGCAAGCCACTGGCCTGGTGGGTGCGGGGATACTCGCGGGCATGGGTGTGCCGCAGGCGCTCGAGCCCGGCTCGGACTTCGGCCCGCGCTACCGCATCGAGGCGCTGCTGGGCGAAGGCGGGATGGGCACGGTCTACAAGGCCTACGACAAGGAATTGGACCGGGTGGTCGCGCTGAAAATGCTGCGGCCCGAGCTGATGCTCAACCCTGAGCTAGCCCAGCGCTTCAAGCAGGAACTCCTGCTGGCCAGCCGCATCTCGCACAAAAACATCCTGCGCATCCACGACCTTGGCGACGTGGGCGGCGTGAAATTTTTCACCATGGCCTACGTGGCGGGCGAGGACCTCCACGAGATCCTGAAGCGCGAAGGCCGGATGAAGCCCGACCGCATCGCGAAGATTGCCCGGCAGCTCTGTGGCGCGCTCGAAGCGGCACACGCCGAGGGCGTGCTCCATCGCGACCTGAAACCGCACAACGTCCTGATTGACGCGAAGAACCACATTTTCATCACCGATTTCGGCCTGGCTAAATCGCTGGCCACCGGCGACGACGTGGCCATGACCCGCACGGGGCAATTTCTGGGTACGCCCAAGTACATGTCGCCCGAGCAGGTGGAGGGCAAAGAGCTCGACAACCGCAGCGACCTTTATTCCCTCGGGCTGATTTTCTACGAGATGGCCACCGGCGACGTTCCCTTCAAGGGCACCTCGACGCTGCAGGTGATGTACCAGCGCGTCAAAGAGCCGCCCAAGAGCCCGCGCACGCTCGTGCCGGACCTTCCCGAGTATCTCGAGAAAATCATCCTGCGGTGCCTGGAAAGGGACCCGGCCGTGCGCTACCAGAGCGCGGCCGAAATCCTGGCAGATTTCGAGGCCCAGCGCGCAACGTCGTCTTCGGCAAGCTCGAGCCATTCGCGCACGATGCAGATCAGTCTGCCGCTGCCGCAGACCCGCAAGGGCTGGTGGCTGGGCGGCGCGGGAGTTATGGTCCTGCTGCTGCTTCTCTCGCTGGCGATTCCGCCGGTGCGTCACCTGTTCTTCGGCGGCGGCGAAGGCCCAGCCGCCACCAACGTGCCGCAAAAAGCGGTCACGCTGTTGATTACGGACTTCCAGAACACGAGCGGCGAGCCCGTCTTTGACAGCACCCTCGAGCCGGTGCTGAACACGGCGCTGGAAGGCGCGTCGTTCATCAACACCTTCAGCCGAGCGGAGGCGCGCAGAATCGGTGCGGAACTCCAGCCCGATGCGAAGGAACTCGACGAGTCCCTGGCGCGGCTGGTGGCGGTGCGGGAAGGCATCAGTGTGGTCGTGTCGGGCTCGATTGCGAAAGCCGCTGACGGCTATACCCTGAAGGTGCGGGCGGTGGACGCGGCAACGGGCAACGAGCTGGTCAACTTTGAAACCGGCGCCGACAATCGCGAGGCGGTCCTGAAAGCCGTCGGCAGACTCGCCGCCCGCGTGCGCAAAACCTTGGGCGACGTCACCCCGGAATCGCTACAGCTCGCGGCCGCCGAGACATTCACCAGCAGCTCGATTGAAGCCGCGCAGGCCTATGCCCGAGGCCAGGAATTGCAATTTGCCGGCAAGTACAACGACGCCGTCCAGCAGTATTTGAAAGCCGCGGAGATTGACCCGGACTTGGGCCGGGCCTACACGAGCATCGCCACGATTTACGCGAATCAGGGCCGGATGAATGACGCGGATACCTATTTCAAGCTGGCCTTTTCCAAGATTGACCGGATGAGCGACCGTGAGAAATACCGGACGCGCAGCGCGTATTACTTGGTCTTCCGCAATCCGGAAAAGGCCATCGAAGAGCTGGCTGAGCTCGTCAGGCGCTATCCGGCCGACACGGCCGGGCTGGGCAATCTCGCGCTGGCATATTTTTACCAGCGCCAGATGACGAAGGCGGTGGATTTGCAGCGCCGCGCGTTGGACGCCAACCCCAAGGACGTGGTCAACCGGGTAAACGCCGGGCTCTACGCGATGTACGCGGGCGATTTCGATTCGGCGATTCGCGACGAACGCGCCGTTCTCGAGGTCAATCCTTCGCTGGGCACCACCTACGTCGGCCTCGCGCTTTCGCAACTGGCTCTGCGCCGGGTTGCCGAAGCCACGGGGACCTATCAGAAGCTCGCTGGGCTGGATCCGCTGAGCGCTTCGGTGGCAGCGGTGGGATTGGCCGACCTGGCGCTTTCGGAAGGCCGCGGCGCCGACGCCATCACCATCCTGGAGAAGGGAATTCAGGACGACTCGAAGAACAAAGCCGACCCGGCAAGCCGCGCCATCAAGCTGGACATGCTGGCGGAATCGCAGTTGCTTGCCGGACACAGCGCGCAGGCGCTGGCGGCGGCAGACAAAGCCCTGGCCGCGAGCAAACAGAACAGCGTGTTGTTCTGGGCGGCGCGGATTTATCTGGCGACTGGCCACGAGGCCAAGGCCCTGGCGATTGCGCAGGACCTCGGGAAGGAATTGGAGACAGACCCACAGGCCTACGCCAAGGTCATCGAAGGCGAGGTCGAGTTGAAGCGCGGCAAGGCCCGGGAGGCGATCAAGCTTTTTGAGGAAGCTCGCAAGCTGGCCGACACCTGGATGGGCCGGTTCGACGCGGGTCGCGCTTATTTGGAGTTGGGAAGCTTTGCCGAGGCTTACGACGAGTTTGAAACCTGCCTCAAACGCCAGGGCGAAGCAACGGCCGCTTTCCTCGACGAAACTCCCACCTATCGGCTGGTCCCGCCGGTGTACTACTACCTGGGCCGCGCGCAGGAAGGCTTGAACAGTCCCGCCGCCGCTGATTCATTCAAGACTTTTCTTTCGATCCGCGAAAAGGGCACCGAAGACCAGATGATGGCCGATGCCCGGCGACGCCTCGCCGGTCGCTAAACTCCCGCGTACCTCTCTTGCCTTGAGATCAGACTGCTCTCTCAGGGAATATTGACCAAAAAGCCACAGCCTCCGAGCGCAAGCTCGGAGGCTGTGGGGTGCGCTTGCAATCGTACTGTTGTGCGGCCTATTTCAACTGAACGTAAGTGGCCTTGGCCGGGCTGCCGTCGTTGGGCTGCACCACGACCGCGTAACACCCCTTCGTCAGAACGCTTGAGGTATCCCAGTTGATGATGAACCCACTGCTGAAGCGGAAGGTGCTGCCGCCCGTGGCTCCGCTCGTCGGGGAATAGAGCAGCGTGGCGGGCCCGGTTGGCGGGCCGGAACACTTGTTATTGGCGATGGCCTGGATGGAAGCCACCGCGCTCAGGTCGCTGATCAGTACGCCGTTGAAGTCCGCCAGTTCGAATTTCAGCGGAATGGCCGAGCCATATTTCTGGGCCGGAGACGACGAGGGTGCGGTAAGCGTCCCCGCGGTCGCCATCGGCGAATCGAAGCCCGTGAAGGCATAGAACACCTGATGCGATGCCGTGCCGGAGCTTCCATTGAAGTTGGCGTCGCCCGAGTAGGTTGCTGTCAGGGTCTTGCTGCCGACGCTCGTAAAGGTGAGCGAGCAGGTGCCCGTGGCGATACTCGCCGAGCAACTCGCTCCATCACTGGACGAGATGGTCACTGTTCCCGTCGGCGTTCCCACCGCCGGAGACTTCGCCACGACGCTGAAGTTTATCGTCACTGGCCCGTTGAGCAGGGACGGGTCAGGTGAATCCGCAGTGATGGAGGTAATCGTGTCGCCCTTCAGCACCACATGCTGTGCGGTCCCGGAACTGCCATTGAAGGAGGAGTTGCCCGGGTAGGCCGCTGTCAGGTTCTTGGTGCCGACGCTGGTGAAATTCAGCGTGCAGCTCCCGACTCCGGCAGAAAGAGTGGCCGAACAAGTGGCGCCGTTGTCGGAGGTGACCGTCACCGTGCCCGTCGGCGTTCCCGCTTCCGCCGGGACTGCGGTGACCGTGACGTTCGCCGCCACCGCCTGGCCGTAGACCGACGGCTCAGGGGCCGCGGTGATTGTGGTGATCGTATCTGCCTTCACCACGTGCTGTTCCAGAGCGGAAGCGCTCGAATTGTAATCCGCGTTGCCGAGGAAATTGGCCCGCAGGTACCAGGTTCCGGGCTTGGTGAGCGTCAGCGGACATTGTCCCGTCGAGGCATCCGCCGTGCAGGTTGCTCCGGAGCCATCGTTTACGCTCACGGTCACGTTGCCGGTCGGGATTCCAGTGCTGGGTGCGTTCGCAGTCACGGAGAAGTGGACCGCGACCGGCTGGCCCGCGACCGAGGGGTCGGGGGTGTCGAGCGTGATCGTGGTCGTAGTGTCGGCGGGAACGACATTCAGCGTCAGGGTTTTCTTCGCGACACCCTGGTCCGGGGCCGCCGCGTCGGTGACCGTGAACTTCACGGTCACAGTTCCGGCGTGGGTCGGGGTGCCGAAAATCGTCCCAGTGTTTCCATCGAAGCTCAATCCGAGGTCCCACAGATTGCCTTGGACGCTCTCAACGCTCCAACTGAACGGGAGCGTTCCTCCGATGGTCTGGAGGGCAAGGCCGGTGCCGCTGTAGGGCGCGCCGACGATGCCGGTCGGCAGCGTCGTTGTGGTGATGAACAGGGGCACGCCGATCGTATTGCTGGTCCCGCCCGTGTTGACGCCCTGGGAGACGGCTACAGGGGCTGTCAACTCGGTCGCTTCCTCGACAAGCTCGAGCGAGGCGTCGCCGCGAAGCGTGATCAGTCGGGAGTCACCCGGCGGGACCGAGACGGTCACGGTCTGCGGGGCGGAGATGTTGGGATCGCCCAGGTTGTTGGGGTCTGCGCCATACGGCGGCGTGGTGATATTGGTCACCACGACGTTCTGCTCCTGCGTCACCAACTGGCAATCCTGCGCAGTCACCGCGTTGCTCGGCTGAGCAATGATGAGCTGGAAGGTGGAGCCCGGCGGCGCGTTGCCGATCAGCTTGAGCGTGTAAGTGGCGGTGGTGTTGCCCATGTTGGTGAGGACGTAGGTCGCCTCAGAAATGGGCGAGTAGATGTCGCCGCCACTCGTGTTCGCGGCCGTGGGATCAAAGGTGGCGGCGGTGCCCGAGTCTTCCAGGCTCGTGTTCCAGGCCAGGTTCGGATCCAGATCCGCGATGCTGGTGCTGCGGACCAGCGGGCTGCGCACTAGCGGACTCCGCACCAGCGGACTCCGCACCAGTGGGCTGCGCACCAGTGGGCTGCGCACCAGCGGACTTCTCACCAGCGGGTTGTAAACCTCCAGGCTGGAGATGTCCGCGGGGATGCCGTCGGGCTGCGTGAGTGCGGTGACGGACCCCGGTGGGTTCAGAGTTACAAAGCTCGCAAAACCGCCGCTCACCAGGTCTCCGCCCGGAGCGGTGATTTCAGCCGCATTGATCCGGATGCTTGCATCCGCGGTGCTGGATCGGACAAAGACCGAGCGCGCCACACCGGAGTTGGCCGAGACGGAAACGTCCAGCGTGGTCAGCAAGGAGCCCTGGTCGAAAGAAGCTCGGCCGTCTCCCGACGGGGCATCGGGCGGCTGGTTCACAATCGTCAGCCGGAAACTCCGTGGGTCTTTCGTGAAGTTCTGCACGAGCACGGTGAAGGCGCGCTCGAGCAGCGTGCCGGGCGCGTCGGAGCGGTAGCCCAGCGGCTTCATATTTTGCGGCACTGTCAGCAGGAAACCCTGGGTGATGCGGCTCAGGTAGACGTTCTGATCCTTCATCCCCTCCTGGCCGGGACTGCACGCGGGGCGGTTCTGAGTCGGGTCGAACAGACTCGGTCCGCCGTCGCTCCCGACCGGGGTGTAGGTCGAGTAGTCGCCGTTTTTGGGGGGGCGGACGTCGCGGTTATCCGCCCAGACCACATAATGCGCCGCGGTCTTGGCCGAAGCGTCGTTGGATATCCAGCCGTTGCCGCTTTGGACGAACATCAGGCCCGCGACGTCGATGTAGTCGCCGATGAAGGCCAGCGTTCCGTTCCCGAACATGGAAAGGTTGGGCGGATTGGCCTGCAGGTCTTCCAGCGGTTTGTCGGGGGAAGGAGTTAGAGACTCGCTGCCGAAGACATAGTGAGAAACCACGGCGTAGCTGAAGTGATAGAGCGGCATGAACGGGTTATTCTGCTCCACATCGGCCTGCGCCAAGCGGACGTCGATGGTGTGCCGCCGCTGCGTCATTGCGCCATCGTCCAGCGAGGAATAAACCACGTCCGGATTGGAGGAGAGTAGTTCCCCCCGCCTCTCGCGGTCCTCCTTGAAAAACTTTCCCGTGACCGGGTCCGGTTCGGGGAAATTCGCGCTGGGTTGGTACCGGCCGACGCTGTGATCGAAGTTCGAAAAGTAGTAGGCGATGACCAGCTTGCCTTCGGTGAAGGTCATCGCCGGCATCAATTGGTGACCGCGGCTGAGTTGGTTCCCTGTGTTGTCCAAAATCAGATTCCCCAGCTCGTCCACGACGGGGCCAGGATCGACCGGCTGGATCTGCGACACCGGCCAAGTGAGGCCGTCGCTCGAGGTGGCCAGCATGATTTTGGCGTCGCCCTGCGCGTTGCGTGCGGCAAAGGCCACGTGGACGCGCGTGTTCTGGCTCTTGTCGGCGGAGATGGCGATGGCCGGCATGGAGTTGGTTCGAAACGTTGTCGCCGAGCTCGGCTGGTCGAACGGTTTGTAGGGGCTGAATCCCGCGGGCAGGCTGGCGGTGATATCGACCGACTTGCTGCACTTCTTCAGCGTGGAGTTGCAGGTCGCGGCGACCATGGCGTCGGGCTGGCTGCTGGTCTGGAACCGCCGCCAAGCCATCTGGACGTCGCCGGTCGACTGATTCACCGCGATGACCGTCCCCTGGTTCACTGAATTGCCTTCGCTGACCTTGATCGGAGTCGCGTAAGTCCCCGGGTTCCCGCAGGTGTCGGATTTCGTGACCATGATTTTCGAGCTGGTGCTGCCGGTGAACCGACTCCAGACGATGTACACAGTCATCGACGGCACGGTGAGCGTTTCCGTCTGGGTCGCGGACTTCGGCACGGTGACGCTGCAAGTCCCGTTGCCCTTTTGCAGCAGGACGGCGTTCCAGGTCTTGTCCAGGAATTGTCCGGTGGTGCCGGTGTCCACGATGACCGTGTCGAGATATCGAACCGGCGCTGTGTTCTGCGCCAGGTTGCCTTTTTCGGAATTGTTGCGGTCCAGGAAGCGCGCCACGTACACGACGCTGGCACCGGTCGCGCGGTTGAAGGCGATGCCGCTGTAGAAAAACATCCCCGCGGGACCCGGCCGCACGGTCGGGTCGGAACACACGTTGAACGCTTTCAAGGGCGATTGGAGTCCTTGCGGGGTGTTGTCTTGCGGATATCCGGGCAGCAGCGTGCTCTGCCAGCTCTGGCCGCCGTCGGCGGAGAAGAACCAGCCGCACCACGCGTCGCCGACCAATCTGCTCGGGAGCTGATCGGCGTATGGAATATCCACCGAGCGGTAATCGTTGGCCCCCGCCATCAGGTGGAGCGGATTGGCCGTCGAAACCGCCAGGGAGGGCTCGTTCTGCCGCTGGAGAAACGGGTCGCCGAGGATCGTCACCGTCCCCGTTACCGGATCTTTGCTGACTTGGACCGG
>Ga0315268_10000993_pt1 | contig 33099 bp, 27 predicted proteins | sample C1_top_MG_FD_204535 | JGI IMG/M metagenome (GOLD analysis project Ga0315268, IMG submission 204535) | Sediment microbial communities from Yellowstone Lake, YNP, Wyoming, USA - C1_top | ecosystem: Environmental > Aquatic > Freshwater > Lake > Sediment | place: USA: Wyoming | collected 2017-08-01
ACAATCAGGAATTTCGGAAGCCGTCCTCATAAGGGGCGGCTTTTTAACAAGCTTTCCGTAAAAACAGATTGCTTTATCCCCAAAATAAGGTATAATATTGGGGCATAACAGATCAGAGAAAACCATTATTTAATGAACAACAAAACCAAAATAATCCTGCCACCGGCTGTCTTTCCTTCCGGGCCGCACCCCGGCTATGAGTTTCACATCTCGGCCGCCGCCAGAAAGAAGTACGGCTGCGACGATGGTCTTTTTTCCATTTCCGGCAACGTGATATTGGCCGATCTGGGAGCCGCCCGGCAATTGGCTTATAAAATGAACCGTTCCGGGGTTCAGGTCACGGCCGGACAACTGGCCGCCATGGGCCTGATCGATGAGCTGCAGCACTATGTGATAGCCCAGTATCGGGCCCGGGTCAACCAGAAGGCATTTACCCAGGCCCTGGCGCACCTGGACCGGGAGCTTTCCCCGGCGGATACCAACAGCTGTCTGACCGAATTCGTCAAAACCTTTCCCCCTCTGCTGGTGCACCGCCGCCAGATCACCCTGGCCGAATACCTTAAAGGCAGCACCGCCAAGGTGCCCCACCAGGAGATCTCCCTGGAGGAAATGCTGCTGCTGTGGACCGCCAACCAAAACCCGGCTCTGGAGCCCTTCGGCGAGCTTTTCGGCGACCTGCCGTTGCGGCAGAACAGCCGGTATCCGGAGTTAACGGAATCGTTGAAAACATTTTTCTCGGGACAGCCCGGGTTCGGCCCCTTTAACCAGAACCTGGTGGAACTGCTGCTGGCCCCGGCCAAGGCCCATCCCCATTCACTGACGGACCAGCTGAACTACATCAAACTCCATTGGCTGGAGATACTGCCGGCCGGGGCGCTGGAACGGCTGTTCCAGAAACTGCTGCTGGCGCTGGACATCATCCAGGAAGAGGAGCGGATGAGGGGCGGCGGGCCGGGACCGTCTCGGGTGCTGGATTTCAGCGGAACCGCTCCAGGCTCCAAAGCCGGTCCGGAGTACGAGCCAAAAGCCTTTTCCCCGGACCTGGACTGGATGCCCAACGTGGTGATGATGGCCAAGAACGCCCCGGTCTGGCTTTTCCAGTTGTCGCAGAAATACGGATACCCGATAACTGCCCTGGACCAGGTCCCAGACCGGGAGCTGGAGCTGCTGTCCCAGCGGGGCTTCAACTCCCTCTGGCTGATCGGCATTTGGCAGCGCAGTTCCGCCTCCCGCCGGATCAAGCAGATGGCCGGGAACCAGGAAGCGCTGGCCTCGGCCTACTCGCTATACGATTACTCCATCTCCCACGATCTGGGCGGGGACCCGGCCTACTGGAATCTGAAGGATAGGGCCCAGCGCTGCGGGATACGGCTGGCGGTGGACATGGTGCCCAACCACACCGGCCTGTATTCCCGGTGGATAGTGGAGCATCCCGAATGGTTCGTCCAGACCTCCCAGCCGCCTTTTCCGGGGTACACCTTCAACGGCCCCGATCTTTCGGAGGACCCCGGCATCGGCCTTTTCATAGAGGACGGCTACTGGAACCGCCGGGATGCGGCGGTGGTCTTCAAGCGCCTGGACAGGAATTCTGGAGAGGCCCGCTACATCTATCACGGCAACGACGGCACCCACCTGCCCTGGAACGACACCGCTCAGCTGAACTTTCTGCTGCCGGCGGTGCGGGAGGCGGTGATGGAGAAGATCCTGAACGTGGCCCGCTATTCCTCCATCATCCGCTTCGACGCGGCCATGACCCTGGCCAAGCGCCATTACCAGAGGCTGTGGTTCCCGGAGCCGGGCTCGGGCGGGGACATCCCCTCCCGGGCCGGCCAGGGCCTGTCCCGGCGGGATTTCGAGCTGGCCTTCCCGGCCGAGTTCTGGCGGACCGTGGTGGACCGCATCGCCGCTGAGGCCCCCCAGACCCTGCTGCTGGCCGAGGCTTTTTGGCTGATGGAGGGATTCTTCGTGAGGACCCTGGGAATGCACCGGGTATACAACAGCGCCTTCATGAACATGCTGAAGAAGGAGGACAACGCCAACTACCGGACGGTGATCAGAAACGTGCTGGAGTTCAATCCCGAGATCCTGAAACGCTTCGTGAACTTCCTCAGCAACCCCGACGAGGAGCCGGCCGCTTCCCATTTTGGCAAGGGCGACAAGTACTTCGGGGTCTGCGCCATGATGGCCACCCTGCCGGGTCTGCCGCTGTTCGGCCACGGCCAGCTGGAGGGTTTCGGTGAAAAGTACGGGATGGAGTACGGCCGCTCCTACCAGAACGAGACCGAAGATCCCGGACTGATGGAACGCCACCAGCGGGAGATCTTTCCCCTGCTTAAAAAGCGACATCTGTTCAGCGGGGTGGACCAGTTCGCCTTTTACGACGCGGTCTCGGAGCAGGGCCACATCCATTCGGACATTTTCGCCTATTCCAACGGGCAGGGGCCGGAACAGGCCCTGTTCATTTACAACAACCGGTTACAGTCGGTGGCGGGATGGATAAGGGAAACGGTCAGCCAGCGCCGGGACGAGAACGACAGGCAGGCGGGGAAAAGCAGCCTGGCCCAGCGTTTGCAGCTGACACCCGGCGGCTGGTGCATTTTCAGGGACGAGGTTTTGGGCCTGGAGTACATCAAGCCGGCCGGGGAGCTGGCAGAGAAGGGATTATATTTCAGCCTGAACGGGTATCAGTACAGCCTGCTTTCCTCCTTCCGCAAGGTGGAGGGGGAAGAATACGGGAATTTGTACCGGCATCTGTCGGGCCGGGGCGTGCCGGACATGGGCCGAGCCTGGTGGGAGCTGAAGCTGGCCGGGGTGCTGAAAGAAGTGACGGAGCTTTTCCGGCCCCTGGCGGCGGCGGACTTTGGCCGGGATAATCTTAATTCCCCGGAAAAGCAGACAGCACTTATATTGCAGCAGAACTCTTCCTTAAAAAATTATTTCTCCGAAGCTGAGAAGGTCACAGGTTCCCTGTCCGCAACCGAGGATGCCATCCGGCAGGCGGAAAAACAGACCGGAGCTATCTCCCGGCTTTTTAACGGGCCGGAGCTCAAAAGCATCAGCGCCTCGCATTCCGGACAAAAATACTTAAAGGCTATTCCCGAAGCGGAGCTGTCTTTTACCCTGCGGAATGATGCCGGATGGAAATTCTTATACTCTTTACTGCTGCAAAAGGCCCTTCGGAGGGGGCTGGGGGACGCAGCCTCCACCGGGCTGTTCGGGGAAAAGGCCACCGAGTCACTGCAGGCCGGGGGCGTGGACCGGGAAACAGCCTCGCAAATGCGCTGGTTGTGGGAGAATCTGAACATTCCCGAAACGGCCAAGGACAACTTGCTGGAGGACGGCGGACGGTTCAGGGAATTCTTGAAGCATTCCCGGACCCAGGAATTTTTAGGATGCAATTGGCACCACGGTATCCTTTGGTTCAACCGGGAAAGGTTCCTGACCCTGCTATACTGGCAGAAGGTGGTCTCCCTCATGGAGGAAAAGCCGGGAATCAAGACGGCCAAGCGATTGCTGCGGATATTGAATCTGGCCGTAAAACTTGCTAAAACGGCCGAAGAGTCCGGTTATGATCACGGCAGATTTATGGAGCTGATCGGGCAATGACAAGGAAGACAAAAAGTAAATACCAGGGAATGATCCTGGCCCTGGCGGCAATCATTGTAGCCTCTCTGGGCATTAAGTTGTTTTGGCACGATAACCTTAGGTTTCACTGGCCCAATTATTCCGCTGTTTCCCGTGCGGCCGGAGGACTAGAAGCCTTTGCTGATTCGTTGTCCAGGCTAAAGAACGACAGTCTGGCGGTCCGGCAGCTAACGGTTCCGCCGGATTCGGGAACCTGTTATCAGATGGCGGCCGGCAAGGATGTTTCCTATGTCCTGCTTAATCTGCGCCTGAGCCGGATGGCAGGATCCTGCGGGCTGAAGACCGTGGCGGCCGAAGAGGACAGCAAGAAACAGACCCTTAAGCTTAGCTATGCCTTCCAGGAGACCATGGCGGTGTATGTTCTGGTTAAAAGGAAAAGGGCAGAGGCCATTCCGCCGGCCGCAAAACCCCGGATGGTGATCGTGATATACAACTGGCCGCCCCAGGACCCAAAGACCGCCCAGGAATTCCTGAACTGCCCCCAGGCGGCAACCTTGATTATCAAGACCGCGGCCAAAAACATCGCCAAAACTGTTTTGGCGGCCCTGCCGCTGGAGCCCAAGGGATACCCCCGCCAGGACCCCGGCCCCGGTACGATCCTGGTGGACGACTCTGACCTTAAGATCAAAAGCAAGATGGACCAGGCTTTAAAACTTTATCCAAAGGCTGCCGGCTTCTACGCCGTGGCCGGATCCCGGGCGCTGGAGGATTCCCGGGTCTGCAACATTGTTCTTAAATACTGCCTCCAAAAGGGTCTGATCTTCATAGAGCCCCAGCCTTCCACCCGTTCCCTGGCTTTTGAACTGGCCGGCCAGCTGGAATGCCGGTACCTTAAGCCGGATATGGTCATAGAAGTGAAGGATTCCCGATCTTCCGTCGCTGCACAATTGAACAAGGCGCTGAGCGCCTGCCGGGAAAAGGGCAGGTATGTGATCCTGGCCCCGGCCAGCCCGGCGTTCATCAAGGCCCTTAAGGAGACGGCGGGAGAAAAAACGAAAAAGGAGTTTGACTTTATTTCGGTCTCCAAGATCGGCCAATGAAACCGTCCGTAAGAATGAGAAAAATACTGGCCATAGTTATTCCCGGTGCGATGCTGGCGGGGGCGTTCATCACAACCCCGGTCCGGGCGCAGAACGATCCCGCCCTCCGGTTTTGCCTGACCGGGGATATCATGCTGGGCCGGGGCGTCAAGAGGATGTCGGATAGATACGGCGCAGACTACCCCTTTGCGGAAACCTGTTCCCTTACTGCCGGAGCCGACATTACCATCGGCAACCTGGAATCCCCTTTGACCTCAGCCGAATACCAAAGTACCAGTCCCTGGCATTTTAAGGGCGACACCATCGCCGCCGCCCTGGAACTTAAGAAGGCGGGGTTCGACATGGTGTCCCTGGCCAACAACCACGCCCTGGACTGCGGCAGCCAGGGTCTTTTTAATTGCACCAGGGTGCTGGACACCGCGGGCATAGTCTACGGCGGGCTGACCCGAACAATGATTGATCCATCCGGGGATACCGTGATCCTGGCCCGGCCGTCATATATTTGGGTTAAAAACAAAAAAATAGGCCTGGTGGCCTTTTGCGAACCGTATCTGCTGGACATCGCCCGGAATTATGGGGCCGGCCTGATCGCCCCGGCCGACTCAGCCTGCGTGGCAGGTTCCATCGCAGCCATCCGAGATTCCTGCGACATCATCGTCGCCTCTTTTCACTGGGGCTATGAGTACAAGGATCATCCATCCCGTACCCAGAAAAAACTGGGCCGGCTGGCCATAGACTGCGGGGCAAAGCTGGTGCACGGCCATCATCCCCATGTCTTGCAGGGGGTGGAATTCTACCGGGGCGGGCTGATTGCCTACAGCCTGGGAAATTTCATCTTTGACCAAAGGGAACAGCTCTGCCAGGAAAGCGCCCTGCTGTTTGCGGAAATCAAGGAAGATTCTCTGACGTCGGTCTCGATGGTTCCACTGGAGATCGTGAGTAACCGGCCGGTACCGGCCGGGAGGGAGAAGACCCGGGACATTCAAGCCCGGCTGCGGCAATTGTGCCGGAAGCTGGGGACAGAGGTAAAATATAATGATGGTTTGTTATGGTTAAAACCTAAAACGGAAAACAATAAAAAGCCCCGCTGAAGCGGGGCTTTGATATTTTCACTAATGCACAATGGTTGTGATCAGGAATGTCTGGCCAATAAAAATCCATACGCAAGTATAATTATCCAAACCGGCCACAACCGCCATAAAATATGCTTGTATTGCTCAAGTATCGTGAACCATAGAACAACTGGTTTGATCTCGGCCATGGGTTCATTGCGCCGCGCCATATTACGAAACCCAATTCGGACCTGAACCATTACAACTAAGAATAGAAAAATGGTAAAGCTAATGATGGCGCCAGCCCTGTAATACCAATCTGTCACATGAATGGCATAAAAGCGGGATAAAAGCGGGTTTTTGACAAAAATAAGCCATTGCAATAAGACACCGGAAAAGACATATGCAATGATCCAGAGTGCATATAAAAATATTGATCTCCATAGCCCCCCGGCAGTAAGCTTAAAACCCATATAGGATTGACCAAGCAGAGGGTTGCGCGATACAAGCAACCATTGTGCAACTATTATCAGCAATAGAACAATGCCGATACCGGATGAATGGGACAATACGAGATTGATTTGGTTAACAAGGGCAATATTCTCCATAATACGCCGCCATTCCTCAGTTCTCCAGTAGCGCCTTTCACTTTCAGCATATTCAGGTTTAAAGTAGCGGGGTGATTGGAAAAAATGGTTGATGCCCAATGCGTACCAACTACGATTGCCGACCAGGTCACGTGAATGAACCCCCATCCGCCAAATGGAGAGTCTCCGGAGCAGCCATGGCCATTTGTCGACTGCAGCGATGAAACGCTTTGCCTTCAGGGTATCGGTAATGGCGATCATGCTGTCGCCAAGTAAACCTGCCAACGCCGGGGGCAATGTCTTATAGTAGACCCCGTCGTTTTTATACATGGACCAGGTATCTAATTTTAGAAGCAAAGCATTGGCGCGCTCCAGTTCCCCCTGACGCAATGCCAGATCAATGCGGGAAGAGGTGTCGTTGCCCCACCGTTGAGCAATATAATCACGAACCTGATAACCTTGCAGCCAGCAAAGCAGCAGGAGAAACAACGCGAAAAAAGGGAATAATTTTTTCATACGGGTCTCTTTTGCGGTAAATTAATGGACCAGCTGCGCCGCCGGCTGGCGGGCAAACAGTTCAGCAAATTTCAGCACCAGCCCTATTCCCACAGTACTGGCCAATGTCAGCAGGCCGGCAACTATCAGCTCCGTTCTTAGTTTTAGCTTAAGCGCGGTGTTGGCATCCTGTTGCGCCTGCAAAAAACATTTAACCCAAACCTGTTCAAACGGCTCAGGCTTGGTCTGGGCAACAGTGTCCAAAAGGCTGTAAATGGCCTTGTCAAAACCTTGATCCATTATTTCATTCCCTCCGTGTTAGCTAGAGTTGTCTTTACTATTTGACGGATAGTACTTAGCCTTGACTTGACGGTGCCCAGGGGTATTTTCAATTCCTTGGAGATCTCTTCCATTTCCCAGTCCATGAGAAAACGAAGTTCCGCAGTGATGCGCAGGTCCTTTGGCAATTTAGCGAAGGCTTGGCGTACTTGAATGGCCCGGGTTTGCTCAACGCTGGCATCAGGAGGATCTTCGTCGGCCAGGTAAACAGGCACCTCGTTCCGGCTCTTTCGGAGGTGGTCGGCGTATCTGCGATACAGTATCTGCTTGAGCCACCAAAGGAACTGGCATTCCATCCGGTACTCGGGAAAACCCTTGATGGCTGAGACCATGGTCTCCTGCACCAGGTCCTGGGCAAGCGCCCGGTTCCAGGCCAGCTTTTGCGCCATGCGAAACAATGTTCCATAGTAGGCCCGGAACAATTCCTGCAGCGCTTGCCTGTCGCCGTTTTTGGCTCGCCAGATCAGGTCAAAGTGTTCAATGTTAATAGGCATTCAGTAATAATGTCGTTGATTCGGGATCAAAGGTTCATTGCGTTTATATATATTTCATTATAGTGTCCGGGAAAGGCCTTGTCAACCCATTTATGCTTGACAAAACCGGGAAACGTTATTATATTAGTATGTACCAGAAACCCCAATGATTTAACAGCACTTAGATAAGGTTTAATAAATGCGTTTGGACAAATTCACCGTCAAATCCCAGGAGGCCATAGAGGCCGCGTCCCAGCTGGCCGGACAGGCCAATCAGCAGGAGATAGCGCCGGAGCACCTGCTGGCCGCCCTGCTGGACCAGCCCGAGGGCGTGGTCATCCCCCTGCTGCAAAAAATGGGGGCCAATCCGGCCCTGTTAAAAGACAGGGTGGAAGTCGAGATCCAGAACCTTCCCAAGGTTTACGGCGGAGCCTCCCAGCCCTATCTTTCCAACGCCCTGAACAAGCTGCTGCAAAAGGCCCAGGCCGAATCGGAAAAGATGAAGGATGAATACGTCTCCGGAGAGCACCTGCTGCTGGCCCTGGCCGAGGAACATGGGAAAGCCGCGCAGATACTGAAAAACTCCGGGATCAACCGCGACCACATTCTAAAAGCTCTGGTGGATGTCCGGGGCAGCCAGAGGGTGACCGACCAGGATCCCGAGGGCAAGTATCAGGCTCTGGCCAAATACAGCCGCGACCTGACCGAACTGGCCCGCCAGGGAAAGCTGGATCCGGTGATCGGCCGGGATGACGAGATCCGCCGGGTGATCCAGGTATTGTCACGAAGGACAAAGAACAATCCGGTCCTGATCGGCGAACCGGGGGTGGGCAAGACCGCCATCGCCGAAGGCCTGGCTCAGCGGATAAATTCCGGCGACGTTCCCGAGACCCTGAAGAACAAAAAGGTGGTTTCCCTGGATCTGGGCGCCCTGATAGCCGGGGCCAAGTTTCGGGGCGAGTTCGAGGAGCGGCTGAAGGCCGTACTCAAGGAGATCGAGGCCGCAGCCGGCTCGGTGATCCTGTTCATAGATGAACTGCATACTTTGGTGGGCGCCGGCAAGGCCGAGGGGGCCATGGACGCCAGCAATATGCTTAAGCCGGCTTTGGCCCGGGGCGAGCTGCGGATGGTCGGGGCCACCACTTTGGACGAGTACCGCAAGAACATCGAGAAGGATCCGGCCCTGGAGCGCCGTTTGGCGCCGGTGTTGGTGCAGGAGCCCTCGGTGGAGGACACCATCGCCATCTTACGCGGCTTGAAGGAACGTTACGAACTGCATCACAAGGTGCGGATCAAGGATTCGGCCCTGGTGGCGGCGGCGGTGCTTTCCCAGCGCTACATCTCCGACCGCTTTCTGCCGGACAAGGCGGTGGACCTGATCGACGAGGCCTCCTCGCGCTTAAGGATCGAGATCGACAGCCTGCCCACCGAGATCGACGAAGTGGAACGGAGGATCATGCAGATCGAGATCGAGCGCACCGCCTTAAAGAAGGATCACGACGCGGCCTCCAGGGAACGGCTGGCCAAAATAGATTCCGAGCTGGCCGAGCTGAAGGAAAAATCCTCCACCATGAAGGCCCACTGGCAGAACGAGAAGGCCATCATCAAGAAGATCTCCGACATCAAACAGCGGGTGGAAAACAGCAAGATAGAGGAACAGCAGGCCGAGAAGAAGGGCGACTACAACAAGGTGGCCGAGCTGCGCTACGGAACCCTGGCCGCCCTGCAGAAGGACCTGGAGCACGAGAACCAGCACCTGGCCGGGATCCAAAAGTCCCAGAAATTCCTGAAGGAGGAAGTGGACGAAGATGACATCGCCGAGGTGGTGGCCAAGTGGACCGGGATCCCGGTCACTAAAATGTTGGAGGGCGAGACCTCAAAACTTATCAAGATCGAAGAACGCTTAAGGGAGCGGGTGATCGGCCAGGACGAGGCCTTGAAGTCCATCGGCAATGCGGTCCGGCGCTCCCGGGCCGGGCTGTCCGACCCCAACAAGCCGATCGGCTCCTTCATCTTCCTGGGACCCACCGGGGTGGGCAAGACCGAACTGGCCCGGGCCCTGGCCGAGTTCCTGTTCGACGACGAGCGGGCCATGGTGCGGATAGACATGTCGGAATACATGGAGAAGCACACGGTGTCCCGCTTGCTGGGCGCACCTCCGGGCTACGTGGGCTACGACGAGGGCGGCCAGCTGACCGAGGCGGTGCGCCGCCGGCCCTATTGCGTGATACTGTTCGACGAGATCGAGAAGGCCCACCACGACGTGTTCAACGTCCTGCTGCAGGTACTGGACGACGGCCGGCTGACCGACGGCCAGGGCCGGACGGTGGACTTCAAGAACACGGTGATCATCATGACCTCCAACATCGGTTCCCAGTGGATCAGCGAGCTGGGGGACGACGAGGCCAAGATGAGGGAAAAGGTGATGGAGGCCATGCGCCAGCATTTTAGGCCGGAGTTCCTTAACCGGGTGGACGAGACCATCATCTTCCACCGGCTGGACAAGCAGCAGATCACGGCCATAGTGGACATCCAGCTGAAGCATCTGTACCAAAGGCTGGCGGACCGGAAGATAAAGCTGGAAGTAAGCGAGAAGGCCAAGGAACTGCTGGCCAATGAGGGTTACGACCCGGCCTTCGGGGCCCGGCCGCTGAAGCGGGCCATCCAGAGGCTGTTGCAGGACCCGCTGTCCATGAGGATTCTGGAGGGAGAATTCAAGGACGGGGATACGGTCAAGGCGGAGGTTAAGAAAGACGAGATTGTTTTTCAATAGGGTTGAATGGGAATGAGGGAGATATAAAAATAGGCTCCCTCATTTTTACATTGACTTTTGGGCAACTTAAGGCTATTATATCATGAAGCACAATAAATAAGTAATGGAGAAGTAACATGAAGCTATTACGTTTTGTTTACGCTTGCTTATCCATGATAGTTGCTTGTCTTATGACGCCTTGCAGTTACAATAAACTTTCGGGGCTTCAACAGATCGGCATATCCACAATACCGTACGCCACGGCTTATGGGAACGGGCATAAAATCGCCGTGACCAATTCATTTTTTACAGACACAATATATGTAGTTTATTCCTCCGGGGATCAAACCTATTGTGTCACTGGTATATTGTGTTCTGGTTATATTCCTCAATGGTCTTCGCCAATAAATTTCAGTAAAACCACGGGTAATGCTTTTTCTCCAGCTATATCATTGGATACGGCAAACGTTTTGCATGCAGTATGGCGCGACACAAGAGATGGACAAAAAGAAATATATCATACCTTTCTTCAAGACACTACATGGAGTACCCCCACTAATGTCTCCCAAACAACGGGCAATTCGGTAATGCCCTCTTTGGATGCAGATGGTTTTGGCCGCCTGCATTTGGTGTATGCTGACAGCACATCCGGGAATTGGGAAATATATTATCAGTGTTATCAAAACGGTTCATGGAACAATCCAATTAATATCTCCAGTGATAGTGGTAAATCATTTTATCCATCCATAGGCGTTTATAATGATAGTGTATTCATCTGCTGGGAGGACAATACGCTCGGCAACTATGAAATATTTCAAAGGGTATACCATGATACGATTTGGTCAGATATTATAAATATCAGCAACAGTTCATTCGATTCTCGTCATCCGTCGCTTTCCAGCCCGTCTTCATGGGATCAAGGATTTTCAGTTATTTGGAAAGATAGTTCAAGTGATGGCTATAGCATCAATGTTATTGGTTGCAATGGGGGCACTGTGGGTGATAGAACCGCAATAGCAGAATATCCAGTAATTTCCAACGTGAGCACAACGTGGTCCTATTTGGCCTGGGAAGAAGGCGGTTACCTATTTGCGAGAACCTATTACTTCATGCATGGTGGTTGGCCTTTACCAGATACCATTGGATTTGGAGGGTTCCCCAATGTTGCGGGAGATAATTATGTTTGGACAGAAGATGCCGGGGGCTCGTATAATATTATATATGCCGAAGCTGGGTACCCAATAGGGGTTAGCGGTCAACCGGCAACACCAAGAAAAGAGCCAATTACAGTGCATGTACGTCCCAATCCCTTTAAAGATAAAATACATGTATCTATAAATGTCGGTAAGGGACAGCTTTTGGTCTTTGACGTTTACGATTTAACAGGCAGAAAAATTAAAGCAGGGTCAATTTCTTTGAATCGAAACGAATTTGAATGGGATGGAAGAAACGATGCTGGATTTAATTTGCCGGGTGGAGTTTATTATATTAAAGTGAATACAGGCGTAGAACAACAAATAATAAAAGCAATAAAAATAAATTGAGTTGTTGAAAAACAAAAAGCCCGGTAAAAAACCGGGCTTTTTTAATTCTTCACGTCTTTCTCATAATGGGCAAATAATCAATCTTAGGATTAGTGATGGCCTTCAATATATTGGCCTTTATGTCCGGGTTGCTCTTATCCAAGCTTTTCAGCATTTTTTTCACTATGACCCGCTTGGAATCCTTGGCCCCCGGGCACTTGAACTTTGGCAACTTGCCGAACCGTTCCCTGGCATACCAATCAATGTTCTCTTTCCAGACCAGGGCCAAAGGCCGGATCAGCGTCAGCTTTCCCTTAAGCACGGTCTGTTTGGCCGACATGCTGGAAAAACGCCCTTGGTAGAACATATTGAGCAGGGCGGTCTCCAACAGATCGTCGGCGTTGTGCCCCAGGGCTATCTTGTTGCAGTTCTCCCGCTCGGCCAGGTCGAACAGGGCCTTGCGCCTGGCCATGGCGCAGTTGAAGCAGTCCTTGAACGCGGCGTCCTTCAAAATTGAGCTTGAAGCTATAAGCTGTAAGCCGTAAGCTTCAACAATATCCCTCAACAGGGTTACAGGGAAGATCGCCTTTCCCCCGTAACTGCCGGGAACGTGTCCCGCGATCAAGGTCAGATTTAGCTTGCGGCCGATCTTTCCGTTTATCCGGGCCAGCATGTCCAGCATCAACAGGCTGTCGCTGCCGCCGGAGACCGCGACCAGTATCCGGTCGCCCTTTTCCAGCAGCCCGTAGCCTCGGACCGCCTTGATGACCCGGGGATAGACGTTTTTCCAGTAAGCCGTATGCTTTATGCTGTTTGTCATAATGTCATCAGTATATTTCATATCACCGGGGATTGTCAAGAAAAACAAAGAACCGGGCGTGATTGCGCCCGGTTCTTTCAGCTCGCAGAGACTATCTGATCAGGGTCATCTTCCTGATAATCTCGGTTTGACCGGTGCTGAGGCGGTAGATGTAGATCCCGTTGGGGACCGGCTGGCCCTGTTGATTCCGGCCGTCCCAGGTCCTGGAATAATATCCCGGGGCCTGCGTCTCCGCCAGGGTCCGCACTATTTGGCCGGCGATGTTGTACACTTTGAGAACTGCCAGCCCTGGTTTTGACACCTGGTAATCGATCGTTGTCAAAAGTTTGAAAGGGTTGGGTCTGTTCGGCAGCAGCTGATCGATCCGGGGCCTGGGGTTTTCGTTTACGGCCGCCACGGGACCGTAAACGGTGCTATGGCCGGACAGGTCTGTCCCGGTCAGACGGTAGTAGTAGGTTTGCCCCTCCTCCGCCCCGGCATCGGTCCAGCAGTATTCGTGAGGGGCGCTGCTGTTTCCGGAGGCATCTATCTGGGAGAGTTCCGTGAACGGTCCGGCCTGAATTTCTGAGCGGGCGATGATCCAGCGGAGAACGCCGCATTCGCTCTCGGTGCGCCAGCGGACGACCGGGCACCCGCCTTCACAGGCTGCGCTCAGGGACGACAAGGAGATGGAAATCGGCAGCGATACCCTGGCGATGGCGTAACCCGAACCGCAATTGTCGTCGTACCCAAAGGCGATGCTGCCGCCGTCGTCGCTCCCGCCGAAGCTGTTCCCCACATAGTACCAGGGATAGGTGGCCAAGCCGAATTTACTGATAACCAGGGACGATTCATTGACCGGCTCGGTGAACAGCGGGTTGAAATCGTCGGCCAGATAGTACAGTCTGACGCTATAATAATCCAGCACCAGCCCTTGTTGCTTGCAAAGCCAGTAACGTTTAATGGAATTGGTAGCGGTGCCGGCCGGGAATGAGTAGGAACAATAATCCTGCACTGCCTGGAAATTCAGCATTCCGGCCGTCGAGATATAATTAAAATCCAGCTGGGCCGGGGAATAGCCGTTAACCGTACCCACCGGGAACAGTTTGCTGGAATAGCTGGTTGCGATCCGCAGATTAAGATTACCGATCACATAACCGCTGGTGCGGGCCACGGCGTTGTCACTGGCCACAGACAGCGTGTCGTTGCCGGTGATCACCGTTCCGCTGATCAGATTAAGCGCAGCGTTGATGGTCAGGGGGCGTTGCAAGATTATTCCGGCCGCATTGTTGATGAACAGATTCTCATTGGCGGACAGCACCAGCGGGCTGGTCCCCCGGATGGTCTGTACCGAGGTGCCGCATAGGACCAGCGAACAGGCCGAGGCCGGGTTGAAATACAGCGAGTCCGCCGCTCCCCCCGCGCAGGCGGTGTTCCCCAAAATGTTGATCCGCCGGGTGAGATTGAGCTTGAGTCTGCCCGAGAGGATCCGCAGGGTGTCAAAGCTGCAAACGCCGGTCCCGGTGGCGCTGAAATTGGCGGTGGGGCAGTCCAGCTCAAAATCGGCGTAGGTTCGCCCCGAGAACGAGGGCAGGATGTTCTTAAGATGACGGTAGAGCGATCCGTGCGAGAAGACCACTTTGCTGCTGGGCTGGGTCAGGCCGAACGGGTTGGCTCCCTGGTTGCACTTGAAATTGAAGACCGAGCCGCTGTCGAAATATACCGCGTTGGCCGTGCCGGCCGTGGTGAACAGGTTTCCCCCCACCATGGTATCCTGGGTGCAGCTGGACCCGGAACGGAAGTGGATGGCCCCGGCGCTGACCGCATCCAATTTATGATTGGCCCCCTGGAACAGCATCGATCCGTCTATGGCGCCGCTGGCGCCTGAAGCCAGGGTGACCAACACGGTGTTGGTCTGGCTGGTGGCGCTGGGATCGAACGAGGAACCGGCCTCCACCTGCAGGCTTCCGCCGATGGTCAGGGTGTGGCTGCCGCCGGAGGTCATCAGCCGGGCGGTGGTGTTGTTGGCGACCTCCAGCCGGGCGATGGTCTGGGTCGGCAGGTCGGTGATGGTGTCCAGCGAGCCGTTGGCAAAGCGCAGGGTGTCGCCGGCCGCCGGAGTGCTTCGGGCCGGCGTCCAGTTGGTGGAGGTCACCCACGACTGCGATCCGGCCCGGTTCCAGCTATAGACCGCCGGCCTGGCTGTTCCCCAGGCCAGCAGCGTTACCGCTGTCAGCATGATGTGCCTTTTCATAATCATCGTCTTCCTGCTGTTTTGTTATTCGTCAACGGACCAGCACCATTCTGCCGGTGGCGCCCTGATCCTGAATGTTCAGGCGGTAAAAATATATCCCGGCCGGGCAGGCCTGGCCCCTTGTATTCCGGCCGTCCCAGACCTGACGGTAAACTCCCGCCGGCAGGTATTCTCCGGGGAATGATCTTACCAGCTGGCCGGCCGCATTGTAAATGGCGAGTTCTACCAGGGACGCTTTGTGCAATTGATACTGGATTTCGGTGCTTCCGGAAAAAGGATTGGGATTGTTTCGGGGGGAAAAACCAGGTTGGGAAAAGGCACTTCCCGGGACGGCCGTCACCGGACCATACTGCATCTTTTCTCCCGTCAGGTCCACGGACGTCAGGGTGTAATAATAGTCCCTTCCCGCCATTACCGCGGCGTCGGTCCAGGCATAGTCGGCCGGCGTAGTGCTGTTACCGGCCGCAGCCAACCGGCAGATCTCCTGATACGGGCCCCCGGCATCTTCCGCCCGGGAGATGATCCAGAGATAGGAACCGGTTTCGCTCTCGGTACGCCAGCGCAGGGCGACAGCATTGCCGCTGGGCCCGCAGGTGAATCCGGACAGTTCCATGGCCAGCGGAGCGCTGCTCCAGGCCGATCCGATCTTGATGTCGTCGATCTTCATCACCGGTCCGCCGCTGCCCTGGCGCAGCGCCACGGCGCCTATTGTGGCCGGATCGGCGATGGTGGCTGCCGACAGCGGTCCGAGGATCGGTGTGCCAGGTTCGCTGGGTGGAATGGTGGTACTGATCACAAACAGGGAGACCGAATCATTCAAAGTTCCGCTGACCATGGAATATTTCAATACCACCAGGTATGTGGTATTGGTGGCATAGACGGTTCCGGTATAGGTCACCGGGGTTTCCGAGGCCTTGGTCAGGCCGAAGGCCAGGTTGCTGCCGCCGTCGCTTTTTATGTACACCCGGCCGTAGTAAGTTGTGGTCCATGGGTTCGGCGCAAAGTTGAAGAAATAGTCGCCGGTGGTTGAAGCCGATCGGACGTTGACCAAGAACGATGCATAAATGGGGCCGGTGGTCTGGGCTGCGAACATGCGGTGGACGTCCTCGCCGGTGCTGTAAAGAGAACAGGCGTTGGTTACCGCCTTGCTTTTGTATCCTGAAAAGGTCAGGCCGGGCGTCACCACAGTAATGGCATTGGTGCCCGCCGAACTGTGGGCTGTCCAGTTGTTGGCGGTCAGCAGCGTTCCGGCGGTGTAATCGAAAGGCTCGTACAAAAAGGTGTCGCCTGCGGCCGGGGCGGTGGTGGTGAAGGTGTTGTCCCCGGAATAGGCGGGGCCGTTGTTCAGGGGATCGACCGAAGACACCTTGTAGTGGTAGGTGGTGGAGGCGGTCAGTCCGGAAAGCCCCACCGAATGGCTGATGACGTCGCTTTCGTTCTTCACCGTGTCGCTGTAGGAAGTGGTCAGCCCGTAATAGACCCAGGAATTGGAGATCTCGTTGGTGGTCCAGACCACGGTGGCCGAGCTGGAACCGATCCCGGTGACGCTGGGGCCGGAGGTGATCACCGGAGCGGTGGCATCGTCGTTGTCGGTGATGGTCAGGGTAAAGACGCTGTCCGCTCCGGCCTTGGCGCTGGTGCCGCCGGTGACATTGCGCAGGGTGAAGACCAGGGTCTCGGTGCCCTCCTCCAGAGCGTCGTCGGTGATCAACAGCACCGTGCTCTGGACGGTCGAGGAGCCGGCCGGGAAGGTCAGGGTCTGGGTGCTGTAATTGTTGACATCGGTTGCCGCGCCGGTGCCGCCGGTCAGCACCACCTGGACAGAGGTGGCCGTGGTGCCGCTGGGGCTGGAGATGGCCACCTTAAGGCTGCAGCTTCCGGCCGATTCCAGCTTGGTGGCCGAGACGGGCGAGAAGCTGACCGAGGTATTGGTCACCAGGCCGGGGAAATAGGCCCGCCGGATCAAGGTGCTGTCCAATATGAAGGGATTGACCTTGCCGCTTTGATAGGGCGCAATCAGCTTGGTCCTGGCAATCTCAGCGGCATTGGCCGGGTCATTGCAGTGCCAGGTGTAGAGTATGTCCCGCTGACCGGTCCACCAGGCCAGGGTGGTGTCCGGAAGCTGGTACATGGTGAGCATGTAATACATGGCCCGGGCTGTGTTTCCCTTCTGCTGTTCCCGCGGTTCGAAGGAAACCCCGGACAGATATTCGCCGTAAAGATCAATGTTGGAACCGGGGATGGAGGAGCTTGAGGTGTTGTTGTAATACCAAACATCGGTCTGGGCGTCCGGTATCTCGGCGAAAGGATAGTTGCCCCGGGAGCTGTTGACCTCGATGTCCGAGGGGAACAGGTGGTTCATGTCGCCGGTAGGATCGGGCGTCTGCGAGGTGTTCAGGTAGCTTTGCGGCCAGCTGTGCTCAGTATTGAAGTCGTGGGAGTAGGCCCAATCGTCAGGATCCTGGCCGGGCTGCATATAGATGGTGAAAGTGCTGTAGACGCAGGTGACGCTGTCGCTGGCGGTCTTGTCTATCACACCGAAAAGGGTGTCACGGACATCAGGGGTGCCGGCATAAGCGATGGTGTGCGACGGCCGATAGCGGGCCCGCAGCGAATCTATCAGCTGTTTCCCGGTAAGCCCGGAGTAAATGGTGGAGTCGGGCGGCACAGTTCCTGCAAAAATTACGGTACCTGAAAAGACTATCATTAAAGTCAATATTGAAAGCGTTTTTTTCATTTATGCCTCAAAAATCATTTATCTCGCTTATTGTCTCGACTAAGGCTATCATGGCAATTTTTATGCCACAAGCAAACCAAAACCATTGCCGGTAACACACAGTCAATCAAAGGGTTATAGTCCAAGCAAACATTGACAAAGTTGTAATAACGTATAACCAGCGGATAAAAATTGCATTGTGTGAAGCTAAGCCGTTGATTTGTAAAAAACAACCGAGTGTGGCATGTTTGCACTAAAGGTAATATTTGCACAACATTTCGTTGCTCTTTATCGCCAACATGAGGTACTGCAAGAGTAAACCCCACTTGAACTCAAAATAGAAAAGGCGCCCCGTATTTTGCGGGACGCCTTTTCTACCGGCCACAGGTCACAATACGTCGGAAAAACCTTCCAGCCGTTTGCTTCTGGACGGGTGGCGCAGTTTCCTCAAGGCCTTGACCTCGATCTGCCTCACCCTCTCCCGGGTGACGTTGAACATGGTGCCCACTTCCTCCAAGGTCCGGGGACAGCCGTCGTTCAGGCCGAAGCGCAGGCGGACGATGTGCTCCTCGCGCTTGGTCAAGGTGGACAGGACCTTTTCGATCTGGTCCCGCAGCATCAAAAAGTTGGCGGTGCGGGCCGGGCTCTTGGCCGAGACGTCCTCGATGAAGTCCCCGAACACCGCGTCCTCGTCGTCGCCAATGGGCTTGTCCAGGCTGATGGGCTCCTGGGCCACCTTGATGATAGCCCGGACCTTCTCAAACGGCATCTCCATGTGCTCGGCGATCTCCTCGCTGGTGGGCTCGCGGCCGTAGTCCTGGACCAGCTTGCGCGAGGCCTTGGAGACCTTGTTGATGGCCTCGATCATGTGCACCGGCACCCGGATGGTGCGGGCCTGGTCGGCGATGGCCCGGGTGATGGCCTGGCGGATCCACCAGGTGGCGTAGGTGGAGAACTTGTAGCCCTTGCGGTAATCGAACTTTTCCACCGCCCTCATCAGGCCGGAGTTGCCCTCCTGGATCAGGTCCAGAAACTCCAGGCCCCGGTTGATGTAGCGCTTGGCGGTGGAGATCACCAGCCGGACGTTGGATTCCACCATTTCCTTCTTGGCCCCGTCCCGGGCCTTCTGCTTCTGGCGGATGTTCAATGACAGTTCCATGACCAGCCTGGGGTCCATCTTGATCTCCTGACCAAGACGGTCCATTTCCTTGGCGGCCAGGTCGTACTCCTCCTTGAAGGCGGCCAGCTTCTCCTTGTTGACCTTGAGCTTGGCCTTGATCTCGGGTTTGGGTTTTTTCCCGGCCTTGAGGGCGGAAAGGGCAGCCTTCATCTCCTCATAGTTCAGGCCCGATTGGTGCAGGGCCCGGTCCTGGGCGTGCTTTTGTTTCTTCATCTGGTGGTCGGCCTGATGGATCTTCTTGACCATGCCGATCAGCAGTTCGGGGTTGAGCCTTAAGGCCAGCAGGCTGACCGCGATCTTCTGCCGGTGCTGGACGATCTTGGGCAGGGCCTTCTCCTGGTTCTTGAGGGTCAGCAGGTACTCGATCTGCTTGTATTCCTTCTGGATCCGTTTCAAGAGCTGGATTATCTTCTGGCGCTCCCGGTTGGAGGAATAGTTGGGCATCCAGCCGTCGATGTCGGTCTGGACCAGTTCTTCCATGGCCAGCTCGTGCTTCTGAAACCTCTTGGCCAGGTGCATGAAATCGCGCATGTTAAAGGGGGCAGTGAAGGCCAGGTTCAAAATATCGTACTGGCATTCCTCGATCTTCTTGGCGATCTCGATCTCCCGCTCCCGGTCCAAAAGCGGGATCTTGCCGATCTCGTGGAGGTACATCCGCACCGGGTCGTCGTAATGGATGCCGGCCGGGGTCTCCACCTCGTCCTCCTTGGACCTGGTCTTATCCCGCAGCTCCTTGATCTGCTTGAATTCCTCCTCGGAGTTGACCACCTCCACCCCGCTCTGGGCCAGCATCAGGATGAAGTTCTCCAGGTCCTGGGCCGAGACCACCTCTTCCGGCAGCATCTCGTTAAGCTTGGCATAGGTGATGAAGCCCGAGGCCTTGCCGTAAGCGATGATCTGCTTGATCTTCTTCTTGACGTTCTTGTCGTCCATGGACCCTCCTTGGCTTTCAGGTTTTTAAGCCCGTTATATATCCGCGAAAATAAGTTACTAATCACCATCCCAGCCAACCACAGAAACACGGAAACCGGAAGGCACGGAACAGGCAACCTAAATAATAGTTTCAGTGGTTCATCTGTTCAGTGTTTCCGTGGTAATAATCTCCAGTAGGAATCTACATAAACTTTTGATTATAGCACAAAATCAGGCTTTTTTGCCAGCATAAATTTGGCGCAGTTCCTGGTACCGGGCCAGCAATCGGCTTACCTGTTCCCGGTCCCCGGCCTTTTCCGCGGCTTTGATCTGCTCCTGCAGTTCCTTCAGCCGGGGCTTAAGCTTTAGCTCCTTAAGTTTTTTCAGGTAATCCCGGAGCACGGCACGGTCCTTGTCCGCATCGTCCAGGCTGTCGTCGCCCTGATGGGAGCGGGTGATGATGGCTGCCAGCCGCCGCTGTTCTTCCGGGTCCACCAGCTCCTCGAACAGCTTGGCCCCTTCGATCCGGCCGCTCTGGCCGTACTGGGTCTCCAGCCGGGCCAGCATCCCCTGCAGCCAGGGCGAGGCGATGCCGGTTTCGGCCAGGGAGTCGTGCACCTCGGCCAGAAGCTGGGGGCGTTTCAGCAGCAGGACGAAGATCTCATGTTCCCAGTCGGTCTGGGGCAGTTCGTTGCCCGGCGCCGCCGCCTGTTTGGGCGACAGCCCCTGCTTTTTGCGCATCAGGTCCAGCACCAGCGATTCATCCACCCCGCAGAGGTCCGCTGTTTCCCGGGCATAGTGCGTCCGGGAAACAGAGTCTTCCACCTTCACCATCAGGCCGGCCAGGTCGTTCACCAGCTTGCTCTTCTCCGAGATCTGGGAAAGGTCCTTCTGCAGGCTGGCCCGCATCATCAGGAATTCCACGAAGGTGACGGCATTCTTGATCAGGATCCCGAATTCTTCCGTACCCTTTTCCCGGATGAAGGCATCGGGGTCCATCTTTGGCGGCAGCAGGGCGGCTTTGACGTCCAGCCCCGCCTCCAGCAGGGGCTCTATGGCCCGCTCGGTGGCCGATTGGCCGGCATGGTCCGGGTCGTAGCAGACCACCACCCGCCTGGCGTAACGGGAGAGCAGCCGGGCCTGGTCCGGGGTCAGGGCGGTGCCGGCGGTGGCCAAAATATTCTTGAACCCGGCCTGGAAGGGGACGATCATGTCAAAATTCCCCTCCACCAGGATGGCGGCGCCGGCGTCGCCGATGGCCGACTTGGTCTGGCTGAAGCCGTAGAAGCCGCGCCCCTTGTGGTAGATGGGGGTCTCCGGTGAGTTCAGGTACTTGGCCTGGGGGCTTTGCTCCAGGCTGCGGCCGCCGAAACCGATCACCCGGCCGCCCAGGGAGAAGAAGGGGAAGATGATCCGGTGGCGAAAGCGGTCGTAAAAGCCGGTGCCGGTCTCCCGGGCCACGATCAGCCCTGACTCCTGCAGCAGCGGCAGGGACAGGCCGGAGCGGCCGGCGTATTTTATGAAGCCGTCCCATTCGTTTGGCGCGTAGCCCAGCCGGAACAGTTCCTGTGTTTCCTTGGTGACGCCCCGCTTTTCCAGATACTCCCGGGCAGAAGTATTTTTGGGGTCGACCAGGTTGTCGGAAAAAAAGCGGGCGGCCAGCTCGTTGGCCTGGTACAGCAGGTCGTGCTGGCCATCCTTGTAGTCGGTCCGGGTCTCGGGGATCTTGATGCCGGCCTTCTGGGCCAAAGTGCGCACCGCTTCCACAAACGAGACCTTGTCGTACTCCATCAAAAAGGTATAGACGTTGCCGCCCTTGCCGCAGCCGAAGCAGTGCCAGATCTGCTTTTGGGGGTTGACGTTGAACGAGGGGGTCTTTTCCTGGTGGAAGGGGCAGAGGGTCTTGTAGGTGTTGCCCATCTTTTTCAACGGCAGGTACTGGCCCACCACTGCCACCACGTCGCTGGCCTGGCGGATCTCGTCAATTATGTGTTCGGGGATCTGGGCCATCAAACTAAAACACTAATTACTAAATTACTAAATTCTAAACAAATACAAATGGCTAATATCAAAGCCATAACTGTTTAGAGATTTGTTGTTTCGAATTTTGCCATTGTTTAGGATTTAGAGCTTGGAGCTTAGAGTTATATATAACCAAAATAACCAGATTTAGCAAGGGGTTGCGCCACTTATTTCCTGTAAACACCGGTAAATGAAGGTCATTGTCCATTAGTGTCAAATAATGTCTCGATATCCCCGGTATGGGCTATCAGCTCCGGGCCCTCGTTCTTGGTGTTATTCACCTTGGGGTCGGCAAAGTAGGCCGTCAGCTTGTCCTTGTCCAATGGCGTGAAGCAGGGCACCAGGCTCTCATAGTCTGCTATTGACGGGTCCAGCCACTGTTTTTCGCCGGGCTTCTCCAGTATCACCGGCATCCGGGGATGGACCTTCTTCACCAGTTCGTTGGCTTCCGTGGTCACGATGGTGCAGGCTGTTGTATCATCCTTATCCACGGCATACAGCCCGGCAAAGGCGAACAACTTTCCTTCCTTCAAAATATAGCGCACCGGGCGCTTGGTCTTGCCTACCGGCAAAAATTCGTAGAACCCGTCGGCCACTATCAGGCAGCGCTGCTTCTCGATCAACTTCTTGAATGAAGGCTTTTCGCTCAAGGTCTCGGAGCGGGCGTTGAACAGCAGGGGAGCGGCCTTGTTGGCGGCCTTGAAACCGGGGACAATGCCCCAATGCATGGTCTTCAGCCGCCGGCGCTTTCCGTCGAACAGCACCACCAGCACGCTGTTGGCCGGCGCGATGTTGTAGCGGGGGAGATACTCTTCCTTGAGCCGGAGCACATCCTCGCCGCCGACCTCAAACCGCTCGGCGATCTCCTCCAGTTTGGCCGTTAGTGTGAATCTTCCGCACATGGGGCACCTTTCCCGCGAAATACACTAAATGGATCTAAAATATTGGCTTAGTTTCGTGCTTCCTGCGACCATGCTCCGGTCAAGCTTTAGCGGGCATTACTCCGGGAGACCCTTTCCCACTAAAGACACTAAAATATTAAACCACAGTTAAATTAATTTAGTGAATATTTCGTGCCTTTTCGTGGGTAGCATCCCTGGGCACCTTTCCCGCGAAATATATGAAAACGGTCTAATCTATTTTGAGCCTTTTGTGCTTTTTGTGGTTAAATCGGGGTGGCCTCAGCTCATCAGCCGCTGTTCGCCCTGCAGCTGGCGGATGTCCTCCACGTTCCGGGTGCACTCCAGGCAGCCCAGGTATTTTCCGGCCTCGTCCCGCAGGGCAAAGAACTCTATCAGCACCATCTGCTTCTGGCCGCCGGGGCCCAGCGGGAGCTGGATCCAGAACCGGGCTTTGTCCCGCTTCTTCTCCTTGAACTCGTTGACTATGGCCTCCACCTTGGGCAGGCTTTCCTTGGGGTGGCAGTTGCGGAAATTGATGCCCATGCTGCCCATGGGTCGCTTGAAGAGCCGGGTCTCGTGCTGGTTCCATCCGATGACCTCGTCGTTGTGGTCGATCACGGTCAGCTCGTAGGGCACGGCCTCCAGCAGGGCCTTGACCACCTGGTCGTTCATGCGGTCGAACATTTTATCTCTCCTGAATATAGAATTAAGAATATTGAATACGGAATTCAGTCGAACCAGCTGGGCCGGGGGTGGATCCTTAAGAACTCTCCGTCCCGCACCAGCACCACCGCCGAGGGGATGCCGTCCACCGTCACGTCCACATGGATGTGGTCCCCGTGATCCCGTTCGCTCCGGTATTCAGTGCTCTTCCAGGCCCGGACCCACATGTCGTCATCTTTAAGTCCCTGTTCCAGCTCGGCCTTCTCCTTCTCCAGGCTGTATTCCCGGAGTTCTTCCTTGAGGGCCGAGTCAATGGTCAGTTTCTCCAGCAATCCGGTCCCGGTCCGCATCTTAAGGATGGCCTTGGCGTCCCCGTTCTGATAGGCCCGGGAATAGGACTTGATGAACTGTTCGGCGGTGGTGCAGTCGGTCTTCACTCCACAGCCCAATAACATCAGGGCCATCGAAAAAAACGAAAGATATTTTTTCATTTATCTCCTTGCGTTAGGGTGGTGCGAACCGGTCGTGCCGGTTCATTGTCTCCGGAAGATGTACCAGGTCAGGAATATGATGGCCAGGGCCAACGCCCCGAAAATGGCGAACCCCATGAAGCCGTACCAGAATTTGGCCTTGTTGTTCTTTTCCAGGCGCTCCTTGAAAAGCTGAAGGGCCCGGGAGATCTCGGAGTCGGGCGGGCGCAGCCGGAGCTTTATGACCACGGCGTCCAGCCGGCGGGCCGCGGCGTCGGTTCGGTCGGCCTTCACCTCGTCGTCGTCCATCAAGGCCACGCATTTGAGCCCGGCGTCTATCAGCGGGGCGGTATCGTCGGGCAGGTAGCCGTTCTTGATCAGCAGGACCTGCTTCTCCCGGGGGCTGTTGGCGATCAGCCGGTGCAGTTCCTCCAGGGCCCGGCGCTGTTCCTCGGCGGTGGAGGTCATTCCGGCCAGGGCTCCGCAGTAATCGCAGATCAGCCCGGTGAAGGCGGCCCCGCAGTGGGGGCAGTTGGGTTTGGTCATGCTCTCTTTTCTTCGTCGGGGCGGGTTTAAAACCCGCCCTTACTGTTTTACTTCCTCGGGAACGAACTCCAGCCCCATCAGGATGTTTATCATCGGCCAGTTGTCCTCGGCCACCTCGGTCCGGATCTCTTCCACGTTTCTTCCGGCCAGCAGCTGGACCCGGCGGATGGTCAGATCCTTCCCCAACCCGCGGCTTTGGGAGACTTTGGGCACGCCCAGGGTGTCCAAGAAACCGATCAGGCGGCCGTTCTGCGTTTCCGTCCTGATCTGGCCGGCGGCCACCGGCCGTTCTCCGTCGTACATCACCAGGCAGTCCTCCCGCGTGTACCAGCCCTCTTTAAGGTCCAGCTCAAAGGCTTCGCGGGTCATGCGGGGAGGGCCGTAGGAATCAAAAAGCACCTGGTAAAAGTCTTTCTCCACGGCCTCGTCCAGCACCGGACGGACGCCATGCCCCGGATACCTCAGCTGGTGATCGGGGAAGGGGCGCCTGAGAACGAAGATCAGATCGCTTTTCTTCATTGTCTTTAGCTCTTTGATTAAGGTTGAGGCGATTCAAGAATTGCCCTTAGGTTATCTGTCGTGGCTGGTTTGAAACCCGTCCTTACGTTAAGATCACTCCACTACGAAGGTCAGTCTTATCACTCCGGGTTCCACGAAGTTCCAGGTCCTGATGTGCAGGCAGCCGATCTCCGAAGTATTCCTAACATGCGGGCCGCTGCAGGGGGTTACCACCTCCGGGCCGATGCGCACCAGCCTTAGGTTCTCCGCGCCTTCCGGCAGGCGGTGCAGGGAGCAATAGGCGGCGGCCTCTGAGGCGGTCATCTGTTCAAAGGCGACGTCATGATTATGCGCGATGATCTCATTGGCCTTGACCTCGGCCTGGGTTATGATCTTTTCCAACTGCGCTTCGCTCTCGACCCGGAAATCACAGCGGACCTTGGTGCCCTTGAACCGGGTGTCCAGCAGTTTGCCGTGGAATAGCTGTCCGAAGACCGCGGTCAGTATGTGTTCGGCAGAGTGCTGCCGGGGATCGGTGGGTGGCATGTTACTTTATCCTGTCGGGGCGGGTTTGAAACCCGCCCTTACTGTTGGGGCAATTCATGAATTGCCCTTACTGCCCTTACGGCGGTCAGGTCCTTGGCCATGATGATACTGCGGAAATCCACCACCTCCCATTTGACCCGGTCCACCTGCTTAAAGCCCCAGCGCTGGTACATCGCTATCAGGTCCGTAGCGTTCTCGCAGGTATCCAATGCCAGGAATCTGACGTTGTTCTTTTGGCAATGGTCCTCCACGGTTTGGTACAGCCTTTTGCCCAGGCCGGTGCCCTGCAGGGTTGGGTCCACTCCGAACTGGCCGAAGTAGTTGACGTCATCCCGCCGGTAGAACTCGGCGCCGGAGTCCCGGTTGGGGCCGTAGACCGAGATGGTGCCGACGATCTTGCCGTCCTTTATCGCCAGGAAAGAGGTTCCGCTTTTAAGGCGCGATTCGGTGACAGAGTCGTCCTGGCGGGAGGCCCAAAAGCGGACGCCCTGCGCGGCCGGCTTGGCGTAGGCCCGGTGCAGAAGGGCGGTGATCTCCGGGATGGGGTCGGAGGGCTGGTAGGGGCGGATGAGGATATCTTCAGATTCGCTTTTATTCATTCTATTAAGCCGAGAGGTTATTTCAGTTTTTTATTTTCCTTGGCCGGAGGTAAAAAGTTCTCGCCGGTAACAACTCTTCTGCCTGTTTTACGCTCCAGAGATAGCCTTGCTTTTCTGGCGATTCTCCCGCCCTTTTGCCCCGCTTCGGCATTTTCGACCATCCCGGTTGCCTCGAAGCTTTCGGCAATCTGGCGGCTGGATAGTTCGGCCAGGGCGGTGAAAATAAGTTCGGCTTCGCTCATGTGGTCGCGCAGGTTTTGGGTTTTAAGGCCCTTGATTGCTTTGTGCTTTTTTACCGACACGCCGCTCCATTCCTGATGGATGATGTTGGTCAGGATGGCGTATTCTTCTTCGCCCTTTATTTCATGGTCTTTCCAGTAGTCGGTAAGCTTGTTGCGGGTTTCCTGGCCCATCATCCGCTGCTGGATCCATTTTTCGCTTCGCCCATGCTGCTGCCAGTACTGTCGGGCACGGTCCAGCGACCTGGCAGGATCGCCCATGTCCTGTATCCTCTCATAGCCGACCTTGGCCAGCCAAAGCTTGATGGGTTCGGCTTTGGGGCTGGGAACCGATTGGATAAGTCGCAACAAGGTCTCGGGATCGGCAACATCTGTCAGGTATTTTTTCCCATCCGCTGCCTCAAGTTTCAGTCGGTGACATTTTGTCACCGACTGGCTTCCCTCTTTTTTGAGTCGTTCTTTTAATTTATTCCAGTATTTTCTGGCGGTCTGATGTCTGGGCTGCTGGATCAAAGCGGCAATTATGTCAACCACCGAAAAGTACCAGGTCTCGGCCTTTTCGTCGTAGATTCTGCGAATTTTATAATTTTCAAAGACTGCCAGGGGCAGGCGGTCTGCCATATTATACCTCACTTTTCTAAGCTCATTTTTCTAATGCTTCTGAACTCATTGACCGATATTACTCCTAAAATTAAAGCCCCCAGGAGGATGAACAATAATTTATCATTCTTGTAGGGATCGTTCACCGGCAGGTTGTAGGCGGGGTTGGTCTTGGAATAGACGATATCTATGGACGATCCTTCGGGCAGGGCATCGTAATCGCCGGGGCGCACCTGGGTCATCTTGGGTATCAGGCCAAAGAGCACTTTTCTTTGGTATGTTTTATTTTCCGCCTGGAATTCATAGGCTATGTAATACGCCCGGCCGGTGCGGCTGGTGGTGGTCTCTTTGCTTACTATTTTGGCCGTGGCTTCGGCCCGGTTGGCGGCGATCAGGCCCTGGGTGAAGATCTTGTCGGCGGCGAGTAGGGCCAGGCCGAAGGAAACGATGAGAAGAATGTAGGCAAAAGCTTTTCGCATGCCTGGCGGCATGGGCTTAGCGGTGACGTCCGCTTGAGCGTTATTTTGCGATCCGTTGGTGTTTTCCATTGAACCTTTTAAATAGTGACAATGGTTTAGATAATGATCAAACTAAATGGCTATCTATCTTGTGCAGTAAAAGAATGAATAATGTTGATCTGACATCATTGCATATTTATACGGTTATGTTCTTTTCTTTTTGTGCCGCCAAACAGAAAAGAACCAAAAGAAAAAGCTCGTCGCTTAAAACTCTCCTGGCGCTGCGCTTCTCGTTGCTGACGGGCTTGTCTGAACTCGGGCTTTTACCAAGCCCTCAAACATGCAGACAAGCTTTTTCCGCCATCAACTGCGATGCTCACTGATCGTTTTAACGCGACATACCGGGGTTGGCACAGTATGTTCAACCAGTTAAAATTATCTCCAGGGCTATGTCGTGGGGTTCGGTGAACTTGAATTTCCGGTAGACCGGCTCGCCGTCCTTGGTGGCGTGCAGTTCCACCTTGTCCAGGTCCCGCAGTTTGGCCTCTTCCAGAAGTTTTTGGAAAAGCGACGACCCGATCCCGTTCTGGCGGAATTCCCTGATGGTGAACATGTTCAAAATGTAGCCGGTCCGGCCGGTGGGCAGTTCAAAGTTACCGGGCTGTTCCCGGATGACCATGCCGCTGAATCCGACCGGCTGTCTCTCGTATTCGGCGATCCAGGAAACAAAGGAATCGTTTTTAAACGCTCCGGCCAGGTATTGCCGCAAGGACTGCCGTACCGAAGCCTCCAGCTCGGGGGATGGGTTGCAGTGGACCTCTTTTAGAAAGATGATCCGGTGCTCGATGAGGGTTTCAATGTCTGCGGCAGCGGCTTTGCGGAGGGAGAGTTTGGTTTTGTCGATATTCATGGCAGGAGGTAGTTATTGTTGTTTGTGGTTTTGTACCGGGGTCGGTGGGCTGGTATGGGCGGACGAGGATGTTTATGCGTAGTTATTTCTTTAATTCTTCCAAAAGCAGATTAATGGTATCTACCATTTCTTTGATTTTAGTCGAACTTGGTATTTTTTCTCCACGTATCACATCACTATGTTGAGCATAAAGTGACTTTACTTTATTGTACATATTTTTACTTATTATGCCTTTAGCTTCTAACGCCGCACAACGATCGAGGAAGCTAAACTGCAAATGATTTGGTATATATTGAAGTGCTAAGTATCTTAGGTCAATTTCAAGCAATGTCCACTGCAACGTGTATTTGCCCAATAACGTTCTAGGGGATTCAAATGTTTCTTCTGCTAAAGTACTTGTAGGTTCTAATGATCCTATAGCGCTAGTTGTATCAAATAAACTATCAAATAGAACTCGTGCAATTTGTAGATAACTATCAACTTTCTCTGGCTCAACTGTAATCCCATTTCCGTCATGATACAATGTATTACGTAGTCTGTGAAACCAGTCAATATCTCCCAAGTCTATTCCATTGATTTTGCTTTTCGCATGTTTTTCAAAAAGATCTAACAATGTTGGGAAGCTTGAGCCAGCGTCTTCAAGTTGCTTTTTTGATGGCCCCTCAGACCCACGTACACGCTTAGGTAAACCTAAATATGTTTTTATGGCAAGTTCAACAGCATTGTCTATGCTAATAAAAGCAATACGATAGTCAAAAGATGTTTTCTTAGATAGATGATCTATAGCATGAGATAATAATTCTTTCGATCCAGTTGTCCATGGTTTGCTTGACATAACATTAGCCTCTCATTAGATATTTACTATAGCACATCCATCCCCAAGTGCGGCCGTAGCGCCTCCGGGGTTTGGGCGATAGCCTGAAGGCTATCGCTATGTATCATCAAGGCCGCGGGTGCGGCCTGGGCCGTAGTAGGTTTCGGAGAAACCTTGATGAATGACCAGCGATATCATTCATGGTATCGCTGATAACAAATGGATCACCTTATCACATCCATCCCCATGTACGGCCTTAGCACCTCCGGCACGGTAATGCTGCCATCGGCGTTCTGGTAATTCTCCATTACCGCTATCATGGTCCTGGGCAGGGCCAGCCCCGAGCCGTTCAACGTATGCACGAATTCCGGCTTGGCTTTAGGCTCCCGGCGGAACTTGATGTTGGCCCGGCGGGCCTGGAAATCCCCGAAGTTGGAACAGGAGGAGACCTCCAACCACTCCTTGCAGCCCTCGGCCCAGATCTCAATATCGTACTTCTTGGCGGCGGTAAAGCCCAGGTCGCCGGTGCACATCTTCAGTATTCTATACTTAAAGCCCAAAGCCTGCGGGATCTTCTCGGCGTCGGCGATCAGTTTGTCCAATTCCTGGTTGGAATTCTCCGGCAGGACGAACTTCACCAGCTCCACCTTGTCGAACTGGTGGCCCCGCTTGATGCCCCGGACGTCCTTGCCGGCCGACATCTTCTCCCGCCTAAAGCAGGCGGTGTAGGCCACGTGGTTGACCGGCAAAATGGCGCCGTCCAAAATTTCCTCGCGGTACATGTTGGTCACCGGCACCTCGGCGGTGGGCACCCACCAAAAATCCTCCTCGATGTCCCGGTAAACGGTGTCGGCGAATTTGGGCAGCTGGCCCGTTCCCACCAGGCATTTTCCGTTGACCATGTAGGGCGGATAGATCTCGGTGTAGCCGCTCTGCCGGGTGTGGACGTCCAGCATCCAGGTGATCAGCGCCCTTTGCAGCCTGGCCCCGGCGCCTTTAAGCAGATAGAACCGGCTGCCGGAGATCTTGGCCCCGCGCTCAAAGTCTATGATGCCCAGTTTTTCGCCCAGCTCCCAATGGGGCTTTAGGGCAAAGTCGTATTTCTTCTCCTGGCCCACCACCCGGTCCACCAGGTTCTCGGACTCGTCCTTGCCGATGGGCACGGAGGGGTCCGGCATGTTGGGCAGGGAGAGGGTGGCCTCGGACAGCTTCTCTTCGACCAGCCGCAGTTCGTCGTCCAACGCCTTGATCCGGTCGCCCACCTGGCGCATCTCCACTATCTTTTTATCGGCCTCGGGCGATTTTTCCTTCTTCAGTTTGGCGATCTCTTCCGAGACGCTGTTGCGCTGGGCCTTTAGCACCTCCACCTCCTGGACGATGGCCCGGCGTTTGGTATCCAGTTCCAGGAAGGGGCCCAGGTCGGCCTTCTCGCCCTTGTCGGCGATGGCCTTTTTGACCAGCTCGATGTTCTCTCGGATGAATTTGGGATCCAGCATGATGAGTTCCTTTTTATTTATTTGACAGGATTAACATGATTTACGAAAATTAACTTTACCACAGAAACACGGAATTACTGAAACACAGAAAACTATAATTTCAGATAATATCACTTTTCCATTTTCCATCCCTCTCCAAATTCATTTGGAGAGAGCCTGCACTGAGAATTGCTGATAAATTATGCTTGCGAAGTGGGCAGGGGTGAGGTCAGGTGCCCTGACCAGGCGCTGAAATCTAAATCCAGGAACGGCACATCCCGCTCGATCTTCTCCTTGCGGCCCTTCATGAAGCCTGCCACCCAGGGGTTGGTGATATTGCTGACGTCGAAACTGCGGTGGATCACGGCGTACAGGTCGATCTCCCGGATCTTCAGAAAATGCGGGATCTCCTTCAGCCATTTGGGATCCAGCCTGTTCTCTTCGGCGTAGCCGGACAAAAAGCGGGACAGGAATTCCTCAACTGAAGCGATATCCGGTTCCTTGCCCGCGGCCATGTAAAACAGCACTATGGCGATGTCGCAGACGAACCAGGAATGCAGGCTGTCGTCGAAATCGAACAGGCAGAGCCTTCCGTCCTTGTCCACCAGCATATTGCCGCTGTGGGCGTCGTAGTGGATCAGCCCGAAGGACTCTTTGTCCCGGGGCAGAGCGGCCACCTGCTCCATCACCGCCCAGTATCTTTTGCGGACCAGGGATTCCGTCTCCGGCAGATGATTGACGCACTCGGTGTTGGCGGAGTCCTCCCATTGGGGCCGCTTGGCCAAAGGATCCTTCGGCCGGTAGTCCTTTGTCAGGGAGTGCATCTTGCCCAGCAGTTTTCCGTAGGTCCGGTAAAGTTGCGGGCTCCAGCCGGCCTCATGGACCGGCCGGCCGTCGATCTTGTTGAAGGCCGTGGCCAGGAAATGCCCGCCTTGCCCGTCTTCGATCGCTTCCACCAGATTGCCGTTCTCCGACATCACCGCCCCGGCCACCGGCACCCCGCCTGCGGCCAGATAGTTTATCCAGTCGGCTTCGCCCCGGATCAGTTCTTCGCTGCGGCGCAGGCTGTGGCTGATCCGAAGGATGTAATGCCTGGAATCCCGTTCAAACGAATGGATGAAGCTCTCGAACCCGCCCAGTTCCCGGATCTTTCCTTCCGGCACGGCATAGCGCTCCATGGCCTGGGCCAGAATATCCCGAGTGAATCTTTCCCTGATCCGGCTTTCCATGGTCCCTCTGGTTTCGCTGAAAGTTATAAATCTTAACCCTTAACGATATCATAAAACATTGTCAAAGTCAAAAGCAAAAACATCAAATATACGGCGGCCGAAAAGGCCCTAAAACACAGATGGGCGCAAGTTTCTGCGCCCATTTCAGACCCATCCCGGCGGCCTGCCCGGGAACGGGACAAGATCATTTTTGTTTACCGATGACTATCTTATCCATGGCATTGACCATCTGCTGGGCGGCAAAGCCCATCAGGTCCTTCTCGGTCTGGCCGAAGGTGATCTCCTCGGTGTAGCTGTTGATCACCATCACCCCGAAGATCCGGCCGTCCTTCTTCAGCGGCACCCCCAGCCAGTTGACGAACGGGGTGTCCATCTCCTCAAACCCGCCCTGTTGCAGCATCTGGGAATAGGTCTCCTGGGTGGCGAACAGGGCCTGGCCGGTCTCCAGCACCTGCTTGATCAGGCCCTTCTTCATCTTCTGGGGGCCGGGGGCGGCCGAGAACTCGTCCACGAAATAGGGAAAGGTCAGCCGGTCTGCTTCCTGGTCGTAGAGAGCCAGGTAAAAGTTGCGGGCGTAGATCAGCCCGCCCACGATGTTGTGGATGTCTGAGCAGAGGGTTTTCAGATCCGAAGCCGCCGCCGCCTTGTCTGATATCTTGTACAGCGCGTTCATGAAGGCCTGGGCCTGTTTTCTGGCGGTCAGCTCCTCGCTGGTGGTGATCAGGGCCACCGCCTGGCCCCGCTTGTTCTTTACCACGTCCGAGGTCAGCAGAGCTTCAAAGGTGCTGCCGTCCTTGCGGAGGTTGATGGCCTCCCGGGTCAGCCGCTTGATCTTCTTGGCCTGTTCTGGGTCCAGCGGGCTCCAGCGGCCAGGCGGGGCGAAGATCTTGACCTCCTGTCCCGCCAACTCCTCCACCGTGTAGCCGTGCATCTGGGCTTCGGCCGGGTTGGAATAGAGGATCCGGCCCTCCAGGTCGGAGATGGTCACTCCCATCGGCAGGCTGTTCACCATCTGCTCCAACGCCGCCAGCTTTTCATGGGTGCGCTTCAGCTCCAGCTCCAGCACCTCGGCTTCGGTCAGCCGGATGCGCAGGGCGTGCAGTTCGCTGATCAGCTGTTCCTTTGATTTTGACAGGTCTTCCATTTTACCTCTCCTCTCGCAAAAAAGCGAAGATCATATTTCCAGTTCCAGCCCTATGGGGCAGTGGTCCGAGCCCATCACTTCGGGCAGGATGTAGGCATTCTTGATATTTTTCTTTAAGTTACCGCTGGCGTAGAAATAGTCGATCCGCCAGCCCACGTTGCGGTCCCGGGCCCGGCTGATCATATCCCACCAGGTGTAGCGGCCGGGCGACCGGTCG